>Ga0256407_10004077_pt1 | contig 24852 bp, 20 predicted proteins | sample RumenRJG_04DNA_FD_193489 | JGI IMG/M metagenome (GOLD analysis project Ga0256407, IMG submission 193489) | Bovine rumen microbial communities from Lethbridge, Alberta, Canada - RJG_04 | ecosystem: Host-associated > Mammals > Digestive system > Stomach > Rumen | place: Canada: Alberta... | reverse complement strand
ACATCAAACTGAGAAGGTTTGTTTCCGTTTTCTTTCAGGTCTGTCTGTACCTGACCGATACCACGGCTGAACATATTCACATAGCCAAGCGTCTTCATGGCACTGGCAACAAGCGGATTGCGATAATCATTGATGCGTGGGAAATTCTCAGGACGAGCATTGCCATAGAGACCTCCGGCATTCAGAATCTCCAGATGGCTGGCAAATTCATAGAATCGTAGTGGCGTATTACTCTGCATATCGCGGTGCATACAGGCGTTGAGAAGAAGTTCTCGGATAGCCTGATAGGGGTAGTTGCTGACCATCTCCTCGCGTAGGATAGAAACGAAAACGGGTTTCTTCTTGATGACAGACAACTCCAGAAGCGATTCCAGGCGTGGCAGCAGTTCGCAATAGTTGCCTTCCAACTGCATTTCGTTCTCCACCTCGCTGGTGATGTCTTCACCCTTGAAACGTACATACTGTACATACAGACCTGGCATGAAACGGCGCGGCTTGTTGCCAAACAGAACAACTGCTGCGTATGTGGGGCATTTGTGCTCAGTGTCATACATGCCCACAGCGGCCATCTGTTCCTCGACGGGACGAGTGTCAGATTCCACCAACTCATTACCTAATAGCGGTATCAGATACTTTGTACGCAGCAAGTCCGTGTTGATATCATTCAGCTTGGCAGCCAAACAAGGCATGGTGTCGAAGGTTGCCATGAATGACATTCTTCGTTCTGCAAGGATGCGTTCTTCTGCCTCCGTAGCGATGTCTCGACGAGGACCAATACGAATAAAGGTGCGACCACGATAGCGAACAGGAGGTAAGTCGGACGGACTGACCTCGGCAACCAGTAAGTCTCCTTCAGGGAACTGGAAACGGTCAACGCTCATAACAGGTATAGGCAGGATGTTTCCGTTGCTGCGTATGGCTGCTATCTTCTTCAGCAAGTCATCGGTGACCTTCAAGCCGGACAATGTGCCATTGTCGTAAGCACCCAATATCAGGTAGCCATTCTTTCGTGAGTTTGGCAGGTCATTAGCAAAGGCACAGATAGCCTCCTGGAACTTATCCATGTCACCTGTTGACGTTGTTCGTTCCACACGATAGGTTTCCGTGCTATGCAGCAGTTCTTGTATTTCGTCTTTTGTTATCATTTGACTTCGTCTTCTTCCTTCTTGCAAGGCATAGTCAAAACAAGCTTTAGCTCTGCTCTTGCTTCGTACGTCATTTCGACTTATTTTTCTTGATTGAATTCTTCCTGTCTCACCAACTCCTGCACAGGCACTTCAAGCGCATTGGCTATTGCAATGAGGGCTTCAAGGCTGGGTTGGGTGGTATTGGTGACCCACTTGGAAACTGTAGCAGGATCCTTGCCGAGTTTGTCGGACAGCCACTTATTGTTCAGGTCGCGTTCTGCCAGGACGACTCTTATACGATTTAACTTTGCCATGATAGATTTCTGTTGTTTGACGGCAAAGTTACGAAAATTAATCGGAATAAATGCTGATATGCTCAAAAAAGCTCCATAAATAAGCCAGATTTTGATTAAAAGACCAATCTTTTGATAAATAAATGACAATATTCATGCTTATTATTATATATAATGTGTATTTGAAATATCTTTTGAAATGACCGACAACCCATATGGTTTCCTTCGCGGAAATCGCATTCATATATGGAGGCAATGATAGTTCGGAGAAAGATGTGTTTGGTTCGGAGAAGAGTTCGGAGAAAACCGCAATAAGTTCGGGAACTCACCCTCAAGGTTCTTGGACAAGCCAAGTGGCAAAGACGAGCATGGGGACATCCATACAACAGAGAACAAGCGAAAAACATACAAGAACTCGATTTAAGTGTGATTTTTGCAAGAAAACTACAAAAATCGCACTTAAAAACGTGGTTAAATGTCGTTTAGAGCATCCTTATGCTTCTCTTGGTGGCTCCAATGGCTGTGCGGACCAACTCACGAATTGGGATGGTACGAAGAAACTTGGCCTCGGCTCACAAACAAAGAAGAAAGGTCAGTCTTATTGAGGCCCGCAAAGCAAATAAGTTAGAGCGATTTGCATCAAATTGCATCTGCAAATCGCTCTCAACTGTTAAAATGTAGCTAAAAAGCGAAGAATCTCTTGGTAAAATATCAGTATTCCAATTATTATGATTATCTTTGTAGTCAAAATCTGACAATTCATTAATGAGATATTTAAAAAGATATCAATATGAACAAAGCTCCAAAGGAAACCTATCTTTTTTCTGAACGGATTCTTGTGTCTTATATAATAGAATCGTTCTGGAAGAAATCCAAGGGAATATTTATGACTTATAGTATTTAAGAGTATAACTAAATCAAAGAAATAACATGTTAAAAGTTTGTCCAGAATGCGGTCGTGCAGTTAGTGAATTTGCTGAGATGTGTCCAAACTGTGGTTTACCTGTTTCACTTTTCGACAAAGCAAATAGACTGAATAAAGAATCGTCTAATCAAATAACTTTTATAGATTTAGGATTACCATCAGGTACTAAATGGGCATCATGTAATGTAGGTGCCAAAAGTGCATATGATGTTGGACAATATTTTGCGTGGGGTGATTCTCAGGTAAAAACGAATTATTCATGGGAAAATTATAAATTTTTCTTATTAATGGGTAAGGATTGGATTCATGATATCGCAAGATTTTCGAAGTATGTCGGGAATTCAAAAATGGGAATTGTAGATGCAAAACGCTATTTAGAATCTTGTGATGATCCGGCGACACAATTAATTGGGAGTTTTTGTTGTACTCCTTCTTACGAGCAGGCAAAGGAATTACATAAATACTGCCAAATTAGGCAATTAAATACTAGAGGTGTTTCTGGTTATGAACTGACAGGCCCAAATGGTAATCAATTGTTTTTTATAAATAGTGGATACATGGCAGGTGATAAATTGTTTTGTCCTGAAGAACCTCATTCTTGGTTTAATTGGGCGAATGAAAATCACCATAATGCAGGATGTTTTTCTTTTATGATGAATGTTGGTTGTGCTACAATGGCGACTTCTTGGCCAAATAGATGTTATGGCTTGCCTATAAGACCTGTCCTGAGGTAGTATTAATTTTGAGGTTTGTTTCATAGTTACTATATTCATAATTATGAAGTACTTCCCTGTTTATCGACTAAACGAAGCAATTACATTATCGTTTAAAAAGATTGTTTCTTTAGATATAGCTCAAGGTATAAGAGATGGGCTAGATTCTATGATCCATTTTGTAGATGAACAAGGTGGTCCCCTACCAACGATTGCAGAGATAATAGACAAGCCTATCTTGACAGATAAAGATGAGCCTAAAAGATATGTAAAAATATCTGCTGCATATTCTCAGATGCTATGGATGATATGCTCGATTGTTATGCGTAATCATGATTCTGTTGCTATTAATTACGAAATAGAGCAAATGTCTATTGAAGAGTATAACAAATTCCTACACGAATTAGAAATTGACAATGCCATTACCAGATATGAACGCACCTTACTTGATCAAAAGGATGTCTTTTCCGAATCTGCAGATATGCTTAACAAAATTGAGATCCTGTCTAACAGAAAGTTATCAGATGAGGAAATGGAGCAATTATATGCTTATGACATGACATCTGATATTGGCATAAGAGTTAATAGTTTATATGTGTATGCAATGTCATTTATTCTTCTTCATGAATTCTCGCATCATTCTCTAAATCACGATTTTAATCATTATGGAACAATAGAAGAGGAAGAGGCTGCAGACCACAATGCATTTTGGACGCTTTATTCTGACCTTGAAGGAAACGAAAGGACAACCGCATTACTTGGTATTTTGTGTGCTTTAGTTTCACTGATTTTTGCAGATCCTTCCTTAGAAGATGATGGCATCCATCCATTACCTATCGAGAGAATTTTTCATTTCTATAATATTGTGAAAGAAGATAGTCCCAAATATGCAGGACTTATGTGTCATTTATTTTATACTTGGGCTGTTTACACTCATGATGACAATATGCCACATTGGGATGGACCATATGAAGAAACAATAGAGAAAATTAGAAACTACATGTCCGAAAAATATCACATTAACAAGAAATTATATGATCAATATTGAAGCAGTTAAAAGGGTCTTGGAATCTCAGGGCAAACTTGATTTTAAACCATTTCATTTTAATGACGCAAAACAAGAATACTGGGCATTCCGAACTTCAGATAATAAGTTTCATATTTGTGACAATGACTTGAATGAAATTGACAGATATGATTTGAAAAGTAAGTCACTATTCAGGTCTTGGCGGTTTTGCGATTATGAACAAAAAGTTCTTTTTGTATTAGAAAGAGAGAGTGATTATTTCTTCTTAGAAGAAGGTGTGTCTATTACCACTATTCAAGAGGAACAACCTAACAATCCTGTTAGAAATGTTTGGTTGATAAATGACTGGGACGGAGAGATTGTAGCAAAGGATTTTATAGGCTACAGGTATATTGGTAAAAAATGGATTATTCTTGAAACTACTACTATTGAAATTTCTGAGAATGATAATAGATATTGGTTCCCAGAAAAGAAAATTACTTGTTATGATCCCAATGATCTTTTCAAAGAAGAAAAACAAGACTTTTTCTACTGTGGTTCTTATAATGATTACTGGGACATGTTTTATTGTGATGGGAATTATTATATAGAATGTAGAGATTTTTATGGAAGAGACAGCAACCCACACCATTTTGAAAACCTTATAATATGGTTTAGTGTTGATGGAGTATTAGTGATAACAATACAAAATAATAAGGGATCTTATCGGATTGCAGTTTACAAACCTGCAGTTATGATAAGAACTGCTTATGATTATTATTATGGAGATGAATGCCTGGGTTCTCATGATATATATACAAACTATAGTTTTGAGGATAGTAGCCTATTTGCGAATGGAAACGTGTTTGTATTATCGAACTTCCATCCGAACACCTCGTCATGGATTACTATTAATAGATACGGAAAGGTCGGGAGTGAGATATGCAATAAAGGAGGGAAAATAGTTTCTGTCAAAAGCGATATTATAAAATTTGATTCTTCATCATGGAGTGACAAAGAAAAGAAATACGATTTCTATGACTATAACGGAACTCGTATTGCAAAAGACATAAGCGAGACGGCTAAATATGTTGTTATTTCCAAATCATTTAACTCTACTCTATTTGAAAATGAATCAGATGAGAGCTGCATTACTATTTATAAAGGGGTTATGAATGCACAAGACCATTCGCTTGTCATCCCTATCAAATATACGAATTTAGAATTGTTCGACGGCTCCGACTTTTTCTACGCAATTATTGGAGAAAATTATACAGATAATAATGGTGCAGAAATCGTTCATTATGGACTATTATATAACAACAAAACGATTCTGCCATGCAATAAGGAGGAAATAAGGTCATTAAATGTAAATTTGTTTGTGTGGAAAAGCAATAATAAATATGGCTTGGTTTCAAATGGCATGATATGTTGCGAATGCATTTATGACAACATCTCTATTGCTAAAAGTATAGGAAGGAGAAAAAAATATAGTCATGACCGCTATTTTCCCGCACTACATAACTACAGAGATTATTTCTACACACTTCTTCAAGACGGAAATCATTATGGCATTTTTGTTCCAGACTGGAACATGGTAATACGTTCTACATTCAATAACATAATAGCGTTTGTAGAAGAGAAGTTCTTCTGTGGAGACGATAACTTATTTAGAATTAAAGGTAATGATTTTACATTCGTAAAAGACATGTCGGGATATGAATATGTCGGAGGGCTGAAGAACTATCATTTGTTTAAGTTTAAAAATGGAGATAGAAATTCCATTGACAACTACAAGTGTTTCTTGTTAAGAAATGGGGAATTAGAAGATGAAGATATTACAGATGCGGAATTGGATGATGAGATTGAAGCTGATCGTGATTATATCAATTGGGGTAGTTATAATCCCGTTTTAGTATTAGGTGATGAAAGCGTTTTCTATAGTGTTAAAAAAAATATCTTTTACGATGATATTAATAGTTTGGCCTCTTACCCAGAGCCTGATATTGATGAAGGTTATAATTATGAACGCGACACATACTATGCTTTAGGGGGAGATGACTATGACCAATGGAAAGAAAACGGAGGCGATTTAGATGGAATGATGGAAGGAATGGGCTTCTAGTAATGTTTCAGCAATTGACTATGAGTAAACGGAATAAGAGTAACAGAGGTGATAACTTGATTGATGAGGCTATGCTCTACGATATCAACCAGAAGATAAAAGAACTGAAACAACAGTGGAGTTCATTCAAAAAAAATAAAGAGTGGATATTGAGTTTGCTCTTTGTGTGTTCTATTATTCACTCCATACTACAATATGGGCTGTTTGGTATTAATATTTTAGAATTCTACACATTGACTGATTACTTTATGAATTTTGCAGAGGTATTTGTCCCATTTATATTACTTATACCTTTATGGATATTACTGACCTTATTACCAGATGGTAAAATAAGATGGTCTATTTGGACTGTTCTCTGTATTAAAATTATAGTTTTTGTATTCTCTACTATTATGATATCAATGATATTCCAAAACAATTTTGGGGTATTGGCAATTATTTATATATTAGCCTTACTAGGGTTGTTATATAATGAGAACAAAAAGGTTCTTACTGATTTCTTCATTATTTTTTTGCTCCTATTTTCTATAGGACTTCCTATCGAGAAAAGACTGTCTTATAAAGTCAATACGGCACTTGTGGATAGGTTATCCTTTTCTTATTCTGAGATGATATATGACCTTTCTGATATTGACCATTATCTTTATATCGGGGGAAGCTTAGACTATTTCTTTATTTATGATAAATATACCGACAAAGTCAATGTAATTTCTAAAACAGATTGTAAGAACATTAATCGTAAACCTTTCTATTGGGGCGAACTTTGGAAAAGTGAAACCTACTATAATACCAATCAAAGAGAATACGTGAAAAGACGCAAAATAAAATGCAAATGAATTACAAAATCACTAATGATCTGAATATGGCACTGGCAATAAACATAGAAGACCTGCTGAACAAGCAGAAGATAGAATCCAACAGGATTGAGTTTAAGAAGGGTTGAAATCCGCGCTGATTTCGGTGGCCATTAAGAGAGCGTAAATGAGATGGACAAATTAAATTATAAATATGTTATTCGGAAATAAGATAAAAGAGCTCAGAGAAGAGCAAGGTTTGCTACAACGACAGTTGGCGGCATTCTTAGAGATAGACACACCGATGTTCAGTAAGATTGAGCGTGGTGACAGAAGAGCAAAGCGGGAGCAAGTCATCAAACTTGCGGAATATTTGCATCAAGATGAAAAGGAGATGCTAACCTTATGGCTGGCAGACAAGTTCATTGATGCTGTTGATGATGAGCAAGAACGTGACTTGTGTAACGATGCAATCATGATTGCGCAGGAGAAAATAAGAACATTGTAATTATAGGGATAGACATTTTCCTTCTCCCATGTATACCCTGTCCAAATAAAAAAATCATCAGGTTTGTGTTTTTTCTGTGTTTTCTTTTGGTTGTTTGGGGAGAAATCTGTACCTTTGTAGTGATTTTGTAACATGTTGATTATCAATGGTTATTTCCGTTTTTGCGACATGTGTGCAACATCCGGTGCTAACGCATTGATAGTCAGTTAAAGTCGTTTTCGAGGAGGTGAAGTAAGTTTTAATCATATATTAAAAATCCGCATAAGTTCATCGCTTATGCGGATTTTTTTGTATCTTTGCACCAGAAACATAAAAGTGTTCATCATGAAGAAACTGTCGCTGACCTCCCAGATTGCCCTCGCACTTGTCTTGGCTGTCGTAGCCGGCATCCTGCTACAAGGCTATGCCGACTTTGTGAACGAATACATCAAGCCTTTGGGAAACATCTTCCTCAACTTGCTGAAATTCATCGTGGTACCTCTGGTGCTGTTCTCTATCATGGCCGGCATATTGTCGATGAACGACGTGTCGAAGGTGGGTAGGCTTGGATTGCGGGCATTGCTCTATTTCATGTTCACGACGGTTATTGCCGTCGCTCTTGGATTGGTGGCTTCGACATTAGGGAAGGGGGTGCTTCCCCTTATCCATGTGGAAAGGGGCGGCAGCACGGATGCAGTGGAAATACTGGATATCACGGTCATGGACCAGATCGTGAACATGTTTCCTGATAATATCATGCTACCGCTGACTAATATGACGATGATACAAGTCATTGTGATTGCCGTTTTTTTTGGTGTGGCGATGGTTCATGTGGGTGAAGCTGGGGAGCCGGTACGGAAGCTCACGCTCAGCATCAATGTAGTCGTGTCGAAAGTGCTGTCTTATATCATGGCCCTGGCCCCGTATGGCGTGTTTTGCATGCTTACGCCCGTGGTGGTTTCCAATGGTCCCAGTGTTTTAGGTTCGTATGCGGCACTAGTCGCTTTGGGCTATTTCTGTTTCGTCCTTCATGCTGTCTGCGTTTATGGCTCACTGGTCTATCTGTTGGGCAACACGTCACCCTTCCGCTTCTTTAAGGAGTTGCAGCCTGCCATGCTGTTTGCATTCTCCAGCGACTCATCTGTGGCCACGTTGCCTTACACCATGGAATGCACGGAGAAGTTGGGCGTCCGCAAGGATATTGGCAATTTTGTACTGTCATTAGGTGCAACAATCAATATGGACGGTGTTGCCATCTACCTTGGCGTGGCATCTGTATTTATGGCCGCTTGTTGTGGTATAGACCTGACGCTGCATCAGTATTTTGCCATTGCCTTTGCCTCAACGGTGGCGTCTATCGGCACGCCGGGCATTCCTGGCGGATCGTTGGCGTTGATGGCAATGGTGTTTGCCTCTGCGCAGATTCCTGTGGAGTGTGTGGCCATTGTGGCTGGTGTGGACCGTATTGTGGACATGGGGCGCACTGTGATGTCAATCACAGGCGATGCTTCTTGTGCCGTTGTCATGCAAAACAGGTTGAAGGATAAGGTTGGTGCATAGGTTTGCTATTGAATGGACTATGAGAAGAAAATTGATAATATTGCTTGTGTGGGCCGGCTTCCTGACCACGCCGTCGGTGGCACAAACCGCTGCCGATTCGCTGGCCATTGTGTCTGCTCGTTGGGAGATGAAAGCGGATGATCGGGGAGTGGTGAGCCGATGTGCTGCCATTGAGCAGCTATATGGCGGACCGCAGTATGTGAGTGTCGTCGAGGTATGTCCTCGCAGGCTTCAGTCAGGAATAGGTGTGTCAAAAACCATGAAGACAATCAGCGAATTGGCACGTGAGTATCATGCGTTGGTGGCAATCAACGGTTCCTATTACAACATGACTGAAGGCAATTCGGTTTGTTTCCTGAAGATTGACGATGTGGTGGCCGACTCCACCGAAATGAGGGAGTTCGCCCTCTGTGTGACCGGTGCTGTGAAAGTGAAGAAGGGAAAGCTGCGCATTCTGCCTTGGAACAGGGATTTGGAGCGACATTATAAAAAGAAGAAAGGTGTGGTGTTGGCGTCTGGGCCCTTGCTGCTTGAAAAGGGCCGTTATGCCGATTTGTCGACGTGTGACAGTGGTTTTGTAGCCACCAAACATCCGCGCAGCGCCATAGCTGTCACCAAGGACAAGAGGGTACTGTTCATCACGGTGGACGGTCGCTCTCCAGGGAATGCCCTGGGGATGCGTCTTCCCGAACTGGCTCACCTCATCAAGGTAATGGGCGGAAAAGAGGCCTTGAACCTGGATGGCGGGGGCTCCACTATGCTTTATCTGGATGGTGAAATCCTGAACCACCCTTCGGATAACGGGCGTTTCGACCATCAGGGCGAGCGGCGCATCCCCAACATCATTTATTACTATTATAAAAAGTGACTTGTCATGTCTGAAAGTACAACAGAAAGCATACGTCCCCATGAGGGACAGGTCAACCATGAACTTCGCACGGCATGGGATTTTGTGGAGAATACAGGTGTCAGCATCTTCCTGACGGGGAAGGCTGGAACGGGAAAGACGACTTTTCTGAAGACGCTGAACGAACGGCTTCCCAAACGGATGGTGGTCGTAGCACCTACGGGTGTGGCGGCCATCAATGCCGGAGGTGTGACCATCCACTCTTTTTTCCAGTTGCCGCTGGCGCCTTATATTCCTGATTCCACCTTCAAAGAGCGTTTCGATTTCAGTGCAGAGAAACGCAGTATCATCCGCACGATGGACCTATTGGTAATCGACGAGATCAGCATGGTGCGTAGTGACCTGCTCGATGCGATAGACCATGTGTTGCGACGTTTCCGTAACAGTCGTCTGCCTTTTGGCGGGGTGCAGTTGCTGATGATTGGCGACTTGCAGCAGTTGGCACCTGTTGTCACAGATCAAGAGGCTCCATTGCTCAACCGCTATTACGAAACACCTTTCTTCTTTGGGAGCAAAGCCCTGCAGATGCTGAACTATGTGACGATAGAGTTGAAACATGTCTACCGTCAGAGCGATGAGCATTTCCTCCTGCTGTTGAACCATATCCGCGAGGGAAAAGCTACGCCGCAGGACTTCGCCGAGCTGAACCAACGCTACGTTCCCGACTTCCGTCCGCGACCTGACGAAGGTTTTATTCGTTTGACCACCCACAATGCGATGGCGCAGCGCTATAACGACGGCGAACTGCAACGCCTTCCTGCCCACGCCTATATCTTCGAGGCCCAGGTGGAAGGAACATTCCCAGAGTTCTCCTATCCTGCCGACGAACGCCTTGTCCTGAAAGAAGGGGCGCAGGTGATGTTCATCAAGAACGACCCTTCGGCCGAACATCAGTTCTACAATGGCAAGATAGGTCATGTGGTGAGTATCACAAAGGAAGGTATCACCGTGAAATGTCCTGACGACGATTTCACCATCCAGGTGGAGTCAATGGAATGGGAGAATACGAAATACGTGCTCAACGAGAAGACCAAAGAGATAGAGTCGCAGGTGCAGGGCACTTTCACGCAGTATCCCTTGCGGCTGGCTTGGGCCATCACCATCCACAAGAGTCAGGGCCTGACCTTTGAGCGCGCCATCATCGATGCCGCCTCATCGTTTGCCTCCGGGCAGTTGTATGTGGCATTGAGCCGCTGCAAGACGCTCGAAGGATTGGTCTTGGCGAGTGCCATTTCGGAGCGTGCCTTGATTAGCGATTACCGCATTGCTCAATACACCGCATGGCAGGAGCAAGCAGCACGGCAGAGCATTGCTCAACTACCAGCACTGAAAGAGCAGTATTTCGTGGGTCTATTATGCGAACTGTTTGACTTTTCCGTGCTTCGCGAAAAGGAGGAGTGGCTCTGCCGGACACTCGATGAGTTTCTCTACGGGCAATATCCGTCGCTGGGGCGCAGCCATCGTGCCGTACTTCAGGCTTTGGCCAACGATGTGATGGGCGTTGCTGCGAAGTGGCATAATGTCATCAGAGCCACCCCCGTCGGTCAAATGCATGCCCAGTCGTTCTTGGAGCGGGTACAACGCAGTGCGGCTTATTTCCATACGCAGCTGACAGAGATGCTTGGTATGTTGCTGGACGATTCTGCTGTGGATATCGACAATAAGATGGTGAAGAAGCGTTACGACGAGGCTTTGGCCGATGTGCGCATGGAGTATCTGGTGAAAACGAATCTCATGCAAGTTTTCAGCTCACAGAAGTTCGACAGTGCTGCCTATCTGAGAGCGAAAAACCATGCTATCCTTGATGCTATCGGTGGCTCCTCAGCAAAACGGACACGCAAGCGTAAGGCCGACAGCGTGGTGACGCCCGACATCAAATATCCTGACCTGTATCGTCGCATTTTCCAATGGCGTGAGCGGAAAGCCCTCGAGACGGGCAGCCAACCAGCCAACATCATGCAACAACGGGCGATGGTGAATCTCGTGAACTTCCTGCCCGGCGACTTGGCATCGCTTGTTGCTGTACCTTACATTGGGAAGCAAAGTGCCAATCGCTACGGGGAGGACCTTCTCTCCATCGTCAGCCACTATGCCGAGGAGAACGGTCTGACTATGCTTCAGTCGCGTGCCATCAAGAAGCAGACAGCTGAGAATAAAGGTGTCCCTGAAACGAAACAGATCTCTTTCAATCTGTATAAACAAGGTCGCACACCGGAGGAAATTGCCCAGGAACGCGGCTATAGCGTAGGCACCATCTACGTCCATCTGGCTTACTTCGTGAAGCGAGGCGACATAGCTCTCTCCGAACTTGTCAGCGACACCCAGTTGCAAACCATTCGACGTGCCATTGGTATGGCCCGCGGACAGAACAGCCTCACTGCCATTAAGAGTTTCTGTACCCCCGACATTGACTTTGGACAGATACGTCTGGTGCTCAATTCCATGAAGAGGGAATCGTAGCTATGCGAAGAATTGCCTGATGGTATTAAGCAAGGGCGACGGCTGGCGAGCATACAGTCGTCCCCACCGCGACACCTGTTGCTGTGAGATGGCTATGAAAAGGCGCTTCTTTGCACGCGAGATAGCCACATAGAACTTGCGTGCCTCTTCTTCTTGTGAGTCGTTGCTATTGGCATAGTAGCTGGGGAATTTTCCCTCTACTGCGTCGTAAACGATGACATTGTCGAACTCCAGGCCTTTTGCTTTATGCACAGTAGAGATGAAGATCCGCTCCTGCATGCTGACACTGCCGCAGAGATCGGCCTCTTTCATCGTGTTCAACTCCTGCAGATGGGCTTCAAGCTGGGTGATGAGGCTTCCCTCCTTGGGTGATGTCATATCCATCGCAATATAGTTTAACACATACTGCATCTTCGGGATTTCTGCCAAGCGATGATGATGCAGCAGCTCGCGATAGACATATTGCATCTCGCTGACAAGGTCGGAAGCGGGATGCTGTTCGTAAAGCAGACTACGGGAATGCAGGTACAGTTCGCCATAGAGGTTGCGGAATCGCTCGGCTGTCTGTCGTCTTTTCCTCAGAAATGCCGTCTGGGTAGGTGTCAGCTCACAGGCTCGCTGCCAGCAGTGGTTGGCCACACTGAGCGTTGCCATAATATCATCGTTGGCCAAATGGGAGTTTTGGCCTTCAAGGTTCAGTGTTTCCAGGAGATCTTTCAGTTTATAGCTCTTTAAGCGTGGTGCCACGAGACGCATCAGTTTCAGCGTGTCGTAGTAGGAGGGCCATAGTTGGTGGATGTCGAGTTCTGGGCAATGGCGAAGCATGTTGTAGCGCATGATCTGGTAGTCATACGTCGCATTGTGGCCGAGAATCACGGCATCTTTGGCAAAGTGGACAAAAGCTCGCATACCTTCAGCTGGCGATAGGTGCGGATGGAGGGCGTATTCTTCGATGAGTGGGTTAGGCAAGTCGCCCAGCTTGGGCGGAATGGGGCGGTTGGTCTCGAGGAATAGGTTCAGCTCTTCCACTGGTTTGCCAGCTCTGACTTTCACAGCTGCAATCTGCACGATGTCGTCCTCGAAGACATTAAGACCGGTTGTCTCTGTGTCGAAGATGACGAATTCATGCTGTTCGTAATCCTTCATGAACGCCTGCAGGTAGGTGGTGTCGTCGTAGAAGATGAAGTCTGTGGGCGAAATGGCGCTTTCCATCATTTGGTGAGTGAAAGCCCTTGCCGCTGAGTGGTTGCTGAAGAGTTTCAGGCCAGTAAAGATTCGCGACCACGCAATGAAGTTGTTCTCCTGTACTATGACGTTGAAGTGGGCAGTCAACAGGTGCATCTCAGGGGTAGAGAATACATCGGTGCCGGAAATCTTGAAGTGTGGCAGTTGGGTAGCCTTACTCACTTCGTCGGCATCGGAATTGAAGGCCACGACCACGGCAATCGTCTCGTCGGGATGACTGTGATAGAGATTGCTGACCACGCGGGCCACATCGTTGGCTTCGTCGATGTTGGTGTAGCTATCGATGATTTGCAGGGCATCGGACTGTCGGGGTGTTTCGTCCTGTGTCTGAGGCAGGAGTTCTGGAGCTATGCCCAATTGCTTCTCGCCGTAGGTGTTGTAAAGGTCGAGCAGGTAGCGTGGCGAACGGTAGTTAACGAAGAAGTTGTAGAGATGGTCGGAACCGCAACGTTGGCGCAGCATGTCGAGCGTGTTGAGCTTGGCTCCCATGAACGAAAAGATGGCCTGCCCCGGGTCGCCGAGATAGACCACGGTGGCGTCGGGAGCGGCGAAGAGGTCGATGATGGCCAATTGCAGCGGGTTCAAGTCCTGCACTTCGTCTACTTGAATCCAGCGTTTTGTCGCAATGGAATTGCGACTTACAGGACCAGAGGGAGAGGGGGTGGAGAGGGCCTCGTAGGTCAGGAGCAGTAGGTCTTCGAAGTCGACGAGGTCGTTGTTTAGCTTGTAGAGCTCATAATGGCGGGCACCGTAGAGGGCTTTTAGTGTGCTCATAGCCTCGCTGCTCATAAACGATGAGGTGGCGATGTAATCGTCGATGTTCTCATAGAGAGCGATGGTGGATTCCTGCGAATAGGGCAGGGCGAACACCGAGCACAGTTCTTTGAGGACAGCAGGCCTTAAGGCATCGCGATGCACCATGAGATTGCCAGGATAGCGTTTGCGACATTGGTACATCAGGTGTTGCAGATTGATTACCTGTGAGTATTGTTGCCGCTGTTTGTTATCGGCCAGTATCTTCAGTTCGTCTTCATTCAGGAAATCGGCAATGATGCTGATGGAAACGTCGGTGTCGATGATGGCTGTGTTTTCTGGAACGACCTTATTGTCAAAGAGAAACTGTGAACAGAAACGGTGAACATTGCCCACGAACAGGTCTTCAAGGTTATCTGTAGACTGCATTTCCCCTGCCTCATTCTTTGAGCCTATCAAGCTATCGATGCGTTCTTTCATGCCTCGCGAGGCACGGTTGGTGAACGTCAGGCAGGCCATATCCTTGAATGCCGTTCCATGTTGGTGGGCATAGCGAATACGCTCGGCCAGGACGGCCGTTTTTCCACATCCTGGTGGTGCCAATACCAAATGGTGGCCGCCGGTGGCCTGGATGACTTGTTGTTGCTGCTCGTTGAAGAGTCTTTCCATGGTTGTGTCGAAAACAAAAAACCGCCATGAGGCATCAACTTCATGGCGGAGATAAACGTTATTGATGAATGTACTTCTTTCCCTTGATGATGAAGATGTTGGGCGACATGGTGTTGCTCATGCGCTTGCCTTCCAGATTGTAGACAGACACTCTGTCTGTCGTCTCTTCCTTGCTCATACAGGGTGCTCCATCCAGACCGGTGGGAACTGCTGTTGCCTCTATCTCCAGAACAGCCCATGAGCGCTGTGTGGCGATGGCACCGTCGATTCCTTCGGAACTGCCCCAGGCGTAGTCTACGGTGATGGGCACATAGATGTGGAACAATCGGGCTTCCCCGCCTTTGTTCTGATAGATGATTCTGTATTCTTCGGGTAAGTCGGTTTTCTGCTCTTCATCGGTCTCGGCCGGGATGTTCTCCAGTGTCACATAGCCATTCAGTTGCTCAATGGCGGCAATCTTGTCCATCCGGTTGATGCGTGCCGTGTCGGTAGTGAGCACACGCTCGTTGTCAGGCAGATTGTAGTCGCTGCGGAACTCTTCGATTGTGGTGTACAGACGGCTGATTCCATAGAAATCGTGGCCAGTGTGCTTGTAGTCTGGCTCGTCGCGGAACTGCTGTTGCCATACAATCTCGGTGTCTCGCCAGTCCTTGAGGGTCACCAGGTCGTGGAGTATGAACGTGTAAGGGTCGAACAGGCGTGCCCAGGTGTATTCAGTGTGGGCAAACATGTCGATGGGGCGGACGAAGCGCACATTGAAGAAACGATCCTCGAGCAGCATCTCGTAGCAGGCTTCGCTGTAGATTTCAATGTAGGCAGCAAACGACTGCTTGCTACCCATGAAAGCATTGAGAGCACTGCCACCGTCGATGTTGCTGTATTGACCTGCAAAGTTCAGAATGTCGCATGCCTCCACGCCGTTCTTCCAAACAATGTCCGTGCCGTCTTCTATGCAGACAAGGGGTAGGGGAGTATCGTATTCCACATCGCCATCTCTGCCGACGATATATATGGCATCGGCCTGGGCATTGATGGCCAAATTGTACTCATGCCCAGAAAAACCATAGACCGTCCATGTGCCATCTGCCTCGGCATCGAACGAAGCGTTGCCATTGGCTTTGGAGGGAAGAGTGAAACGCATTCGGATGTCGTCGACAGTAAAGTTCGGAAAGTGGCTGTCGTCATAGCTGACCATGTTTTTCCTGAAATACTGACGCATGTTGTCGCGCAGTTCCACCCCCGTCAGGTTCTGTCCTCCCGTTATGAAAGGTACGGGTGTACTGACGTGTAGCTCACGTGCGGTGGCCTCTGTCGCACTCATGTTGTTGGTGTTCAGCTCGTAGAAACTGCTGATGAACTTACCTGTGACTTGTCCGTAAGCCACGAAAATGTTCTGTGCAGGAATCACAATGTCCACATAGATGGCAGCATGATCCTTGTCGGTGAGGTTCTTGCGCACGAAACGGATTGTTCCCGTGAGGGTCTTTCCTGCCAGTCCCTGGCCCTTATTCATGATGAGTGCCTCACGCGCTTCTGCATAGTCGTCTTTGCCTGTAATGGCTTTGACTATGCCCTCGATGCGTCCGAACGACCATTCCAGGACGTTTGTTTGCCGCCCCTGCAGGTCGCTTGTCGTATAGCGGAAAATGCCGATGGTATCGGAAAGCTCCACCTGAGTATAGCTCATGGTTCCATCGACATAAGTCTTCTCGAATTGTACAGCGCTGCTTCCAAGCGTGCCTTCATAGGTTTCCAATTCGTAATCAGCTTCGAACTGTCCCTTGGTGTAGCCCATGCTTCCGATATGAGAGAGCACTTTTTCTTCTATCTGTGCCCAGCTGGTGCGCACCTCGCTGGTGCAGTTCAGGTAGCAGGTGGCATCAACGGTGATGCTTGTGTACACTTGATTGTTGTCGTTCGCCGCCCAAAGTTTACCGCAGCACACCATAAAGAGGGCAACCATGATGGTGTCCTTGTAGAATATCTTCATGTTGATGATATATAAAAAGAAAAGAGGGGGTGTCAAGGGCAAAACTGCTCCATGAGCCGCCTTGACACTCCCTCGGTAAAAGATGGTTACAATTAGTCGAGTTGAGCCAGCTTGTTGTCAGAGCCAAGCACTTCCTTGATCTTGTGGCTGTAGAGCTCATACATCAGGTCGCGTGCGGGGCCACAATACTTGCGCGGGTCAAACTCGCCTGGTTTGTCATGGAACACCTTGCGAACAGCAGCGGTGAAGGCCAGGCGCGAGTCGGAGTCGATGTTGATCTTGCAGACTGCACTCTTCGAAGCCTTGCGAAGCTGATCCTCGGGGATGCCTACGGCATCGGGCAGCTTGCCACCATACTCGTTGATGATGTCCACATACTCCTGCGGAACGGAAGAGCTTCCGTGCAGAACGATGGGGAATCCGGGCAGTTTCTCCATGATGGCATCGAGCACGTCGAAAGCCAATGGCGGCGGCACGAGCTTGCCGGTCTTCGGGTCGCGTGTGCACTGTTCGGGCTTGAACTTGTAGGCACCGTGGCTGGTACCGATAGAGATGGCCAGGCTATCTACGCCCGTCTTCGTCACGAAGTCAATCACCTCTTCGGGCTTTGTGTAGTGACTCTCTTCGGCCACCACCTCATCTTCCACGCCAGCCAGTACGCCAAGCTCACCCTCTACGGTGACGTCGAACTGGTGAGCATATTCCACCACCTTCTTGGTCAGGGCTACATTCTCGTCGTAAGGCAGCGACGAGCCATCAATCATAACACTGGAGAAGCCCATGTCCACACAGCTCTTGCACAGCTCGAAGCTGTCGCCGTGGTCGAGGTGCAGACAAATCTCAGGATGGTTGCAGCCTAGTTCCTTGGCGTATTCCACAGCACCCTGTGCCATGTAGCGCAGCAAGGTCTGGTTGGCATAGTTGCGGGCACCCTTCGACACCTGCAGGATAACAGGACTCTTCAGGTCGCTCGAAGCCTTGATGATGGCTTGCAGCTGCTCCATGTTGTTGAAGTTGAATGCGGGAATGGCGTAACCGCCGTTGATGGCCTTTTTGAACATCTCTCTGGTGTTCACCAAGCCTAAGTCTTTGTAATTAACCATGATATGAATCTTTTAATTTAACAAAAAACACGTGTTATTGATTTACTTTGCAAAAATACGCATTATTTTCGGTATGGCAAAAGAAAATGCATTTTTTTTCAAAAATATAACGTAGAAAGAGTGGTCAAGGCTTACCGATGCGTTTCACTTGATTCTCGAAATCGTCGCGGTTACCAGCGGCCTTATTCTTCACCTGGGCTCGGTAATTATAGATGGTGTTGACCGAGTAGTGCAGGAATTCGGCAATCTTCGAACTGTCCTCAATGCCCAGTCGGATGAGTGCGAAGATACGGATGCTGGTGTTGAGCTTTCCTGCATCTGCAACGGGGATTTGCTCCTCTTCGCGGAGCAATTGGTTGAAGTCGGTTACAAAATTGGGGAAGAGATGTAGGAATGCAGAATCGAAGTCGTTGTAGAGCGTGTCAAGTTCCTCGTTTCTCAGCTCCTGTGTTTTGGTGAGTCTCATCAGCTCATCGTAGTTCTTGACCTTGGCCAGTTTGTTGACACGTTTGCGCAGTGCGTCCATCTTGTCAATATAGTTTGAGCATAGACTGAGAAACCGGCCGATGTATTCCTCTTTGACGCGGTTGGATTCGTTGAGCTGCAAGTTGGTGTCCGACAACTGATTGTTCAGGTCAGACAGTTGTCCGTTCATCTCGGAAAGCAACGTGTTGGCATGCGAAAGGTCGCTGTTCGACTGGCTGAGTTCCTGCTTGGCCTGAGCCAGACGGTTGCGCTGCCGGTAGACAAAGAAAAATGACACTAGCAACAGCAGAGCCAGCAGGCTGGCCATGCCGAGCATGAGCTGCAAGTGTCGGTTAGTGCGGTCTTTCTCTTCTTTATAATTCTGGGCTATATCCATCAGCAACGGCATGATGGTCCAGCTGCGTTGGCGCGAGCCATATCTGTTGGCACATTGACTGGCGAACATAATGTATCGGTAGCTGCGATCCACGTCGCCGCGAATCATCAGCTGGTTGGCCAGTTCCCACATAGAACCTTGGTCCATCACGGCATTGCGCACATCGGCCAACGCCGACTGTACCACCCAATTGATGGTTTGGGTGGAGTCCCCTCGGGTGTTATACTCCAAGTAACGATAGAACGCCACCAATGCGAAACGCTTAGAGTCTGGCTCTGTCTGCCTGAGCCAGGAATCGTTGACGGCCATCGACTCTTTGTACTTGCCTGCGAAAAGAAGGGTTAGCTCGCGTTGTGAGAAGCTCGCATCATCGTCGTCGGGCATGGTCTGGAGCATCAGAGCGGCATATTGGCGCGACAATTCTTCATAACGCTTCTTGATTTCCGGCTGATGAGAGTAGTAGCTCAGTTCGGAGTACACATGGTTGAACGCTTGGTAGTATCTGCCTAAAGTCTTTCCCGTCAGCCGCTTTTTATCGATGTCGCCAAGAGTGGTTAGAGCTTCTTGATACATGCCCGTGTTGGAACTGCGAATGGCCAGCATGGTTCGGCACGAGTCAGCCGCAGCCTGGTCGTGGTTGCGATCAGCAATGTGAATGCACTGGTTGATATAGAAGAAAGCAGAATCGCTGGCGTATGCCATGTAGTGCTGAAACAGACTGTAGGCCCATCGGTAGCGTTCGCTGTCGGTTTCAGCTTTGTCCAGGAGTTGTGTCAGTTTGCGTGTTTGTGCTTGGTGCCGGGCGATGTGTTGGTCGAAATGCTCAATCTCCCTGTCAAGAACTCTGAGCAATGAGTCCTGACGCAGTATAAAATCCTGTGCCCTGCCATTCATGGTGGTCATCAGGCAAAGGCACAGGATGATTCTTTTCAGTGTCTTCCTCATGGAAGTAGTGTGGATTAGTACTCCATGAAGGGTGGCAGCTCAGCGGCTTGCGCAATCATTTTCTCCACCTCTTTCAGGGCCGGAACGCGGTTCACCAAGTTCTTCTGGTTGTTCACTTCTTCCAGTTTCGGCTGCAGGTTCTCAGCCTTGCGGTGCTTCAGTTCCTTCACGGTGTCGACGCCTGAGGCTTCCAAGAGTTCAGCAAACTGCGGTCCTACGCCATGGATGCGGATGAGATCGGCATGATTTGTCCACTTCAGGATGAGTTTCTCACTGATGCCAGTCTCCTCGGCCAAGTCTTTGCGACCTTTCTTTTTGGCGCATTTCTCCAAAAGGACGTCAGTGTCTTTGATGCCTACGGCAATCAGTTTCTCGGCAAATACGTCGCCTACACCTTCGATGTCAATAATCTTGTACTTCATATTCAAAAGGTTTTAAGTTAAACAATCGGTATGCAAATATACGGAAAAACGCTCAAAGGTCATGCATTTTGCCCGTTTTTTTTACATTTTTTAGGTTGTAACCTTTTGTTTTATATCGTCTGGCCCTCACAAAACTTATCGTTGGTCAGCGCTATTCGTCCATTTGGAACAACGGATCCTCGGGCATGACCATGATAGGTTTCTGCTCGGCCATCTTCAGCATGTCGGCTGGCACGTACTTCTTGTCCACCACAAGACGGAACATGAACTCACGGAACCACTCATCGGTCATGATGAGGCAGCCCTGCTGTCCCCAAGTTGCGCCCCAGGAGTTCTCTACTTTCCATTTCCGAGCCTTGCCTTGTTCGTCCAAATCGACGGCGGTCAGGGTCATAGCGTGGGTCGACCCGCTGTCGAAGGTGGCAATGCGCTGAGCTTTGTCCATCGTGAACTGTGTCTGGAAGAGCGACTCATAGTCGAAGTTGTCCAGGGCGCAATAGCCGCGCTGGCGGTCCAGTTGCTTGCCAACGTCGTAAGAGCTGTACATCTTGCGGCCGTCTTTCAGGGCGGCGATGGCCAACTGTTCAATCTCGTCCATGGGCAGATTCAGGTATTTCCAGTTATGGCCATCGTAGGTGTGGCGGTCGTATTCCACCTCGTAGGTCTGGTGATAGGGGCGTCGCGGGTCGTTCATCACCATGACGAATGTGCCGTTGATCTTATCGCCAACCACCTCGCGGAAGAATTCCTTCGGTGTGTACTGGCGTGCAGGCGCGAGCGATTTGCCTTCCTTGTCCTTATAGGCATAGGTGAACTGCTTCAGCGGCTCACCCAGTGTCATGCTGAGTAGACGGTACACCTCGCCGAGCATCTCGGTCTTGGCAGCCTGAATGTCCTTCTTGCTCATCTTGGCGGTCACCATGTCGCGCAACTTCAACCCTTGCTGGCGAAGCACGCTCTTCATGATAGTGGCCATCTTCGATGTGTTTTCAGCAGAGTAGGTTTCGGGCATGGCCTCGCGTGGCACCAGTCCATATTTGTCGGCCAAGTCGGCCACACCGCAGAAGGTGCCTCCATCGTTGATAGGGCTCTTGAAGAAGAACTGCACGCGGGTATCGTCCAACGACTTGTCAGCATTGTCGATGACGCCTTGCAAGAAGAGGTTAGCCTTCTCCAGTTGGTCCCAGAAGAAGAGGTAGTCCTGCGAGAATTCCAGGTTCACCTTCGTTTCAGCAGGGATGAATCCTAAGGTGGAATCCTTACGTTGGGCGAAGTTCGAGCGCAGCACGTTCATGCCAGAGAACATCCAACAACGTCCCGACTGCTTTTGGTCGGTGATGCTCTGCTTCGGTGTTTCCACGCTGAAATAGGTGTCCAACTGTCGCTGGGCTTCGAAATTCTTGGCCAGATCGTCAATCTTGTTCGATGCCATAGCATTGAACAGGGCGCGCTGTTGGGGTTTCTGTACTTGCTGGATTTGGCGCACCATCTGCTCCGTGATGCCACCGTCTTTGGTTTGTGCGTTGGCTGTCATACTCAGTGCGAGCAGACCTGCCATGATGAAATACTTGTTCATGTGATGAGTTGATTGTCGTCTATTGATGCTGCAAAGATACGGCTTTATTCTGAATTGGGCAAGATTAATACAAAAAAATGGCTTTTTTCTTGTCGCTTTGCACACTTCTTTGTACCTTTGCCGCCCCAATCTATATATTAATAAGGTGGAAGAACAGAAAACAACGATATTGGAAACCATTGACAGCCCTGCCGACATCCGACGGCTGAAGGTGGAGCAACTGCCACAGCTTTGTGGCGAACTTCGACAGATGATTGTCGAGGAGACATCGGTGAACCCTGGCCACTTGGCCTCCGGGCTGGGTGTGGTGGAGCTGACCGTGGCTCTGCACTACGTCTACGATACACCCGATGACCGCATTGTATGGGATGTGGGCCATCAGGCCTACGGCCACAAGATACTGACCGGACGTCGCAAGCAGTTTTCGACCAACCGCAAGCTGCACGGCATACGGCCCTTCCCCTCACCTTTGGAGAGCGAGTACGACACGTTTGTGTGCGGTCATGCCTCAAATAGCATCTCCGCCGCTTTGGGCATGGCTGTAGCCGCACGTCTTGAAGGGAATGAGAAACGCCACGTCGTGGCCGTCATTGGCGATGGCGCCATGTCGGGCGGTCTTGCTTTTGAAGGCTTGAACAACGCCTCGTCGTCGCCCAACGACCTGCTCATCATCCTCAACGACAACAATATGTCTATCGACCGTTCTGTGGGTGGCATGAAGCAATACCTGCTGAACCTCAATACCAGCGAGACCTACAACCGCCTGCGCTTCCGTGCGGCACGCTGGCTGAAAGAAAAAGGAATGCTCGAGGAAGGTCGTCGACAAGGATTGATTCGACTTGGCAATGCCGTGAAATCGGCACTGAGCCATCAGCAGAACATCTTCGAAGGACTGAACATTCGCTATTTCGGACCCGCTGACGGACACAACGTGGTGGAAATTGTAAGGTTGCTCCGACAACTGAAAGACATGAAAGGCCCCAAACTGTTGCACCTGCACACGCAGAAAGGGCACGGCTATAAGCCCGCCGAGGACCAAGCCACCATCTGGCACGCCCCCGGCAAGTTCGACCCCGCCACAGGGGAGCGCATCAAGAGCGACGACCGCAACCAACCGCCGAAATATCAGGACGTGTTTGGGCATACCTTGCTCGAACTAGCTCAGCAGAATCCGCGCATCGTTGGGGTAACTCCTGCCATGCCGTCGGGTTGTTCTATGAATATCATGATGAAGGCCTTGCCCGAGCGTACCTTCGACGTGGGCATCGCTGAAGGTCACGCCGTGACATTCTCCGCTGGTATGGCGAAAGACGGCCTGCAGCCCTTCTGCAACATCTATAGCGCATTCTCTCAGCGAGCCTACGACAATATCATCCACGACGTGGCGATGCTCAACCTGCCAGTGGTGTTCTGTTTCGACCGCGCCGGTCTTGTAGGCGAGGACGGTCCAACCCACCATGGTGCCTTCGACTTGGCTGCCCTGCGCCCTGTGCCGAACCTCACCATCGCCTCGCCCATGAACGAACACGAGTTGCGCCATCTGATGTTTACGGCACAGTTGCCCGACAAGGGGGCGTTCGTCATCCGCTATCCCCGTGGAAAGGGTGTGTTGGTGGATTGGCGCTGCCCCATGGAGGAAGTGCCTGTAGGCAAAGGCCGCAGACTGACCGACGGCACCGATGTGGCTGTGCTGAGCCTTGGTCCCGTGGGCAACAATGTGCAGAATGCACTCTGTTGCGGATTGACGGGCATATCCGTGGCACATTACGACATGCGATTCCTGAAACCCTTAGACGAGGAGATTTTGGAGGAAGTGGCTGCACGATTCGATAAGATCATCACTGTTGAGGATGGTGTCCGCGACGGCGGACTGGGCTCTGCCGTGCTGGAATGGATGAGCGATCACGGCTATCATCCCACCATCGAGCGCCTCGGACTGCCCGACCGCTTCGTTGAGCATGGCACCGTGCCAGAGCTTCAGCACATCGTGGGCATCGATGCCGAAGGCATCCGCCAGGCCATCGTCAGGCTGATGAAAGCATAATGTTTGTGTTACATTCAGACTGGTTTTTGCGTCAGAAACACTTTGTTTCTATATTGGAAATACTTTGTTTCTGACGCAAAAACATTTTGTTTCTGACGCGGAAACAAATCAGAATAATGGGAAAACCGCCAAATACAATAGGAATTAATTACAACTCTGAAGTTATTTTCTTGAAAGAGAAACAGCAAATAACTGGTCTAAATCTTGTGTATTTCCTTGAAAGATTGTATCTTTGCACCCATAATCATGATGTAAGATGAAGATTATCATTGTCGGCGCATACGCCATCGGAACCCATTTGGCGAAACTCCTGTCGAGGAACAACCAAGACACGGTGCTCATCGACAGCGATGAGGATAGGTTGGCAGCCATCAGTAGCGACTACGACCTGATGACCGTGCTGGCTTCGTCGTCGAAGATTCAGACGCTGAAGGATGCGGGCGTGAACGGGGCAGACTTGTTCATTGCCGTCACTCCCGACGAGAATCTGAACATGAACGCCTGCATGCTGGCTAAGGCCATGGGAGCCAAACGCACCGTGGCCAAGGTGGACAACTATGAATATACTGACCCGAAACTCGACGATTTCTTTGAGCGGGTTGGTATCTCGTCACTCATCTATCCCGAGCATCTTGCCGCCCGCGACATTGCCAATGGACTGAAGATGTCGTGGGTGCGCCAGCGTTGGGACGTCCACGACGGAGCGCTCATCATGCTGGGTATCAAGCTCAGGGCCAATGCCGAAGTCTTGGAACAGCCTTTGAAAGACCTATGTAAGCCCGAGACCCCTTACCATATCGTGGCCATCAAACGGGCAGACGAAACCATCATTCCCCGTGGTGACGA
>Ga0256407_10004076_pt1 | contig 24857 bp, 26 predicted proteins | sample RumenRJG_04DNA_FD_193489 | JGI IMG/M metagenome (GOLD analysis project Ga0256407, IMG submission 193489) | Bovine rumen microbial communities from Lethbridge, Alberta, Canada - RJG_04 | ecosystem: Host-associated > Mammals > Digestive system > Stomach > Rumen | place: Canada: Alberta... | reverse complement strand
AAAATTATAAATAGAAAAAATAAAGAAATAAGACAATATAATTAAAAATTCAATATTGAGTTTCTTAAATTAACAGGGTTGATAAACCGTAAAAAAATATAAAATTTTAGATGGATTTAGAAAATTCCATCAATAAAATCATCTAATTGGTCACTGTTACTTTGAGCATCATCTGCTGATTCTTCATTATCCTCTTCAAAATCAATATCAGAGTCTTCATCACCAGATTTAATACCTGAAACAACAATAGTTGTTCTAACAGTGCTTTGTAATGCTGGATCAAGTTGAGCACCCCAAATAATATTTGCTTCTGGGTCTAACTTATCAGCAACAACCTGTACGATTTTTTCAGATTCATGTAATGTTAAATCTTCGCCACTAGATATATTAATTAAAGCACCAGTAGCATTTGATATATCAATGTCAAGTAAAGGACTGCTTAATGCTTCATGTACGGATTCTAATGCCCTGTCTCCAGAATCAGATTCACCCATACCAATCATTGCCATACCTGAACCTTCCATGATGCTTTTAATATCAGCGAAATCTAAACTTACAATACCTGGTTTAGTAATTAATTCAGTGATGCCTTTAACAGCTCTTCCCAAAATTTCATCAGAAACTAAAAATGCTTTAGTTAATGGAAGATTTGGAGCCACTTCTAATAATTTATCATTTGGAATAATAATTACAGTATCAGATGCATCTTGGAGTTTTTCTAAACCTTCATCAGCATTATTTCTTCTCCTAATACCTTCAGCTGAAAATGGCATAGTAACAACAGCTACAGTTAAAGCACCTAATTTTTTAGCAATTTTAGCAACGATAGGAGCTGAACCTGTACCGGTTCGTCCACCAAGACCACAGGTAACAAATACCATATCTGCACCTTCAAGTGATTCTCTTATTTCATCTTCGGTTTCTTCAGCACATTCTTCACCAATGCTTGGATCTCCACCTGCACCCAATCCACCGGAAGTTTTTCTACCCAAGAGAATTTTTTTATCAGATTGACTATAATATAAATCTTGTGCATCAGTATTGACAGTGATTGTATCCGCACCTTCAATACCAATATCGTTTAATCTTGAAATAGTGTTGTTTCCTGCACCACCGGCACCAACAACATAAATGTTAGTTTTCTTAATAAAACCGATTAAATCTTCATCAATATCAGAGGTAATAGCTTTTTTGGAATCAACTTTTTCCATTCTTTCTTCAGATTCTTTTATTGCATCATCTATAAATTTCACGAATTAACCCCACATACTCTACTTAAAAATAATTGTTAAATATTTCTGTTTAAACTAATATTTAAATGCAACTATAAACATGAAAATATGTAAAAAATTACTCATTAAAATAAACAATTAATCTTTTGGCATTGCAATAATTTCATGAATTTTTAAGTTAAATAAATCTTTGGCATTAACTGGAGTTAAGATAACAGCAGCATCAACACCTGAACCTCTACCACCAATAGCTATAATTTTATCTCCTACAGGAATCAAACCCGCATCAGCAGCCATTACTGATATTTCACAAGCCACTTTTACACCATGAGAAATCATACGAAGAGTGTCTGAAACAATATCTAAAGGAGCAAAACCTCCATATTTATTAGTTACTCCACGATTTGCACCACTGAATGCATGACATCCTACAAAGGTTACAATTCCTTTTTCACCCAATTTATCCAACATTTCTTCACTTATGTCCAATGTATTCTCTTCTTTAAATCCTGAGTGGTGGGTTACATTAATAATATCTGCATCGCCATTAATTGCATCATATAGTTTTAATGCAGATTTTCCTGTTGCAGAAGCAATTACAATATTTTCAATTTCTTCAGATTCATCCAATCTTTCTTTTACAGCTGCTATTAATTCATCAGTGTAATCTTCACCTTCTTTTTCAAAATATGTTATTTTCATTTTATTCACCTTTAAATATAATATGATATCATATATTATTTAAGGATTTTAATATGAATACTGAAAATATAAAACATGTGATTAATGGAGATTATATGGTAATCCCCATAGAAACCGGATACATAAAACCAAATGAGGATTTGAGTTCAATTATCGCTCCTGCTTGTGAATTAATGGAAGATGGGGATTATTTAGTAATTGCAGAAACTCCTGTTTCTATTTCACAAGGCCGTTTGATTGATGAGTCAGAGTATACTCCTTCACTTACAGCTAAATTTTTAACGACAGTATGGAGTAAATACCTATGGGGATATGTTTTTGGACCTATATTGAAAATTAAAAAAAGAACTATTAAAAATTTAAGAAGGCTTCCTGATGAAACTAAAGCACATAAAGAAGTTGTTCTTCAATTATATGGTCTGAAACATGCTTTAAAACCCGCTTCAGAGGCAGGAATTGATTTAAGTAATGCTCCAGGAACGTTTGTATCATTACTGCCTGAAGATCCTGAAAAAGTAGCTTGTGAAATTAAAGCAGAGATTGGAAAAAACGTTTGTGTAATGATTATAGATACTGATGCCACATATATGAAAAACGGCAAGTATTTTACAGGCCTTCCAATAGCAATTGATGGAATTGAATCAGATAAGGGATTTTTCGGATATGCAAAAGGTCAGTTAAGTGAGAATATGGGTTCAACACCATTAGGTTGTAGTGAAAAAATGAGTGTAGAACATGCTTTAAAAATTGCGAATATTGCTGAAGATTATCAAAAATCATTATCAACAGAAATGAAAACAATACATAGTGTAAAAAAAGTTTTGGGAACATCTGAAACCGGAGTAACTATTGAAGCTCTTGACAGTATAACCCATACCCCTGCAGTAATTATAAGGAAAATTGACTAACTTTTTATAATAGAAAAAACAAAATTAATAATATTATTGTTTAGGGGTAATTTAATGATAAATAATCCAATAGTTAACGATTTTTTAGAACAAATTGTAGACGCTGACGATTTAAAAAATATTAAAACCATCATCCAAGCTTTAATTGACGGTGTTGAAACTGATGAAGCAATTCATGAACAAACAGACATTAAATTGAACACTGTTAGAAAATTATTATATAAATTACATGATGCTTCAATTGCTAATTATAAAAGAAATAAAGACCCTGAAACCCAATGGTTCACATATACCTGGAGATTTGAAAAAGAAGAATACGTTGAAGAAATCACAAAGTTTTATACTGAACGATTAAATAAAAGAGAAGCTTTATTAGATGATTTGGAGAATAATTTATACTTTGTATGTTGTATGGATCCAGAACATTTCAAAGGAGATTATGCCGAATCTTCAGAATATGAGTTTTACTGTCCGGTATGTGATTATGAATTAGAACCATATGATGCTAAAAAAGAAAAAAGTTTATTAAAAAGAAGAATTACAATTGATAAAAAGAATTTCAAGAAATTTGAAGAAGCAATAAACAAAAATTAGATATAATGGAAATTGAAATTCTTAAAAAAGAAAAAACACCGCAAAACGTAATAGATCACTCTATAGCAGTGTATAATAAAGCATTGGAAATAGCAGAAAATTTTCCCAATGCAGATTTAACTCTTATTAAAAAAGGTGCTTTATTGCACGATATAGGCAGATCCAAAACTCACGACATTACTCATGCTATTGAAGGGCGTAAAATTGCCTGCCAATATGGTTATGATGAAGATGTTTTAAACATTATTGAAAGACATATCGGTGCGGGCATTACTAAAAAAGAAGCGAAAGATTTAGGTCTTTTTGAAAAATCATATGTTCCCGAAACTTTAGAAGAAAAAATTGTTGCGCATGCAGATAATTTAATTAGTGGAACAGAAGTAGTTGATGTTGATTTTGTAATTAAAAAATGGAAAACCCGAATGGATAATCCCGATGACAATATTAAACGTTTAATTAAACTAGATGAAGAGTTAATACAAGCTTTTAAGGATGATTAATTATGAAAATAATATGTTCTAGTGAAGAATCTTTGTATAGGCCAGAAGCTGTAAGATGGAGACAGAGAATGGAATTAATGAAACCTCTTGGAGATACAGTTGTTTTGCTTCCATGCAGTATGAAAAAACCTTATTCTAATTCAAAATCCCATCAGACATTCAGAAAAGTTACTAGATCATTTCAAGAACTTATTGTAACTTCACCTTTTGGAATTTGTCCAAGAGAACTGGAAAATACATTTCCAATACAATCCTATGATGTCAGTACTACCGGTTCATGGTCACAGGATGAGATTAGAGAATCCGGCAAGTTAATTAAAAAGTATTGTGAAGGTAAAAATGTTGTTGCCCATCTTCATGGAGGTTATTTGGAATCTTGTGAGGCATTTTTAGATGAATTTACATTAACATGCCTTAATGGAAAACCTACTTCACCAGATTCCATTTATAATTTAAGAATGGAACTTAAAAAACATTCAAAAATTAATAGACGGGAAAAAGTTTTAAATGAACTTAGATCAATCGCTGTTTATCAGTTTGGTCCTAAAGCTCGTGATTTCATTCCGGACAATGTTAAAACAAAAGGAAGATATCACAAAAAAATCCTTGTTGATGGAAAGCAAATTGCCATGCTAAATGGAGATTATGGTCTATATCGCCTTAATTTAGCTGGTGGAGAGATTTTAAAAGATTTAGGCATTAATATAGTAAATATTGATTTTAATTTAGATACAAATACTGTTTTTGCACCAGGCATCGATAAAGCAAGCCACAATATCGTTCCAAATGATGAGGTTGTTGTTGTAAAAGATAATGAAGTCGTTGGTGTTGGTAAAGCCATTTTAACAGGTCGTGAAATGGAATTATGTTCAAATGGTATTGCGGTTAAACTAAAACATCGATTAAAATGACTTTTTTAAAAAAAACAATATGTATAAATATATTAAAATTCAACATAAATTATTAGTTATTACAATTAAGGAGGTGACAATTAAATGTCAGAAGAATTAGTTAATTCAATAAGAGATGCAGTTGCTGTTATTAACGATCCCCACATGGGAATTAGTATTGTCGAAATGGGGCTTGTAAAAGATATAAGTGTTGATGGTGATGTAGCAACAATTACTATTAAACCAACCAATCCTGGTTGTATGAGTGTTACTCGTATTGCTGCAGATGCAAAAACCCTAGCTGAAAAAGTTGACGGTGTATCTAAAGCAGTAATCGTTGTTGAAGGTCATGTAATGGCTGATTCAATTAATGAAATGATTAATAGATAATCCTTTTTCTTTTTATTTCAAGTTAGTTTCAATTAATTAACTTGAAAATTTTGGATTTTATATGAAAAAAGGCCAAAAACCAAAAGACTTATATATAGATGGTAACCATAAATATATTTGTTGTATATAGGCTAGTGGCACAGCTTGGTTAGCGCGCTCGGCTGATAACCGGGAGGTCATGGGTTCGAATCCCATCTAGCCTACTTTTCTAAACTATTTTTTAAATATTAATTTTTTTCTTAACAATTTAATCTAAAATTTTTAATAGTATAAATTTTTTAATTATTTTCCAAATTATTTATATACTATATTCAACATAATATAACTTAAATGTACAAAAAAGCGTAATAAGGGATAAAAATGTGGGAAATTATAAATGAAAAATTTAAAAAATATCCAGCAAGAATTCGTGTTGCAGAAAAAATGATTGAATTAGGTCTTTCAGTACATGAAGATGGAAAAATATACTGTGGTAATTTAAAAATAAGTGATAAAGCATTAGCAAAAGCATCAGAAGTGGATAGGCGAGCTATCAAATCTACAATCGAAATTATTCAAGAAGATCCCCAATTATTTGATTTATTTAACAATATCATTCCCGCAGGAACATTACTTAAAAACATAGCTAAAATTGTGGATTTGGGAGTCATAGAAATAGAAGTTGGATCAGATAATGAAGGAGTACTGGCTTCAACAACAAACCTAATTGCAAAAAACGGAATAAACATAAGGCAAGCTTATGCTGAAGATAGTGAAATGCAAGAATTCCCAATTTTAACTGTAATAACTGACAATCCTATAAATGGTGATTTATTAAGTGAATTTCTAAAAATAAAAGGAGTTAATAGAGTATCAATCTATTGATTCAATATATTCCTTTCTTGCTTTTTCCATTTCTTTATCTTCTTCTTCAAGCATGTCCAATAATTCTTCCCAAGCTTCTAAAGATTCTTTAGCTGCTTCTTCAGACAATTTTTCAATAGCATAACCTGCATGGATTAAAACATACTCACCAATTTCAACATCAGGAAGCAAATCCATTTTAGCGGCTTGTCTTGCTCCACCAAAGTCAGCATATAACACATTTTCTTCTCTGTCAATTTTAACAATTTGTGCCGGTGCTGCAATACACATATTTTTTCATCCCTCTATGTAATAAATTAAATTAATTAATAATAAATATATAATATAAAATATTATATAAAATTATCTAAAATCTAAATAGGTGATAATATGGCAAATATTATAATTGGATCCGGACCTGCAGGAAGATTAGGTTCTTATGAGCTCGGTAAACTTGGTAAAGAGGCTATTTTAATTGAAAAGAACTATATTGCAGGAACTTGTTTGAATGAAGGATGTATGGTTATTTGCGCATTAAGTGATATATCAAAATTTATTGATTCAAACAGACGTTTTAATGAGTATGGATTTATTAAAAGCCAAATTGAAATCAGTTATGAAAAAATCGTGGAAAAAATAATTGAAACGCAAGAATTCGTGAGAAATATAAATCAAATGGAAAATGAAAGTGTTGGAAATCAGATTATTTATGGTGAAGCTGAGATTGATGGAGATAACATCAAAGTTAATGGTGAAAGCTTAGAATATGACAATTTATTAATTGCTACTGGAGCAAGACCACATATTCCAGATGTTAAAGGAAATGAATATGGATTAACCAACAAAGATATTTTAAAGATTGATGATATTCCAGATAAAATAAATATTATTGGTGGAGGAATTATCGCTTGTGAGATAGCAAATATATTCTCTACTTTAGGCAGTGAAGTTAATGTCATTGTTAGAAGTGAGTTTTTAAAAGAAATTGACTCTGACATTAAAAAATACATGTTAAATCATATCTTGAATAATGTAAACATTTTAGAACACACAGATATTAGTGAATGTGGTAAAAATAAGGTTGTTTTAACGAATGGTGAAGAATTAGAAGGAATTCCATTTTTTGCAACAGGACGTGTTCCAAATTCTGAAATTGCTGAAGGTTTTGTTGATATTAATCCTGATAAAACAATTAAAGTTAATGAATATATGCAAACTTCACGTGATAATATATATGCTGCAGGTGATGTTACTGGAGGTTGGCAATTAACACCAGTAGCTAGAATGGAAGGTATTTGTGCTGCAAGAAATATGGCCAACTACCCAAATAAAATTAGCTACAATTCAATTCCTCAAAGCATAAGTTTAAACACTGAAGTCAGTTTTGTTGAAAATGAAAAAATCAAAGATGTGAAAACAAAAACTATTACCATGCCATCAATTGCAGGACCATATTCATTTTGGAAAATATTGCCTGGAGATACTGGTTTGACAAAAATAGAATTTGATAGTGAAAACAACAGAATTAAAAAGATTAATGCAATATCCCCATCATCAGTAAGTGACGTTGCATACTTATCTTATTTAATGAGAATAGACTCACCATTAGACAAATATTCAGAATTCATAGAAATACATCCGTCTAATGATACAAATTATAAAATTATTAAAAGTTTGTGGTTATAACTTATTTACCACAAATTTCAATTATTTGATCAGCCAAATCAGATTTGGCATTATTGATAATATCAGAATAAATCAGTACCTTTTCATGAAGTGAATCATAGATATCCCATGCATACATAATAGTTTCATTTGCATGTTCCATATCTGTTTCCAATATGGCTCCTTTAAAGAGTCCTTCCATATTATGATATCTTCCCCATTTAATTTTAGTTATGGTTACAATAGGAACTTCACAAGCCAATATTTCTTCAATCATGACACCATCATCAGTTAAAACGGCCAAATCTATAAAATCATAAAGATGGTTTAGCCAGTCAAGGAATCCCAAATAAATAATTTTATCTTCATTGATTAAATCCAGATATTCATCCTCTATAGGATAACCTATTAAAACAACATTATATTTATCAGTGAAGTCTGTAAAATTGTTTGCGGCTTCAACCATGCCTTTAAAAAGAGATGAGCCTGAAGAAAACAATATGGTTTTTTTGTTTTCATCAAATAAAGGATATTCTTTAAGTTTTTCTAAAGCAATTTCAGCATTTCCGGAAGTTATATTATCCTCTATCGGATAATAAGTTTTAGACAAATTATCCGGCAAATTTTCTTCCCTAAATAAATAATATTCCGGTAAAATTATAGTATGATTTAATTTAGGGCAAACTCCCATATCTAAAGGAGTGCAACATAGAGTAGCACATGGTTTTTTAGTTAATTTAGCACCAACACTGGCTACAACAGATCCTCCACCAATAACACCAACAACAAAATCAACATCTAATTTTTTAATTAAACTTCTTATCTTAAATGTAGCTGGCAACATCTTACAAGCAGCTTTAAGAGAGGACAGTTTAGTTGCAGTATGACCTCCTGCTCTAGGAACAATAATTTTATGCCAATTATAACCTTTCTTTTTAAATAATATTCCTGAAGCTGATTCGTCAAGTGCAATTTCACAATGTACTCCTTTTTTTTCAAGAGCATCGATTAAATTATAAGCAACAACAGCGTCTCCACCTAATCCTCTGCCAGTAATAACAATTAATGCCTTCACTAATAATTCCCCCTGAGAGATGGTTGATCTTTTGGAATGAACATATCATTGTGCATAGCATGAGGATTAAATAATAATCTTCTAAAACCTAATGATATTAAAATATCATTGTTGACTTCATATTGCTTATCTCTAAAAATCCATTTACGTAATAAATCGCCTAATCCCCCGCCAGTTAAAACATCCATAATATAATCTCCAAATGTTGGATCCAAAATTCTTAAACGTTGTCTAAAGAATACTTTAAGAGTATTTCTTCTAACAAATGCTATGAAACAAACTGTAAATATTGAAAGTAAAACAGTCCACCAAAATCCACCAGTCAAATAGAATGCAACACCTAAAGCTACAGCAAAACTATGATTTCCAACTTCTCCCATCATTATTTTTCCTGCAAAATCTAATGGACAATAAGCTAAACACACCACAAATATAAGTAATGGAGTATATGTTGCTGGAAGCTCATCTATTGGAGCGGTTCCTATAAGATACATAAATATTACTGTAACTATTGACATCACCATAGTAACCATAGCACATGAGCCCGGTTGCATATCTGAAATATTCATAGGTTGGATTAATAATGCAATAAGGATAGATGAAAATCCTAATCCATGAATAAAACCCACAACCATTACAAGAATCATACCAATTCCTCTTAAAAGTTGGCCTATTTCAATATTAATAAAATTAAATTTTCTTCTACCAAAAATATCGTCAATAAAAGCAAAAATACCGATGATTAAAACTAGATTATTAAATTTTGGTAAAAAATATAAAGCTAGAATAGCAAATGGTACAATACCTACTCCACGAGGAATTCCTCCCCTTACATTGGGATATAAGTTACCCAAATATCCCCTCTTACCTAAAAATCTAAATAATGCATCTATAAAAGCTGTTCCCAATAAACAAATGATGAAAACAAAAATAAATGCATAAACCATCGTCATGTACATAATAGTAACTCACTTAAATATTTATCACTTATAAGTTATAATCATAATCATATATAAAATCTATGATAAGCTATATCTTAAAATAGCTGCAATACCACCCAAACTTTCCAATTGCTTACCTCCATCATGTTCACAGCTAATAACCATAACTTCACCTTTCATATTTTCAACCATGTCCATTTGTCGGCCCAAATCATTAGTTGCAACCATCTTATCTAAAATCAACAATTTTTCAACCGCACCCAAATTAATAGCTTCACTGGTTTCAGCCAAACCATAAGCGACTTTAGATGAATTCTGAGCAATTTCTTCCAAAAGACTATTAACAGCCATCATTTCAGTGGCCACACGATTTTCAACAGTTAATTTCTCAACAGTACCTTTCTTTAAAACTTCATGGATTCCTACCCTTCCACCAGTACCCGTACTTTCAATAATCGATTTAGAAGCCAAATCCTTATGTTTATCTTTAAGGTAATCATAAAAGTCATTTTTATAAAAACCCGGACCTGCAATAATAATATTTTGAATTGAATCAAATTTATTGATTGAATTTACAATGTTTTCATAAAATTTAATAATATTTTTATTCCTATTTTTATCCAAAATACGTTTTCCAGAAATATTTCCCTTAACTGGACCATAATATTCAATTCCAAATTGTCTCATTAAACCTAAGGTCGCAGTATCATCTTCAATGACAACAATGATTGCTGATAACTTTTTAGAAGCATCAATAGCTTGTTTTAATCTTTTTAATGCCCATTTAGGCCATTTTATTTTTTTAATTGTTAAAGGAGTGTTTAATTTTACTTCCAAAGTATGATGGGAACCCAATGGGATTAAATCTTCAGGACCTCTTGTAATAACCCCAGTTAGTCTTAATTTACCAGTGAATAAATGAAAATTAATTCCTTCAACATCAATACCCAAGTAGAATGTCTTTTTTATACCCCTATCACTTCTTAATTTATCCCCAGTATTATCCTGAATACGGCGAGTTGTTTTAGAAGAAACATTATCTTTAACTTCTACAATATGAGACAAATGCCACAAATCATCCAATGTTTCTGGAATAACTTCAATAATTCCCTCTTTTGTATTTTGTTTAACTATTTTCATTGTATTAATTATTTATATGTAATGTTTATTAAAGTTATTAATATGAAAATTGGAATAATAGGCGGAAGCGACGGTTTAGGAAAAACTCTAATTTATTATTTTAGAGACGAATTTGATGTAATTATCACTGCAAGAGATCACAAAAAAGGTCGTGAAGTTGCAGACGAATTAAACGTTAAATATGTTGAATCAAACAAACAATTAGCAGGTATGAGTGATATGTTAATAGTTTCCGTGCCCATCAATCATACACCGCAGGTTATCCGTGAAGTCGCTCCATTTATGAAAAAGGGTTCTGTGATGATAGATGTTACTTCAATTAAAGAAGAACCTTTAAAGGCAATGGAGGAATATTTGCCTCCAAATGTGGAATATATTCCAACACATCCAATTTTCGGTCCGAGAACAACTGAACTAGATAATCAGATTATTGCTCTAACACCAACTAAAAAAGGCAAATGGTATCCGAAAGTTTATAGTTATTTAGCTGGCAAAAATATGAGAATAATAGAAACTACTGCTGAACATCATGATTATATGATGAGTATTGTTCAGGTTTTAACTCATTTTTCATTTATTTCAACTGCTTCAGCTATGGCGAAATTAAAAGTCGATATTAATGAAACTGAGAATTATGAAAGTCCAATCTATAATTTAATGATTGATATGATTGCACGTATTGTATCACAAAATCCTTACTTAACCTACTACATTCAATCAATGAATAATAATGGCAAAAAAATTAGAAAAGCATTTAATGATGCTGTAGATGAGCTTAGAGAAGCTATTGATAATAATGATGATGAAAAATTTGTTGAAATAGCCATGAAAGCTACTAAGAATATGGGCGATATTCAAAACGCATTAGGTAGGAGTGATAAAGCTATAACTGCCCTAAGTCATGAATACAGTTTACTTAATGAGTCAGTTGGTCGCGAAATTGCCCTGAAACATATTTATTCTGGAAAAGTCCATGTTGGAGTTTTGGAAAAAGTTGATGGAAAAACCGCAACTTTGGATAATGGAACCAAGTTAAGAATAGCCAATATTAAAGTCTTAAGTGATGAAGAGCTATACCAATGGAAAGTAAATAATATTAAATGGAAAAAACAATCCATCAGCTGTGTTTTTAGTGAAAATGTAACTCCAAACATTATTGTTGAAACATTAGCCAATGTTGAGGATGTTCTTGATGTTGTTTTAACCGATATTTATCAAGGCCCCCAAATTGAAAAAGGATATGAAAGCTTAACCTTTGAAGTTGTTGCACTATCAAAAGAAGCTTTAAAAAATGTTAGAACTATATTAACTGGTTTTGGCGGAGTTTTAAGGTAATTTAATTATAAATTTTACAATAGCTTTTTTGAAAATATTCATTAAAAAATTTCTTATTTTATTAGATTTATTTCACTTAGAATTGTTCGTTTTTTAGCGAACAAATATTAAAGTAATAAAAAGTAATTAAATTTTAAAATTAAATATAACAAATTAAAAATTAATTTTAAAATTAAATAAAGAATTAAATATCTAAAAATATTAAAATAAATAAATTAATAATTTTATTAATAAATTAAAGCTATAAAAAATCGTTTTAAAAAATTTTTTTAACCGAAACATTTATATAGTAAAACTTACACACTATATTTGTCAAAGTTAAAATGACAAGGTTGCAGAAAAAGTAACCCAAATTTCTTATCATGCTAATATAATTTACGGAGATGATATCTATGGCTCAAAAAGATAAAACATTAAAAGTTGCAGAAGCCCTTTCTCAAAGGGAAATTGGTCAAGGTATTGCAAGAATTGACCCTAATGTAATGAGTGAATTAGGATTAAACGAAAAAGACATTATTGAAATTAACGGTTCTAAAAAAACAGCAGCTATAGTTCTTCCTTCACAAACTGACATAGGCCTTGGAGTAATAAGAATTGATGGATTAGTTCGTAAAAACTCCGGAGCAAGCATAGGTGGTGAAGTAACTATCAAAAAAGCAAAAGCTGTTGAAGCTAAAAAAGTAGTTTTAGCACCAACTGAAGATAACATACGTGTACAAGGAGACGTACGCAGCTTATTCCTAGGTAAAGTAATGATGAATGGAGACATCATCGGATCACAAATCAGAGCTCCAAGACCAAATACAGGATTCAACAGCTTATTTGATGAGTTGATGGACTTTACACCAGCAATGAAAGAAATCAGATTTGCAGTATTATCAACACAACCTGGCGGAATAACAGTTGTCGGACAAAATACAGAAGTAGAACTTCATGAATCCCCGGTAGATGTAAGCAAACTCGAAGGAGTAACTAATCTTGTTGATGTAAGCTATGAAGATGTTGGAGGTCTTAAAGAAGAAGTTAAAAAAGTAAGAGAAATGATTGAAATTCCTCTTAAAAGACCGGAATTATTCGATAAATTAGGAATTGCACCTCCAAAAGGAGTATTAATGCATGGTCCTCCAGGAACCGGTAAAACATTACTAGCTAAAGCAGTAGCTAGTGAAAGTGATGCTCATTTCATATTAATCAATGGACCTGAAATTATGAGCAAATATGTTGGCGGGTCTGAAGAAAACCTAAGAGAATACTTCGAAGAAGCAGAAGCAAATTCACCATCAATCATATTTATTGATGAATTGGATGCTATTGCTCCAAAAAGGGAAGACACAAACGGCGAAACCGAAAGAAGAACAGTAGCACAACTCCTAACATTAATGGATGGTCTTAAATCAAGAGGTCAAGTTGTAGTTATCGGTGCGACAAACAGACCAGACTCCCTTGATGCAGCTTTAAGAAGACCTGGAAGATTTGATCGTGAAATTGAAATTGGAGTTCCTGATGCTGATGAAAGACAGCAAATATTAGAAATCCACACAAGAAATATGCCAATAGCTGATGATATTGATTTAAATAGGCTTGCAACTACCACCCACGGATTTGTTGGAGCAGATTTAGAATCACTATGTAAAGAAGCAGCAATGAGAGTAGTTAGAAGAATACTTCCTGAAATCAAAAATGATGACGAAGAAATTCCTGAAGAAGTTCTCAAAAAAATAATTGTAACAAAAGACGATTTCAAATCTGCCTTAAAAGAAATTCAACCTTCCGCACTTAGAGAAGTCCTTGTACAAGTTCCGGATATCGAATGGGATGATGTTGGTGGACTTGATGATGCAAAACAGGAATTAAAAGAAGCAGTAGAATGGCCTTTAAAATATCCTGAAAACTTCCAAAAATTAGGAGTAAAACCTCCAAAAGGAATATTACTCTACGGAATCCCTGGAACAGGAAAAACTTTACTTGCAAAAGCAGTAGCCAGTGAAAGTGAAGCAAACTTCATTTCCGTTAAAGGACCTGAACTCCTATCCAAATGGGTTGGAGAATCTGAAAAAGGAGTTAGAGAAGTATTTAGAAAAGCAAAACAAACTGCTCCAACAGTAATCTTTTTCGATGAAATCGATTCCATAGCCAGTACAAGAAGTGGAGACGATGGAGATAGTGGTGTGACAAAAAGAGTAGTAAATCAATTATTAACTGAAATGGATGGTTTAGAAGAACTTGAAGATGTGGCAATTATTGCAGCAACAAATAGACCGGACATTATTGATCCTGGTTTAATGAGGCCTGGAAGATTCGACAGACACATTAAAGTCGATACTCCATCAGAAGAAGCTAGACTTGCAATATTTGAAGTTCATACTAAAGACATGCCATTAGCAAATGATGTTGACCTTAAAAAATTAGCAAAAATGACCGACGGATATGTCGGAGCAGATATCGAAGCCGTATGTCGTGAAGCAGCAATGCTCACACTAAGAAATGATATGGAATCCTCTGAAATCGAAAATAAATATTTCAAAGAAGCCATAGAAAAAGTAAAACCCGGAAACAACTCAGATGAACAGTTGGTCCAATATATGTAAGGAAGCACACCACTTCCTTACACCCTCCTTATTTTTTTGGTAAAATTTCATCACTATCCCTCATATTATAACAATAATATTGGGATTTATATTCAATGAATGAAAATCTATAACCACTAACACCATATTTAGGATTGTATCCGAAAATATTAATATATTCTTCTAAATCATTACGCTCATTTTTTAATGCTTTAGTAACTTCATATAATGCTTTTGTATCATCAATAGCTCTGTGAAAATTAACTTCTTCAATATTATAATAATGAACAGCATCAATTAACTTATGAGGATATTTTTTTCTGTCTTTAAAGACAGTGACCGTATCTAACCAATTTAAACTAGCTACAATTTCATCTGCCTCTTGAGGATAATGTTTTTTAAGCAAATGATAAATAAAAGATAAATCAAACTGTGCATTATGTGCAATCATTAAAGTATTAGGAGTTAATCTATCCTTTAAATCTTGAGCAATAATTTTTTCATCAACACCTTCACTTTCAAGCATATTATCAGTAATACTTGTAATTTGAGTAATCTTAGGTGAGAGCGGTTCGCCAATTTTAATGAATTTATCATATTCTTCAGTTATTAGGCCATCTTCAACAGTAACCATTGCAAGTTCGATAATCTTACAACAACTACAATCCAACCCCGTGGTTTCTGTGTCAAAAAATATAATTTTAATTTTGAATACCCCCATTATGAAAATATATTTGTTAATTAAATAATAAAAATTTTGATTATTTAATTTATTAGAAAAAATTTTATTGCATTAACAGTGTTATATTTAATAATTACAACATAATTCTTTGTTATACCTAAAAAGAGTTTACTTTAAATAAAATAAAAGATTAATATATGATTATTAAATAATAAAATAAAAAAGGAGAGGATAAATATGGTTCACAGACATGGAAAAAGTAGTGCATCCTTATTGTTTCCATTACTCAACCAAGGACGTAAACATCGTCATGGCCATGGTCACAATCACCTACTTAAAAGTTTAGCTGTTGGTGCTGCTGGTGTAGTCATTGCAAAAAAATTAATAGAAAAAAAATAATTAGTCATCACATGTAATTTATTAAAATTATATAAGTCACAGTATACTAAATTTAATTAATGAAAAAAATTTTTGTTATATTACCAATTCTTGCTGGAATATTATTTGGATCCTGTGGCATTTCTGTTAGAATTTTAACTCAAAATGGATTGGATTCAGCAACACTACTATTTTCAAGATTTTCAGTTGCAATCATAATAATGCTGATAGTAATTCTTGCAACCGACAAGAACTTACTTAAAATAAGCTTTGATGAATTAAAAATCATTGTGATAGCTGCAATTAATATTTTGGCACTTAACTTATGTTACAACATTTCAACAAATACTAACCCATTATCTCTTGCTGCTGTACTTTTAAGTTTTGCCCCTGTTTTAGTTATTATATTTGCATATAAATTGCATTTAAATATGCTGATGTTATTACAGCCTGTTCTTCCAGCAAAGTTAGAGACTTTGCTGAAAAAGAAAAAGTTTATTATTCCGGAGCAAAAGTGCCTATTTTGCAATTTCCCAGAAAGGAAGGGAATTTCTAGATAATCGGCTTGAAAAAATAGGTAAATCACTAACAATTAATGATTACCCAATGAACAAAGACAAACATCCGAATCCATTAATTTAATAAATAGCATTAATTTATAATAAAAATAATATTGAATTATGAATAAAAAAATTGATTTAGTTTCACAACCTAAGAAGTCCTATTGGAAATTAACTATTCCATTATTAAGTTTTGAAATATTTAATGCATTTTATGGTTTAGTTGATATATATTGGGCTTCACAATTAACTTCCGATGCATTTTATGCAATTAGTGTTTCTACACCATTATTTATTTTAATTTGTTGCGTCGGAGAATGTGTAGGACAAGGAACTAATTCAATAATGTCGAGATATATTGGATCCAATGATTACAACAGCACATATAACTCAATAATACATGGATTGATTCTCATTGGCATTGTATGGATTATATGTTTATTTTCAATATTATTTATAGACAACATTTTTGTTTTACTGAAAGTGGAAGAATCAATGGATTTAGCATTAATATATACTATACCCTTGTTTACTTTTTCAATAATATTATTAATAGTTAATTACTTTTCACAGACATTACAAGCAGAAGGAAATTCAAAAACGCCTACAATATTAGTGATTGGGGCAAATATTTTAAATATAATTTTAGATCCCATTTTTATGTTTGTATTAAACTGGGGCATACTCGGGGCAGCATATGCAACAATAATGTCTTTTTTAACTGCTGCTATAATAATGATATATTGGTACTTATCTAAAAAAACCAAAGTACCTTTGAATTTAAAATATTTCAATATACAACTAAGAATATTTTATGAAATATTAAAAGTTGCACTTCCAAACCTTTTTAACGATGCTATATGGTGCATTTCTGCAATATATATTAATGGGGTTTTAATAGAGGAACTGGGCAAAACTGGAATATTGCTTTATTCAACATCAAGTAAAATAAGAGATTTACTTTTAGCACCTATTAAAGGATTAGGTAGGGGAGTACTGATTCTTAGTGGTCATTTATTTGGGGCAAAAGAAATCAATGAATTAAAAAACATGTATAATTATGTTCTTAAAATATCAGTTTCAACAGCTTTGATATTGGGCATAATATTTTTATTCATTAGGGATTTAGTTTATAAATCTTTTAATATAATGAATATGGAATTATCAGTATTAGCCATTTCCATTTTTGGAATATTTATCTTTTTAAGCATTTCATTTTCTTATATTTCAGCAAAAACGATAGATGGTTTTGGAAAAAGTTATTATTCCCTCATACCTACTGCCCTTAAAATTGTACTCATAATGATTTTGATTTCATTACTGAGACAATATTTACCAAAAGGCATTTCAGTACTTGTATCCATATTAATATGTGAGATAATGATGGCTGTGATTTATTATGTGGTATTAAAATTCCTATTTAAACGTTTTGAATCAACAGACAAAGAGGATTTGAAAGTAGTCTAAAATATCTTTTAACCAATACTAAAACTTCAATATAATGTAACAATAAATATTTAAATAATATAATTATATTATTAGTAAATGGTAATTTAGAAGAGCGTGTGTATAAATGACTCAAAAAAGTGAAGCAGTAAAAGGCAACATTACTCCTGAAATGGAGGATGTGTCAAAAAATGAAAATATTGATGTTAACAAATTAGTTAAATTAATAGCTAATGGAAAAGTAGTTATTCCTAAAAATATCAACAGTAATGTTAAAGCCTGCGGTATTGGAGAGGGCCTTACTACCAAAATTAATGCAAATATCGGCTCATCCAGTAAAATTGATGATTTGGATTTGGAAATCAATAAAGCCAAACTAGCTGTTGAATATGATGCTGATGCAATAATGGATTTATCAACAGGTTCTGATTTAAAATTATTCAGAAAAAAAATAATGGAAGCCATTGATGTAATTATTGGTACTGTCCCTATTTATGAAGCAGGTGTTGTTACACTTGCAAAAGGCAATGAAATTATAGATATGGATCCGGACGATATCTTTAAAGCTATTGAAAATCAAGCACGTGAAGGTGTTGACTTTATGACACTTCACTGCGGAATTACAAAAGATTTAGTTTCCAAACTTGAAAAGCAAAAACGTATGATGGGAATTGTTAGTCGTGGAGGAACATTCATGGCATCCTGGATTAAGCATAACGGCGAGGAAAATCCATTATATGAAAATTATGACTATCTTTTAGAGTTATCATATGAATATGATATAACATTGTCATTAGGTGATGGTTTAAGGCCAGGTTGTTTAGCGGATGCGAGTGATATTCCCCAAATTCAGGAATTAGTTAACTTAGGAGGACTTGTTAAAAGAGCACAAGATGCAAATGTTCAGGTTATGGTGGAAGGACCAGGACATATGCCATTAAATCAAATTAAAGCCAATATGGAAATTCAAAAAACAATCTGTCATGGAGCACCATTTTATGTTTTAGGGCCACTTGTTACTGATTTAGCTCCAGGTTATGACCACATTACCTCTGCAATTGGCGGAGCAATAGCTGCAACTAGCGGAGCTAACTTTTTATGTTATGTAACACCTGCAGAACATTTATCACTTCCTTCACTTGAAGATGTAAAAGAAGGAGTGATTGCATCAAAAATAGCTGCAGAAGCAGCAGATGTTGCAAAAGGCCTGCCACAAGTATGGGAAAGAGAACGTGAAATGGCAAAAGCCAGGAAAGAATTTGATTGGGAAAAACAATTTGATTTAGCATTTGATAAATCCAAACCAAGAACCTATCGTGACAAATGTGAACTTGACGATGATGAAATGTGTGCAATGTGCGGAGAGTATTGTGCAGTAAAAATAGCAAAAGGCGATTTTTAATGAAATATCAGGAATTAGTAGATGTTTACTCAGCTTTAGAAGCTACAACAAAACGTTTAGAAAAAACAGACATTATTTCAGACTATCTGAAAAAATTAGATGCAGATACTATTGGTAAAGTTACATTATTGCTTAGAGGAGGAGTTTTTCCTGCATGGAGCTCAGAGGAAATTGGTATTGGATCCAAATTAGTTGAAAGAGCTGTGGCAGAAGCTGTTGGAACCACACAGGCAAATGTTGAAGATGCAGTTCGTGACGAAGGAGATATTGGTCTTGCCTGCATTAAATTATATGCCAAAAAGTCACAAATGACATTTTTCTCACAGCCATTAACCATTAACTTTGTATTTGACAGTCTGCAGAAATTATCAAAAATAAGCGGTTCACGATCCACTAACCGTAAAATCTCAATTATTCTAGAATTATTATCACAGGCTTCAGCTACAGAAGCCAAATATTTAACCCGAACAATCACAGAAGAGTTAAGAATTGGTGTTGGTGACGGAATTATTCGTGACGCAATAGCACAGGCATTTGATATTGATAAAAAAGTTGTTGAAAGAGCACAAATGTTAACTAACGACTTTTCTGTAGTTGCAAGAACTGCCCTTTTAGAGGGTGCTGGCGGATTAGCTAAACTTAATTTAACTCCAGGAACCCCTGTTAAACCAATGCTTGCACAACTTTCACCACCAGTAGCTGAAATCATTCCAGAGATGGGTACTGCAATTTGTGAAACAAAATACGATGGTATCCGCCTGCAAGTTCACAGGAATGGAAATGAAATTAAAATATTTACCCGCAGATTGGAAAATATTACCTCCGCACTGCCTGAAATCGTGAAGTTATTTGATGAAAATTTACCCCATGATGATTATATTGTAGAAGGGGAAGTAATAGCCACCCGTGACGGCAAGCCACTTCCTTTCCAGAACATTTTACATAGAGTCAGACGTAAATACAATGTTGAAGAGGCAATGGAGAATGTGCCTCTGAAATTATACTTATTTGATTTATTATATTATAAGGAACCTATGATTGATGAACCGTTAATGGTTAGGCGTGAAACCCTAGAAGAAATTGTGGATACCAATGATGATGGAATGAATTTAAGTACTATGATTGTCGGTACCCCAGATAACATTGATGAAATTGAAGAGTTGTTTAATTCATCCATTGCTGCACATCACGAAGGCATTATGATTAAAAATGCATCAGAACCATATATTCCAGGAATTAGAGGTAAAAAAATGCTTAAATATAAAGCAGAACCTGAAACTTTAGACATGATTGTTGTTGGTGGGACATATGGTATCGGAAAACGCGGCGACTTTGTTGGATCTTATCTTGTAGCTTTAAGAGATGAAAACGACGAGTTTAAAACTGTAGCCTATGCTGCAACTGGTCTTGATGATGCAACTTTAGAATACTTAACCGGAAAAATGAAAGAGATAGAAATTTCAACAAAAGGCCGTGAAATTGTTGTCGAACCAAAAATCGTTTTGGAAATTGCATTTTCAGAAATTGTTGAATCTCCAGAATATGAAACAGGTTATTCCATAAGATTTCCTGTCGTTAAAAATATCAGAAAGGATAAAGGTCCCGGAGATGTTGATACGGTTGAGAGATTACTTTCAATGTATGGGGCTCAATAGTCCAGACGTTTTACCTTTGAAATTACAATTTTAGTCAATGGATAAACTATGATTTCATATATTGTCTTGAACAATGCCTGAACAACAATCATCATGATTAATGCACCCAAAGGCACCAGTCCCCAAAATCCTATTGTGATGAAAATCAATGCATCACAACCTTCCCCAATTAATGTAGAGAATATGCATCTGAAAAACAACTTTTCTTCAGATTTTGACTTTAAATAAACCATTATTTTTGCATTTAAAATAGAACCTACAATATACGCTGCAAAACTGGCTATCAATAGTCTTGAAGTCGAACCCAAAACAATGCCGAATGCATCGCTTGACTCAAAAAATGATGGGGCAGGCAACAAAATTGTAATGTTATAACAGATTACAGCAATCAGATTCATGAAAAAACCTAAAAGAATAACTCGTCTTGCCTTTTGATAACCATAACATTCCGCCAAAATATCATTGACAATGTAAATAATTGGAAAAATAATAACCCCACATGGAAGAGTAAAATAAAAAAATTCAAAGGTTTTTCCAGCAATGATATTAGATATTATGAGTGATGCTGTGAAAACACCTGCAAGAATTGCATATAACTCACTTTTGGTCAAGTCATCAAACATGTTAATTAATTTAGTTATTTTGTCTTAAAAATGTTGTCCTTTAGAAAAAGAGATGAAAAATATTAATCTCAAATTGTTAAAAAACTTTAAATAGATTAATACAAATATTTGATAACATGGAGTGTATAAATTGTGATAAATACTATGATGACATAGAAGATGAATGTCCATACTGCGGAATCTCAAAATATGCGGTAAGATGTGAAAAGTGTGGAGACATAATCGACATAGACAGTGAATGCTGTTGCGGACGTAGTTTAGACGATTTAGAAGAGGATGAAGATTGCGACCATTATGATCCTTATGAAGAAGAAGATGAAGATGATGAAACTGATTATGGGGACTATATATGTGAAAACTGCACATACTGGCAAACACATCAACTGGGATCTGCTTATGGAATGATTTGTCAAAAAACAGGGCAAAATACCGACCCGGATGATTCCTGCAGATACTTTAGTAAAATGTTTCATTTTTCAAATTATGGTGAAGAAGGCCAGTACAGTTTTATTGACACAGAACAAGAAAAGCAAAGGAAACTATATAACTGGTGCAACAGAAAATTCTGAGTTGCTATAATATAACCGAGTTAAATACTATCTAATTTATTTACCATCAAATCAAATCAGAACCCATGGATATTACAGATGATAAATTATTAAAAATTGCATTAATAACATCTTTAATAGGTTTAATTGGATTGATTATATTTACTCCATCAATAGAAGTTAAAGAAGTTAAAATTAGTGATATAAACCGTGCAATGATTGATGAAGAAGTTAGTATAAATTGTGTAGTTAGTGATGTCAAATCTTCAAAAAGTGCAAGCAGCTATTTTTTAACCATTAACGACGGGACAGGTCAAATGCCATTAATCATATTCGAAGGCCAAATTGCCCAAATGCAATCGAATAACTTAGAAATCAAAGATTTTAAAGACAAAAAGGTAAATGTTGTTGGTAAAGTTACCGAATATAATAATGAAATGGAAATAGTTTTATCAAGTGGCGATAGTTTGAAAATCATAGAATAACAAATACTTTTTTATTTATTAAAAATCAAACTTATACCTATATAAATTTTATAGGAATAATTAATATGTCAAATAAAAAAAGATTATTCGGAACTTTTGGAGTTAGAAGAACTGCAAATGATGTTTTAACTCCTGAATTTGCAGCAAGACTTGCGGCATGTTATGGAACTCAAATTCAAGGAACTGTTGCAGTTGGTGGAGATACAAGAACTTCAAGTCCAATGTTAATGGAAGCTGTAAAGGCAGGCCTTTTATCATCAGGTTGTGATGTTGTAGACTTAGGAATCTTACCTACACCCGGTGTTCAATATGCAACCCGCAAATATTACGATGGAGGAGTAATGATTACTGCTTCCCACAATCCTCCAAAATATAATGGGATTAAATTTTTAGATGAAAATGGTATTGGAATTCCTGATGAAATGGACTTAGCTATTGAAGAATTATATTTTGATAGTGAACCAAAAAGAGCCGAATGGTTCGATATTGGTCAAATTTATCATAACGATAAAATTATTGAGGAATATGTTGATGAGGCCATATCAAAAGTTGATGCTGAAGCTATTCGTGAAGCTAAATTAAAAGTGGTTCTTGATTGCGGAAGCGGTGCCGGTGCCTACACTGCCCCATATTTAATCCGTAAATTAGGTTGTGAAGTAACTACACTTAACTGTCAGGCAGACGGAGCTTTTCCCGGACGTGACCCAGAACCTATTGAAGAAAACTTACAAGAGTTAATTTCCGTTGTAAAAGAATTAGGTGCTGATATTGGTATTGCTCACGACGGAGATGCTGACAGAACAATATGTATTGATGAAAATGGTAATTTTGTCTTAGGAGATAAAACATTTACACTCGTTGAAAAACAAATGCTTAAAGAAAATAACGGTGGAATTATAGTAACTACCGTTGCAACATCCCAGGCCATTTATGATATTGCAGAAGAATACAACGGTGAAGTAATAGCTACTGCTGTTGGTGATTTGCTTGTAGCACGTGAATTACATGAAAGAAACGGATTGTTTGGTGGAGAAGAAAACGGAGGTTTGATTTTCCCGGATTTTGTATATGGCAGAGATGCTGTTATGACTGTTGCTAAAATTTTAGAAATATTAGCTTTAGAGAAAAAACCGTTATCCGAGTTAGTGGCCGAACTTCCTGTTTATTATGCTCGTAAAATGAAAATTGAATGCCCTGATGATCAAAAACAATCTGTTATGGCACAAATTGCAGATGAAATTAAAACCACGACAGATTTCGAGTTAGATTTAACCGACGGTGTTAAAATCCTAAAAGATGACGGTTGGGTAATTATCAGGCCATCAGGTACCGAACCAATTTTCAGGTGCTTTGCTGAATGTGATTCACAAGAAAAAGCAGATGAAATGACAGAATGGGGAATCGGTTTAATCAAAAAATACAAAAAATAGTTGAAGTAAGTTTTTACTTCAATAATTTATTTTTAAATAAAATATAAAGTTGTTTTATAATAAGTGATTAAAATATTTGATATATCAACATGCAACAAGTGCAACAATACTATTCTGTGGAATACCAATAACAAGAAAAAATATTTCAAAAGCTTTAAAAATTGTATTTATACTATGTTTAATTCTAATCTGTTTTAGTCGTTGTTATGTGGGTGTCCATACACTTACAGATATCCTTTTCGGCATTATATTTTCATTAATTGTTTTAATAATATTTAAAAAAGTTTTTGATAAATATGAAGATAAACCAAACTTTGATTTAATCATTTTAGGTGTGGGAATCATATATTCAATATTGCTTATCATATACTCAACATTTAAAGGTTATCCAATGGATTATGATAGTGCCGGAAAATTAATTGTTGATCCAACAAAAATGGGATTAGAATCATTTAAAAATGCCGGATTTTCTATTGGAATATTACTTTCATGGGTAATTGAAAGAAGATTCATTAAATTTTCTACTGAAGGTAACCTAGAATCTAAAGTTCTTAGAGTTTTAGTAGGTTTCATAGGTTTTGAAATTATTTTAACTGTAATTGCGCCATTTGTTGGAACATTATTCTCTAAACAAATTGGAAACTTTATAACATACTTCTTATTCCCAGTATATGTTATTATATTAGTTCCACTTTTCTTGAACCTCCCCGCCGTGTAGACGAAGGGGATTCGCAAACCAAAAAAAATTATAGTATTTTTTTCTTGGAATTTTTTACTGCATCGTTGTCCCAGCGATTTTTAATCCTTCATTTAAGATATTAATACTTGCATTTATGTCTCTATCATGTATGGTATTGCATTTTTGA
>Ga0256407_10004075_pt1 | contig 24858 bp, 22 predicted proteins | sample RumenRJG_04DNA_FD_193489 | JGI IMG/M metagenome (GOLD analysis project Ga0256407, IMG submission 193489) | Bovine rumen microbial communities from Lethbridge, Alberta, Canada - RJG_04 | ecosystem: Host-associated > Mammals > Digestive system > Stomach > Rumen | place: Canada: Alberta... | reverse complement strand
CCGGCAAGCACCCCGTCATCGTCGAGTACGGCAACGACCTGGTTGCGGCACAGGCCACCTGCCTTGCCAACACCTCCTTCCTGCGTGATGCCATGGAGTATCACAAGGTTCCGGTCTATCTGCACAGCACCATCACCGAGATCGGCGACGGCTACTGCATGATCAAGACCCCGGACGGCACCTTTAAGCAGGACTGCGACGCCGTCATCAACGGCATCGGCTTTGTCCCGGCTCCGGTCGGCGAAAAGGGCGCACATGTCCACCGTGTCGGCGACTGCGTTGCCATCGGCAACCTGCGCACCGTCATCTGGCGTGCATGGGACGTCTGCATGAGAATCTGATCCCAATCATCATATTCGTAAGCCCTCCCCATCCGGGGAGGGCTTATTGCGTTTACTTTCCGAGCGTTTTAAGCAAGTCTCTCATCAGCTCAATTCCGGGGACTGTCCCCTGCCGGAGCAGTTCTTCTGTTGGTGCGGGTGAGAGATCCGGCTTCCGGGCATAGAACATGCCGGGGAAAAAGAGCGATAGCTTCCCTCCCCTGGCCGAAAGCGCTATCCCGTAATCCTTACAATATGGTGCGAGAGTCTTTGCCGCGCTTTCAAAGCACTTCCTGTCTTCACTTTCCGCAAAACATGCAGCCCAGTTTTCAGGCAGCTCGCGCGGCGCTTCTGCCGGTTTCCGGCTGTTATAGTATTCACTGAGGGGAACCAGGCCATCAAATGGCTGTCTCCACAGAATGACCCATTGCTCGCTTTCCGGCAAGCTGTCTTCCGCCACAAGAAGTGTCCCCGATACCGTTTTTCCTGTTATGCTCCCGTTCTTCTCTTTCATCGGCGTGAATGCCGTCTCTGCAACAGTCACATTCCTTTCCGCAATTTGCCCCCGCAGGACATGATAGCGCTGGCTCTGAGGGATGATTCGGATTTCCGGCGTAAGCCCGAGCTCCGGGAGTAATTCTGCCCCGATTTCCTCACGCCTGACATAGGTGACGCCCTCCATCGCTTTCTCGGCGGCAGCAATGCTTTCTGCTTCCATCCACGCCGCATTATACGGTCTGCGAACCAGCCAGACACCGATCAGCCGGAAAAGACAGGCAAAAATAATAATTGGAACCGCGCTGTCCCAATGCGATACAAGCGCAAACAAGCCAATCAGGAACAGCACCAGAGAAACCAGTAGTGTAAGGCGTACTCTGTCATGCTGCTTTTTCAAGTTTTCAATCGCCATGGTCTCGTTCTCCCTTCACTCATTGTATTGACAATACGTAAAAAAACAGATCTTGTCAAGTGGTTATGGCAACTTGCACAGTTTTCAACATTCTATTCTGTGCGAAGTGCTGAAAAAGCACATGTCTGTTGACACTGCGAAGTTACCCATGTATAATACAGGTAACTTGTAGGACAAGTTACAGGGCCGGCTACGGAGATTACTGAGATGGATATTGTCCGGATTGAGAAAATTAATCTTGTCGACGCGGTTTATACACAGCTTCGGGATCTCCTCATCTCTGGGAAATGGCCTGAGGGTACAAAGATCCCCAGCGAGAACGAATTATGCAAAGAGTTTTCTGTCAGCCGTGTTGTGATCCGGGAAGCGTTGCAGAAGCTTCGCGGTGAAAAATTGCTTGTCACTCGACAGGGTGTTGGGACCTATGCTGCCAACCCTTCCAACTTTGAACCTACCGAAGAAAAGATCGTCCTGAGTGAAAAGCTGTATCGGGATTTTCTGGATTTCCGTGAAGCGGTCGAGAATACGGCCGTTAAATTATCCAGGCAAACTGCAACAGAAGAAGATTTCCTGCGGATGGAACAGTGCGTGGATGCCATGCAGGCGGCTTATAAGGACAACGAAGCATATAACCTTGCTGATTTCAATTTTCATCTCGCCGTGGTTTCCGCCAGTCACAATGATCTGCTGATCCGCTCTATGGTTGCCAATCAGAATACGATCGTCGGTGTCTTCACCGCAATGAACGCGGTCCCCGACTCCCGCGGCTTTGGCGTCTCCTCCCACCGTCAGATCGTGGAAAACCTTCGCAATAAGAAAACCCGCCAGGTCATTGACGATTATGCAGAGATGGGGAAATATAATCTTACAAGACTCCATCATTTCTTTAAAAATACATAGATGAAAGCGCGTCCCTGTTTGTAAGGAACGCTTTCTCTTAAGGGTTGCTTGTATGACATGTTATATGTTATATGTTATGTGGTTGTTGTGATCAATAGACCTGAAAAGGTCATTGAAATATTTTTCAGAAGGAGCGTACCCATGAAAAATCTCAAGATCCTCGTCGCAATGGTCCTTGTCGTGCTGATGCTCGGCACCTCCGCAGTTGCCTTCGCCGATTATCCCGAGAAGGCAATCGAAGTCCTGATCCCCGCGGGTCCCGGTGGCGACACTGATACTACTGTCCGTGCCATCACTGCCTCCCTGACAGAGCTGCTTGGTCAGCCTGTTGTTGTGACCAACATGCCTGGTGGTGCCGGTACGGTCGCCATGACCGAACTGCAGAATCGGGATGCCGATGGCTACACGGTGTTCTATCACCATGTCGATACCCTGCTGCTTGAGCTGCTGGGCCGCATGGATGAAGACTGGAAGTGGGAAGATGCACTTGACATCTCCGCAGTAACCGGTGGCGGCAACACGTATTGCCTCTTTGTCCGTAAGGACAACGACAAAGGCCTGAAGACCTTTGAAGATGTCGTGAACTACGCCCGCGAGAATCCCTATGAGCTGACCTATGCTGTCGAAATGGGCGGAACTCTCCACATGCATGCACTTGCCCTTATGCAGGCCCTTGATATCGAAGTTGACTGCATCGACCTTGGCGCTGCCAGTGACCGCACTGTCGCTTTCCTCGGTGGTCAGTGCGACATTCTGGAAGGTCTCTACAGCCAGGGCAAGGAATACATCGAGACCGGTGATTTCATTCCTCTGTGCGTCCTCGGCAATGAGCGCAACGAAAACTTCCCCGACATCCCCTGCTCTGACGAGCTTGGCTTCCCCTTTGGCGCAGAGTGGTTCTACTACTTTGGATTCAAGAAGGGCACCGATCCTGCAATCGTTGACGCTTTCACTGCGGCAGTGAAAGAGGCTGTCACAATGGAGCCTTACTCCAATGCTCTGGACCTCTACAACTTCCATGCCAACTTCCAGCCCGGTGAGGATGGCGTTGCATTCATGAAGGGCATCCAGGAGGTTTATGCCCCCATGGCAGAAGCTCTGATGGGCTAAGCAGATCAGGCCCTTGCGGTCTGATTTCTGGCCCCTGAGCACGCGGCAGGTATCCATCGCGTTACCTGCCGCATTTCAATACATGGGAGGCAAGTTTAAGATGGACAACAAACAAAGAAAGAATTATACTGATCTCATCTCGGGGCTGGTCGTCATGGCTCTCGCTGCCTTTTTCTATTGGACGACCATTGGTACAAAATCCTTCATGAAGGCTGGTCGTGGCCGCCTTGCACCCGATGCCATTCCAAAAGCCGTGGCCATCGCCATGTTTGTTCTTGGCATCATCATCATCGTTAAGTGGATCATCAGCTCTTCCCGTGGGAAAGTCCCCCCTCTGGAAATCGTCGATGACAGCGAAGACTGTGTTGGCATGACAGAGGCACAGATCCGCAATCGTCATCTTTTCCAGAAAATCACCATGCCCCTTACACTGCTGCTGATTCTTCTGTATCTCATCGCAATGCCCCGTATCGGTTTTACCATTTCCACTTTCTGCTTTCTGACCTTACAGATTACGCTGCTTTCTGCAGACCTCTCCGCAAAAAGCTGGCTGAAAAACCTTCTGATTGCCTTGATTGCCACTTTGGTGATCTACATTATTTTTGGCTGCGCCTTTGGTCTTGCCGTTCCGAAAGTATCGCCTGTAGATCTCGGGCTGGGTAATCTCTATCGGTCTGTTTTCGGCTGATCTGTGTCATTAGAAAGGAGAAATTGGTATGCTGCAATTATTTGCCCAAGGTTTCCAACAGATGGCCAGTTGGCTGAACATAGCCATGGTCGCGTTCGGTGTATTTTTGGGCGTTGTTTTCGGCTGTGTGCCCGGTCTCAACGGGAATACTGCTCTGGTTCTGGTTCTTCCTCTCTCTTACAAACTGCCCCGCATGGCGGCCTTTGCTTTGATCATGGGCATCTATATAGGCTCCTGCTCCGGCGGTCTGATCTCTGCCATTCTTTTGAACATCCCCGGTGCTGCTTCAAACGTGGCGACTCAGTTTGACGGTGCTCCCATGGCACGGAAAGGAGAAGCCGGGAAGGCCCTTGGAACCGGTATCTTCTACTCATTTTTAGGATCCATCATCGGTTTTATTGCACTGTTCTTCCTGTCCGGCCCCGTTGCCAGCATTGCCATCAACTTTGGGAAGGCCGACTACTTCTGGATGGCTTTCTTTGCCCTGACGATGGTGATCTCTCTCTCCAGCAAGAACCTTTGGAAAGGCCTCGCCGTGGCCTGCCTGGGTTTACTTTGTTCCTTTATCGGCGCGTCAGAAGTTGACGGCACCACCCGCATGACCTTGGGGATTCATGCTCTGGATGCCGGCATAAACCTGATTCCGGCGCTGATCGGTATCTATGCCGTCGGCGAGCTGATCAATGCTTCCAAGTCTTTCGATAAGAAAGTCAAGATTGAAACCAACTACAAGATTAAGGGTTTCGGCTTTTCCTGGCTGGAATTCAAAGAGCAGTTTGTGAATATGCTCACATCCGGCGTAGTGGGCGCTTTCATTGGTATTCTGCCCGGCATCGGCGGCATGACAGCCAACCTTGTGGCCTACTCTGTTTCCAAATCCACCTCCAAGCATCCGGAAAAATACGGCAAAGGGTACATGGGTGGTCTGGTTGCATCTGAGACTGCCAATAATGCCTGTGTCGGCGGTGCGATGATCCCACTGTTTGCCCTTGGTATTCCGGGAGATACCTTCACCGCGGTTATGCTGGGCGTCATGATGGTTCACGGCCTCCAGCCGGGTCCCCTGGTCATGACCAAGAATGCGGATTTCATCTACGGCATTTTCGTTGCGCTGATGCTGGCGAATATTTTCTGCGTGATTCTTCAGTATTTTGGCATCAAGCTGTTCGTTCGCATGCTCGCGGTTCCCAAGCATATCCTTCTGCCTATTATCATGGTCCTGTCCCTTGTCGGTGCGATCGCTGTCAATAACCGGATCTTCGACGCATGGATCGTGTTGATTTTCGGTATTGTCGGTATTGTCATGAATAAATTGGAATTCCCTATTACCCCCATTATCCTTGGCTTTATTCTTGGTCCCCTGGCAGAAACCAACCTGCGCCGTGCACTGATGGTAAGCAAGGGTGCTTTTCTTCCCCTCATCTCCAATACTCCTTCCATCATTCTGATTTCCCTTGCTGTCCTGTCGCTTATTCTGGCCCCGCGTCTTCTGAAGCGTGAAGCCAAAGCACAGGCTGAGCAGGAGGCCCTGGAAACATCAAACTCTGCAGAATAAGACTGAAAGGACTCAATACCATGAAAATTGCGAAACTCGAACTATTTAAAGTCCCGCCCCGCTGGCTGTTCCTTAAGATGACCACGGATGACGGTCTGGTCGGCTGGGGCGAGCCGGTCTGTGAGGGCAAGGCAGACAGTGTCGCCGCTGCCGTGAAAGAACTCGGCGACCAGCTGATCGGGCACAGCGCCACAGATGTTGAGGATGCGTTCCAGCAGATGTATCGTACCAGCTTCTACCGCGGCGGTCCGATCCTGACCAGCGCAATCTCCGGGATTGAACAGGCGATGTGGGACATCAAGGGCAAAGCGCTGGGCGTGCCGGTTTATGATCTGCTCGGGGGCAAGTGCCGCGACCGGATCGAAGTCTATCGCTGGATCGGCGGAGATCATCCCCGGGATACCGGGAACGAAGCCAAAGTCGCCGCTTCCCAGGGCTACAAGGCCGTCAAGATGAACGGAACGGACGAGCTGCGCTGGATTGACACCTATGACAAGCTGGAGGCCACGGTGGAACGCGTGGCTGCGATTCAGGAGGCTGTCCCCGGCATGCGTATTGCGGTCGACTTTCACGGCCGCGTCCACAAGACCATGGCCAAGCAGCTGATCCACATGCTCGAGCCTTATCACCTCATGTTCATCGAGGAACCGGTCCTGTGTGAAAATGAGGATGAATTCCTGGAGTTTGCCCGCGGCAGCTACACGCCGATTGCCACCGGCGAGCGGAATTTCACCCGTTGGGGATTTAAGCACATGCTCACCCGCGGCGGTGTTGATATTGTCCAGCCGGATGTCAGCCATTGCGGCGGCATTCTCGAGGCGCGCAAGATTGCGGCCATGGCGGAAGCCTTTGACGTCTCTGTCGCTCTGCACTGCCCGCTCGGTCCGATTGCGCTGGCCTCCTGCCTGCAGGTCGACTTCTGCTCGCCGAATGCCTTTATTCAGGAGCAGAGTGCCGGCATTCACTATAACGCCGGCTATGACATTCTTAACTATCTGAACAATCCCGAAGTCTTCCAGTGGAAAGACGGTTATTGTGACCTGATGACCCTGCCCGGCCTCGGAGTTGATATCAACGAAGCGTACGTGCGCGAGATGGCGGCCAAAGGCCATGACTGGCACAACCCCATCTGGCGCGACAGCGACGGCGTTATAGCCGAGTGGTAAAGGAGGAGATCATTATGAGAGAACAGGTTCTGCAGTACGTTGACCAGTATAAGATCATAGCGATTGTCCGCGGTGCGGATCCCAAACAGTGCTTTGCGGTTGCCGAGGCGCTGTATGCCGGCGGGATCAGACTGATGGAAGTTACCTATGACCAGAAAAAGCCGGAGACCTGGCAGGCTACCGCCGACACCATCGGTGCTCTGGCAAAGGAGTATGAAGGCAGAATGTTCGTCGGGGCAGGCACTGTCACTTCGCCGGAACTGGTCGAACTTACTGCAAAGGCAGGCGGCGCCTTCATCATTTCCCCGGACACGGATGTCGCCGTCATCAAACGCACCAGAGAACTGGGTCTGGTTTCCATGCCGGGTGCACTCACGCCCAGCGAGATCAAAACCGCCCATAATGCTGGTGCGGACTATGTGAAAGTATTCCCCCTCGGCTCCATGGGTCCCGGCTATCTGAAAGCCATCCGTGCACCGCTCAGTCATATCAAAATGACTGCCGTGGGCGGCATCAATGAGAAGAATCTGAAGGAATACCTGGAAGCAGGCGCCTGCGGTGCCGGCATCGGCGGCAATCTCGCAAACAAGAAGTGGATCGAGAACGGCGAATTCGATAAGATCACCGAAGTGGCAAAGCAGCTGGTCCAGGTCGTCGAAGAGTTTGGAAAGTGATCAGGGAGGATGGATTGTATGAAAAAAGTAATTACGTTCGGTGAAATCATGATGCGTCTGAATCCCCCCGGATATCAGCGCTTTGTTCAGACCACGGTTTTTGAGGCCACCTACGCCGGCGGTGAGGCAAACGTCGCGGTCTCCCTGGCCAACTACAAAAACGACGTCGCCTATGTCTCCAAAGTGCCCGACAACGAGATCGGTCAGAATGCCATCAACGCACTTCGCCGTTACGGTGTGGACACTTCCCTTATGCAGGTCGGCGGTCCCCGTCTGGGCATCTACTTCTGCGAGAAGGGCGCCTCCCAGCGCGGCAGCAAGGTAATCTATGACCGCGCGGGCTCCTCCATCGCGCTGGCAAAGCGGGATGAGTTCAACTGGGATGAGATCTTCACAGACGTCGACTGGTTCCACTTCACCGGCATTACACCTGCGCTTGGCGGCGAGATGCCCGAAGTCTGCCTGGACGCCTGCAAGGCGGCCAAGGCCAAAGGCATTACGGTCTCCTGCGATCTCAACTACCGCGGGAAGCTCTGGAGCCGCGAAAAGGCCGGTGAAGTCATGGGCAAGCTGATGCCCTATGTGGATGTCTGCATTGCCAACGAAGAGGATGCAAAGGATGTGTTCGGCATCGAGGCGGAGAACACGGATATCAACTCCGGAAAGTTGGACCGGGACGGCTATGTCTCTGTTGCAAAGCAGTTGACCGATCGTTTCCAGTTTAAGGCCGTTGCCATCACCCTGCGCGGCAGCATTTCCGCCTCCGAGAACAACTGGAGCGGCATGCTGTATGTGGACGGCCAGGCCTACTTTGCCAGAAACTACCTGATCCATCTCGTTGACCGCGTGGGCGGCGGCGACTCCTTCGGTGGCGGTCTGATCCATGCCATGCGTAAGTGGCCGGACGATCCTCAGCAGCAGATTGAGTTTGCGGTTGCTGCAAGCTGCCTCAAGCAGGCGACAGAGTACGACTTCAACCTCTGCTCCGAGAAAGAAGTGCTGGCACTGGTCGGCGGTAACGCCTCCGGAAGAGTACAGCGCTGATCGGCTTGAGTCATTGAAACTGTATTAAGTAATCGTGGAAGGGCACCGGCGTTTGCCGGTGCCCTTCCATACTCTCTCATATGATATTTCGGTTTTCACGGTAGCTGCGCCAGACATTTTCAAAGAAATCATCCTCTTCCGGGACAGGATGCGGAGGCCGCCAGAAGAAGCGGCATTCTCCATTCTCGTAAACCGTTTCCTGGATCAGGTTTCGGGAAGGATCCTCGTCTTCCAGAGAAAACCGAAACGACTCCGGCAGCGCCGGATGTGGCAGGCTTCCCTTTGGATCGGAGTAGAGTGCGCTCCCTCTGCTGCGGTGGTCGCTGCTGCAGTAATCCAGATAAGCCTGCAGATAGACATTCTGACAGAGCAGCAGATCGCGAAGACGGAAAACCCATAACAGACCGGATTCTTCCGCGGAAACGGAGTCAGGCAGAGTGCTGAGCTCTTTTCCAACGGCTTCGATACAGCTCGCGATTGCTTCAGGGTTTCGAAACGCGGCTGCACAGGCGCTCATTCGCACTGCCGCACCATGGTACCGGGAAGATGCAGATGGCGCCTCCCTGTGCGCAAGCGCGGATTCAGCCAGATGATGCAGTGGGAGAAGCGTTTTTTGTACAAGCGCTTCAAACGCGGTGCCCGGTTCCGCCGGTTCTGTCCGGTGCGCGGCGATATACTGCGCGGCGCGCAGACTGCCAACCTGACCGGCATTGAGAGCGGCGCCGCCCGGACGGTAAACACCGTGCGTCCCTGCGGCCTCGCCGACGGCAAAAAAGCCCGGGAGGTCTGTCTGCCACCAGGCATCAACGGCAAGACCGCCGTTGTTATGCTGCGCGCAGATTGCTATTTCAAGAGGTTCCCTGGCAAGATCGACCCCGTGCTCCCGATAGAATTCGACCGCCGGCATATTCATATGGCAGAGCCGCTCATATGGGGTTCCGAAACAGCATCCGCATTTATTCAGGTACTGAAATGCTTCTTCGGAAAGATCTTCAAACCGAAAATGGCCTTCCGCGGGATTGGAGCGATAATCCAGAAAGACACGGCGGCCCGCTGCCCGCTCTCTGTACACCAGAAGATCAATCAGGGAGCTCCCGCCAATAGCTTTTCGCACATCAAAAGGCCACTGATAGCCTTTCAGGAAAACCGTGCTGAGCATTTCTTCCGGCTTGGAGAAGAAATCGGTCAGGAACTCAACCGGATGATTCCCGTCCTGATCGGTAGAAATAAACTGCGGAAGCACCTGCATGTAGCTCCCGGATACATTCCAGCGCGGGCGTAGCGAAGCCATGCCATACTGCCATTCGGTCAGATTTCTTCCATGCGCTCCTGCTTCAAAGGCAATCCCGCTGGCACCGAATTGACTGGGTGGATAGGCGCTGTCCGCATACATGCCGGCCGGGCCGCCTGTGGCATAAATCACATTCCGACAGCAGACGACACAGTATCGATCCTGCAGGCCTGTCGTACAGGTGTTCAGACAGAGAAGACCGCGGACATTGCCCTCATCCCTGAGAATGGCAATCACCTGTGTATGATCGAGAAAGGGAATCTGTTTTTCTTTTACGCTGTTTTCCAGCACCTCGGTCATTTTGCGACTTGTATACGGGCCGATGCTGGTCGCGCGCTGTCTGGGGTCATGATCGGTTTTATATCCGACATATTCGCCATATCGATTACAGGGGAAAGGCACTCCCAGCTCGACAAGGCGGAAGAAGCACCGGACAGACAGCGCCGCCTCACAGAGCGCAAGATCACCGTCTACACACCGACCGGAAAAAAGTGTTTCCGCCATCTCGGAAACGCTGTCCGGCGAGTCCCCGGACAGCGTAAGCTTGTAATAGGTCTGTTTATCCGAGCCTGTGTTTCTGCTCGTCCCGGCTGTCCGTGATTCAGAAATCATCAGAATGTCCCGCTGCCCCAGGCGATACAGATGCTCCGCAGCACTGTAACCCGCGGCGCCGGAACCGACAACCGCCGTATTGACAGAGATCATCCTGACCGGGAAATCCGGAAACTGACGACAGCGCTCTTTCATTGCTCTCCTCCGTAAAATCCCGGATAGGCCTCCGGCAGCAGCAGGATCTTGATGGCGTCACAGCTGCGGTCCAGGGCTGTGTCGAGTGCGGTCTGAAGTGCGGAAAGCGGGAAACGGTGTGTAATCAGCCTTTCCAGCGCGATGTCTCTGGCAGCCGCGATGGCGATGGGAAAATCCCAGCAGTATCCCTGCGTTCCCTGAAGATGCAGTTCATGCGTTACCAGCCGCGCAGGTGCAAAGTTCAGATCCTGATCTTCATAGATTCCGACAATTGTCGCAGTACCGTCGTGCCGCAGGGTGCGAATGGCTTGATGGAAGCAGATCTGCTTTCCGACACATTCAAAGCTCTTATCCACACCCCGCCCTTCGGTGATCCGGGAAACCGCCGTTTCCAGGTCTTCGTTATGGGTATTCACACAGTCCGTGGCGCCGAGCTCTGACGCGACAGACAGCCTTTTGTCAGAATGGCCGCCGACAATGATCTGCGACGCGCCGCTCCGGCTGCACATGGCGGCAATCAGGAGACCGATGGCACCGTCGCCGATCACCAGGACACGATCACCGAGTCGAATGTCTGCGCGGCGCACAGCGTGCGTTGCAACGCTCAACGGTTCGATGAGGGCGCCTGTTTCATAGCTGAGATAATCCGGCAGCAGATATACATAGGGTTCTTTCGCAATCACGTAATCGGCCATTGCTCCGTTCCCGTTCCTGTAGAGATAGGAGATATTCTCACAGTATCCGTAATCCCCGTGCCGGCAGGCGTCACATGTGCCGCAGACGACGCATGGCTCAACGGTAACCCGCATACCGGGTTTGAATTTAGTTACCTCGCTCCCAACCGCTGCAATATCGCCGGAGAATTCGTGTCCAATGGTCACCGGCAAGGGCGCGGAAGGGTGTTTTCCTCTCACAATGTGGAGGTCGCTTCCGCAGATCGCACTTGCCCTGACACGGATCAGGACCTCATCCGCAGCCAGCTTTTCTATTTTTCGGGAAAGGAAATGTGCGTGAAACGGCACATCGATTTCCCCGATGCGATTCATCAAAGGAAACTGTATCATACCCTCATCTCCCCTGCTGCCGGGTATTCTCAGGCATTGTAACTGGTAGAGGCCGTATCTCCGCCGTGCCCGGTCCAGTTGGTGTGGAAGAACTGACCTCGCGGCGCATCGACACGTTCATAGGTGTGTGCGCCGAAATAGTCTCTCTGTGCCTGCAGAAGATTTGCAGGAAGCGAGGCACAGGTGTAGCCGTCAAACCAGCTGAGGGCAGAGGAGAAAGCCGGCATGGGGATTCCTACCTTTATAGCGTAAGAAACGACCTCACGCCAGGCCGGCAGCAGAGATTGCATCGTGCTGCAGAAATATTCGTCCAGCAGAAGGTTTTCAAGCTCCGGATTTCTGTCAAAGGCATCTTTGATCCGGCTGAGGAATCGGCTTCGAATAATGCATCCGCCCCGCCACATCAGCGCGATACCGCCGTAATTCAGATTCCAGGACTGGGTTTTCGCCGCTGCCCTCATCAGGGCGTAGCCCTGGACATAGGAGACGATTTTACTCGCATACAGGGCGCGGCGAATGCTCTCAATGAAGCATGCCCTGTCCCCCTCAAAAGCAGGCACTTCTCTCTGGTAAAGAGCCGCTGCTTTCAGGCGCTCGTCTTTCTGTGCCGAGAGGCATCGGGCAAACACAGCTTCACTGATGAGCGTCAGGGGAATACCTTCATCCAGAGCGGTAATACTGGTCCATTTCCCGGTTCCCTTCTGCCCGGCACGATCCAGGATCTTCTCTACCGTGATCTCACCGTCTGCTTCCCGATGTCTCAGGATGTCTGCCGTGATTTGAATCAGATAGCTGTCAAGTTCGGTACGGTTCCACGTGGTGAACACCTGATGCATCTCTTCATTGGACAGTCCGAGCCCGTCTCTCAGAAGATGATAGGCTTCGCAGATCAGCTGCATATCGCCGTACTCGATTCCGTTGTGAACCATTTTTACAAAGTGTCCGGCACCGTTCTCACCTACCCAGTCGCAGCACGGCGTCCCGTCTTCCAGCTTGGCGCAAATCGCCTGAAAGATGGGCTTCACGTGGCTCCACGCCTGGGGAGAGCCTCCCGGCATCATTGAAGGGCCTTTCAGTGCGCCCTCTTCGCCACCTGAGACACCGGTTCCGACATAAAGCATTCCCTTTTCTTCCACATAGCCCGTGCGCCGGATGGTATCCGGATAGTGACTGTTGCCTCCGTCAATAAGGATATCCCCGGGAGCAAGCAGTGGAAGGAGCTGGTCAATCAGTTCATCTACAGCAGCCCCTGCTTTGACCATCATGAAAACCTTACGCGGCTGCTCAAGTGCAGAGACCATTTCCCCCAGCGAGTGACAGCCGATGATATTGTTCCCGGCACCACGGCCGGTCACAAAACGATCGACTTTTTCCGTACTTCTGTTATAGACAGCGACAGTAAAGCCTTTGGAGGCCATATTCATGACGAGGTTCTCGCCCATGACGGCGAGGCCGATCAAGCCGATATCCGCTTTTTTCATAGACTCCTCCTTATCGCTGTACACGGGCATTTCCCGCATAGATATCCCAGATCTGTTTCTCATCCGCCGGTTCCGCATAGTCATTCAGACTGGAAGCGGCAAGAACACCGCTTGCCCAGCCGAACTGCAGGCATTTTTCAGGGTCCCAGTTCTGCAGCACGCCGTAAAGAACGCCGCCGGAAAAACCGTCTCCCCCGCCGATCCGGTCCATAATGGGAATGCTTCGTGGCTTTTCGGTATACCATTGGCCATCCGCCCAGAGCAGTGCGCCCCAGAGGTGCTCGTTGGCGGAAATAACCTGTCGGAGTGTGGTGGCATACAGCTTCGCCTGCGGATATTTTTCTCTGACGCGATCAATCATCTCGCGGAAGCGCTCGATTTTTCCGGAAAGATTCTTCCCTCCGGCTTCCGGCCCTTCAAAGCCAAGGCACAGCTGGAAATCCTCTTCATTTCCAATCAGAATGTCGGCAACAGACGCGATCCTGTGAAATGCCTCACGGAGTTCTATCTCCCTCCCTTTCCAGAAGGTGGCGCGATAGTTGAGGTCGAAACTCACCAGTGTTCCGCAGGATTTTGCATAATCGGCCAGCTTCAGACAGGTCTCGGTCGTCTCCGGGCTCATTGCCGCGATCAGGCCGCTCAGATGCAGGATTGCCACCTTTTCCCTCTCAAAGATCCGCTCCAGATCGAAATCCTCCGCCGAAAGCGTCCGTCCGACTTCGCCGGCGCGATCGTTCCAGACACGGGGCGCTCGAAGACCGAATCCGGAATCTGCAATATTAAACTGATGCCGGAAGCCCCAGGGACCGCCTTGGGGAATATCCGGTCCTTCATAGGCAATGTTTCTGCTGCGCAGCTGCGCTTTCAAAAATTCGGCGATCGGGCTGCCCCCCACAAAGCGGGTCAGAACCAGGCACTGTTTTCCTAGGCTTGATGAGACATTCAGGACATTGCTCTCCGCGCTGGTTGCCTGCAGATAAAAATGATTGCTGTTGTGTACGGCCATACGGTCGGCCGGTGTGATGCGAACGCCCATGCTGGTGGGACAGACAATCGCATATCTGTATGTCTCATGGATTTTCATTTAATTGCTCCTTTACCAATAATTAAGCTGCAATTTGCGAAGGAAGACTGCAGAGCACGTAAAAATGTCAGGATTTCAGCAGATCCTGATTGACGCAGATCAGTTCTTCCATGGCCGACCGCGCTCTTGCCGCATCATGAGTCACCACGGATTTCAGGATCTCATGATGCAGCCGTCTTGTTTCATCTGTATGCATGTTGTCTGTCTCAGACAGAAAATGATGGATGCCATCCTGAATGATCGGGAAGAGCTTCATGATCACGACATTGTGTGTCGCTTCCGCCAAGATCCGATGGAACTCAGAATCTGCTTCAAAATGGCGCTGAGGATCATTTCTGCAGTTCGACAGAACTTCCCAGCTTTCGAGCAGTCTGGAGATATCGTCCGGGGTGGCATTGATGGCGGCAAGCTCTGCGATCGGAGGCTCGATAATCAAACGGACAATTCCCCAATCTTCCGCAATATCTGCATCCGGGAAGAAATATAATCCCAAAGGATCATCGATCATGCCCGGCTGTTCACAGAGAAATGTGCCACATCCGCGGCGGACCTCGACGACGTTTCGGCTCTTTAACAACGCGAGGGCCTCCCGGACCGAACTCCTTCCGGTGTTGAGAATCTTAACCAGCTCGAGCTCCGGAGGGATTTTATCTCCGGGTTTCAGTCCGTTGTCTCTGATCCATTCCATGAGATAATCTGCCACATGACTGGAAAGCATTCCGTCCTTGTGGTTCAGTTTGTCCATCTGCATATCCATATTTCATACCCCACTGTCAAAATTAAGGGTGTGTGCTCAATCTGTCTCCCTGTCCCAGAAAACGGTCGCGCCGCGATGAGCGCTGGTACAGTGGCGCCGATACAGCTGCAGCCAGCCCGTCGCCGGCTTGCTGACACGCTTCCAGGTCTTTTTCCGTTCAGCCAGTTCTTCCTCACTGACATGGAGGAACAGGCTTCGCGCCTCTATGTCAATACTGATCCTGTCCCCGTTACGGATCAGCGCGATCGGGCCGCCCTCATAAGCCTCCGGGCTCACATGTCCGATCGCCAGGCCCCCGGTTGCGCCGCTGAAGCGGCCATCGGAGACCAGTGCGATTTTCGTTCCCATTTTTTTCCCGAGTACCGCGGCCATGAAGGTCTCCATATGCGGCATGCCCGGGCTTCCTTTCGGCCCTTCATACCGAATGACGACCACATCGCCGGGCTTGATCTCATCTTTCAGAATTGCCTCCCAGGCATCATCCTGACTGTCATAGCACCGAGCGGGACCGGAGAATTTCCAGACATCGGGGCTGACCGCGCTGAACTTGACCACGGCGCTGTCTGTACCAAGGTTCCCGTTCAGGACAGCAAGACCGCCCTGCTCATGAATCGGATCTGAAACCGGGCGGATGACGCTGTGATCCACGTCGATTATACACGCAGCTTTTTCCGCAAGGCAGCCAAACAGTCCCGGTGTCTGCGGGTTCAGTCTTCCACCGTCGATCAGCTCTTTCACCACAGCGGGCAACCCGCCGGCGGCATCGAACTCCTCCATGGTGTAGCTGGGATGATTGGGATAAATGATGCTGAGCACCGGCACTTCACGGCTGATGAGGTCAAAGGTCTCAGGGGTAATATCGATATCCATCTGACGCGCTGCCGCAGGCACATGCATCAGGCTGTTCGTGCTGCCGCCGGTGGCCATCATATAACGAATGACATTCTCAAAGGTCTCTTTCGTGATGAAATCCCGGGGACGGATGTTTCTCTCCCAGGCTTCCATTATTGTTTTCGCGGCATCTCTGGCCATCTCATGCCACTTTTCGCTCTGGCTTCGGACACTTGCGTTGCCGTGCGGAGACAACCCCAGCATCTCCGCCATTCCGCACATGGTCAGCGCAGTCCCCATAAAGGGACACGCCCCAGGTGTCGGGCAGGAATGACGGATGACATCTTCATATTCCTCTTCGCTGATCATCCCCGCAACATGCGCGGCGTATGCCTGTTTTCCGTGAGTCAGCGTGATCATTTTACCATCTCTGGTATGACCGGCCGCCATGTACCCTCCCGTAAAAACGACGGTGGGAATATTGACTCTCAGCGCTCCCATGATCATTCCTGGGACAACTTTGTCACAGGTGGCCATCATGATCATCCCCTCCAGACAGTTGAGCTCTGCGACGGTCTCGACTTCGCTGCTCACCAGGTCGCGGGCGGGAAGGGTATAACGGTCTCCGGCCGTATTGCTGCAGATTCCGTCGCAAACGCCCGAAATGGGAAGCTCCAGAGCAAGCCCGCCTGCAGCATAAATTTCCTCTTTCATCTCGCGCATCAGCTCTTTATCAAAAGGAAAATGGCCGGGGTTCATTTCATTCCAGGTATTGACCAGTCCGATAATCGGGCGTTGCGCATCCTCCTCGGAAATCCCCATCGCATACAGCAGAGCATTACGGTGATCAAGAGATTCGCGATTCCATGGGTAATGAAGTTCCATTCTGAGTTCTCCTTTCTGATCCCATCCTCGAATTTGATCATCGACGGACAGAAAACTGAGATCACGTGTCGCGTCTGGATCAATATTACCACAGATGTCTGACAACTGTCAACCTTAGCTTGTGCAGTTGTCAGAAAGAAAAGGCTGGGTTTCCGCCCGCAGATTCAGAAAGAAGCAAACAAAAAAAGCAGGAAAACCGGCAATTCAAGCCGTTATTTTGTCAATTATGACCAACAATTGAAAGGACTCTTTGTGAAAAGTCACGAAATGCGAAATGGAGGTTGACATTTGGTCCTCGAATCTGTATATTGAAGCCATACAGTTGTCTGACAACTGAAACAATCATGAAATATGGAGGAAAAAGCATGAAAAAGTATCTGGCGCTTCTGATGGCCCTCGTAATGGTTCTGGCTCTGGCAGTCCCGACTGCATTTGCCGAATCCGCGAAGGCTGAGTATGTCGTTACTCTGGCAAACCCGTCCAACCCGGAAGATAACGTGGTGAAAGCATTCTACTACTTTGAGCAGATTGTCGAGGAGCGTTCGAACGGCCGCATCGACGTTCAGGTCTATGACTCCGGCCAATTGGGCAGCCATGCCGACTGCATTGACAGTATGCAGCTGCACAGCCTGGTGGCCGCCGAGGTCAACACCAGCGTTCTTGGCAACATCGACCCCGCATTCTCCATCTTTGACCTTCCGTATCTTGCCGACGGCATGGACGGCGAGATCGAAGTCCTCAACAACGGCCTTGCCGAGGTTCTGGACCAGCGCCTGCAGGATGCCGCCGATCTGAAGATTGTAGGTTGGTTTGTCCGCTCTCCGCGCAGCATTTACACCAGCAAGGGGCCTGCCACCTGCCTTGCAGATCTGGCAGGTACAAAAATCCGCATCATGGAGTCTCCTCTGATGAGCAAGGCCATGACGCTCCTCGGGATGATTCCTGTTCCTCTGGCTGCAACCGAGCGCTACATGGCTCTGCAGACCGGCACAGTGGATGCAGCTGAAAACAGCGTTCCCCTGATCATTACCCAGGCCGAGTATGAAGTCACCGATTATGTTGTTCTGACCGAGCACTTCTGCACGCCAAATGTCATGGCAATGGATCTGGAGTTCTACAACAGCCTCCCGGATGATCTGAAGCAGATCATTGATGAGTGCGGTGCGGAAGCCGGTACCTATTCCAGCAATCTGGACAAGGAGAGCCTGGAAGAAGCTCTTGACAAGCTTGCCAACGAGTACGGCATGACCATCTGCGAGATCGCCGACAAGACCGAATTTATGGATGCTGTTGCGCCGCTCTATGATGAGTACCGCGATACCATCGGTCAGGATATCTACGACTACTTCGGAAAGTAATCAGTAAAGAATTCTTCGATTGATATAGATTGAACTTTTCTGATGGGAGGGGAGGAATCAGCCTCCCCTCCCAGTTACTGTCAAAACGTGTCAAGAAATCTTAACACGTCTTTAAATGGATGGTGATTCGATGAAAAAAATAAACGACTGCATTTTTAAATACCTGATCAACCCGGTTGTCAAACTGTCGGGAGTCGCCCTTCTGCTGGTGATCCTGCTTCAGATTTTCGGGCGCACCTTCATGAAGAATCCGCCCCCCTGGACGGAGGAAATGAGCAGGTTTATCTTCCTGTGGTATTGTTTCCTGGGCTGTGCGGTTACTCTCCGTGAGAAGCAGCACCTGGGTCTGGATTATTTCTACAACAAGTTCAATGTGAAAGTTCGGAGAACCATTGATATCATCATCCAGATCCTCACCCTGGTATTCGGCGGATACTGTGCTTTTTACGGCACGACGCTTCTTGACGTCGTCCGCAAGCGCGTTGCCCCAATCACGCGGCTGAGCATGCGGTGGTTTTATCTTGTTCTGCCGATCATGGGAGCATTGTTTGTACTCCTGGCGCTCGAAAACCTGATCGACCTGCTGAAAAAAGAACCCGAAGCTGAGAAAGAAGGTGAAACTGCATGATCGCTCTGGTATCGTTTCTTGTCATGATTGGTCTGATGCTCTTCAATGTGCCGATCGCTCTCTGCACAGGCTTTGCTGCAATCACCGGTATTGTGATGAGCAGCAACATCAGCTATATGACCTTTGTTCAGCGCCTTTATGTCGGGATGGATTCCTTTACCCTCATCGCGGTTCCGCTCTTCATGCTCTGTGGACGCTTCATGGCGCTGGGCGGTATTACCAAGGATTTGATCGGGCTTGCAAACGCTCTGGTAGGCCGCTTCAAGGGCGGCATGCTTCATGTTAATGTTGTTGCCAGCATGTTTTTTGCCGGGATTACCGGAAGTGCGGCAGCCGACACAGCATCCATCGGCGGCATTCTGATCCCCGCGACCATCGAAAAAGGTTTTGACGCGGATGTGACGGTCGCGGTAACCGCCACAAGCTCCACCATCGGCGTCATGATCCCGCCGAGCATTCCCATGGTCGTCTTCGGCGTCACTGCCGGCGTCTCCATCGGCAAGCTGTTCCTCGGCGGCATTGTTCCCGGTATTCTGGTCGGCCTTGCTCTGATCATCGTAAATATCTTCTATTCCCGGAAGAGAAACTACCCTGCTGAAAAGCCCTATTCTGGAAAGGAGACAATTCACGCGGTGGTGCGTGGGCTTCCGGCCCTGCTGACCGTTGTCATTATCCTCGGCGGTATTACCAGCGGACTGTTTACACCCACGGAGGCAGCTGGAATTGCTTGTCTCTACACTTTTCTTCTAGGCCGTTTCATGTATCGGGAACTCTTTTTGAAGGACATCCCGAATATCATGCTAGAGGTGGCGGTAACCACCGGACAGGTCGTTCTGATGATAGCCACGGCATCCGCTCTCGGCTGGGTCTTCGCGCATGAGAGCGTTCCCGCGATTATTTCGTCCTTCGTGCTGGGTGCCACGAAAAACAAGTTCCTGATCCTGCTGCTCATCAACCTGCTGCTTCTGTTTGTCGGAACCTGGATGGATCTGAGCCCGGCAGTTACGGTATTCTGCCCTATTCTGATGCCGATCATCTTAGCACTTGGCATCGACCCGGTGCACTTTGGCATCATCATGGTCATCAACCTGGCCATCGGCCTGTTCACACCGCCGGTTGGCGTGTGCCTCTTCCTGGCATGCGGGATTGGCAAAATTTCCATTACGCAGTCGATCAAGGCATTTATTCCTTACTTTGTTTCTATGCTGCTGGTCCTTCTCCTGATTACCTACTGGCCGCAGTTGGTCATGCTGCTGCCGAACATGATGGGATAATTGCGCTGTGCTGAGAGGGTGCCGGTTAAATATTCTGTATATCTACAGGACTTTCCAAGTGCTTATTTCCTGATAAAGCCTTTGATATCGCTCAGGCACAGCGAGAATAAGCCGCCGGGGCGGGAAAACTTCTTTCCGCTTTTGCTCTCCACGGTCTTTCGAAAGACTTCCTCGTCACGGAGTTGTTCTTTCGGGACCATATAAGCGGCCTCATTAGTGATGAAAAGATAGTAGTATTGGCTGTCCTCTGCCAGATACAGAATATCGCTGTATTTGAGCGTGTGTGGCTTTCCATCCAGTTCCGCAATCTTGACGGTAGAATCATAAAAAGTCATCCTGGTGCAAGGGAACACACCGCCCTGCCTTTCAATGGCCTGAAGAGTTTTGTCGGCCTTGATGGCAGCAGAGGCACCCACATTCACCAGGAGAATACACCCGAATGCAAGAAGCACGATACGGACTGTGAAAGTAGAGGGATAAATCAATCCGAAACCCAGAGCGATGCATACTAGCGAAAGAGCGTAGAGAAGAAAACGCCGTCTGGCAGAGAACGTTTTGTACTGTACGCCTGCCAGCCGCTTGACCGATGAAGTATTATGCTGCATTGTGATTTCTTCCCGCATCGTTCTCTTCTCCAATCAGGTAAGGTATGTTGTAATATAGCATATTTGTGGATATTGTTCAACGAAGTTCTTTTTAGGAGGTCAGACATGTCCGATTGTTTTTACTGTGACAACAGCGAGAAACTGCACAGCCTGATGATAGAGATCTGTGAGCTTCCATACAGCAGGGTGTACCTGAATCGGGATCAGAAGCACAAAGGGCGCTGCATTGTTGCGTTTAAGGAACACAAGACAGAATACTATCAGCTGTCTGAAAAGGAAAACGCCGGTTATTTTGCAGAAGTATCCAAAGTAGCACAGGCGATCCGGGACTTGTATCAGCCGGACAAAATCAACTATGCAACCTACGGCGACGGTGTGCCGCATGTCCATGTCCATGTGGTTCCAAAATACCGAGGCGGCCTGAACTGGGGCGCACCGTTTGACGACACCCTTCCGAAGCAGTTTTTGGATGAGGAAGAGTACGGCAAGATGGCGGAAGAGCTCCGTACTGCCATTCTAAAGAATAACACTCTTTAAATGAATGAGTGTAAAACACACTGGATAATTCCCGATTATTTGATGGAGGAACTGAAATGGCTTTTGAAATGATAACAAATCGTCAGCTTATTTTTGGCGAAGGTAAGCTCAGGGAACTGGTCAATCTGTTGAAGTGGTATGACAAGAAGAAAGTAATGCTGGTCACTTACGGTCAGCATCACGAAGGTTATAAGATGGTAAGCGGCATGCTGGAAGATGCCGGGATCCCGTACTATGCTTATCCTATCAGCGGCGAACCGGACCTCCACGTCATTGACCACGGCAGAGATCTGTTTCTTTCCGAGGGTTGCGACTGCACGGTGGCACTCGGCGGAGGAAGTGTAATCGACGCCGCAAAGACGCTGAATATGCTGTCTGCCAATGGCGGTTTTACAGAAGAATACCAGCTCTATGGGAAGGCCGTCACAAAGGAGCCGCCTCTGTTTATCACCATTCCCACCACCTCGGGAACAGGTGCGGAGGCGACAAAGACAGCCGTTGTGATTAACAACAACAATCATCTGAAAAAGAGCCTGTACCACACTTCGATGATTGCGGATATTGCGATTCTGGATCCTTCCCTGACCGTAGAGCTACCGAAGAAGATTACATCCGCGACCGGTATGGATGCTCTGAGTCACGCCATAGAATCCTATGTATCCCTGAACGCAAGCCCCATGACCGAGATGTATGGGCTGAAAGCGATGATGCTTGTAAACAGGTACCTGAAGACGGCCTGCTTCGAGCCAGAAAACCTGGAAGCGCGGGGTGGAATGATGCTTGCAAGCTATCTGGGCGGATGTGCCATCACCGCCGGAATCGGCATCGCCCATATTATGGCGCAGCCTCTTGGCGGACAGTATCATATCCCGCATGGAGATGCCTGCTCGATCTTTCTGCCCTATGCGATGGAACTGAACCTGCCCTATGCGACCGAGAAGTATGCCGATATCGCGAAAGCATTGGGCGTGGACGAGCCGGGTGCCAACTGCGAGGCCAATGCGCGCAACGCCATTGCGCGTGTCCGTGAACTGCAGCAGGAAGTCGGTGCGCCGGACAGCCTGAAAGACTACATCAAGGAAGAGCCGAACATGGAAGAGCTGATTGATGTTATCAAGCGGACCACCGGGCACATCACCTGTAACCCTAAGCCTTTGACAGAGGATTTGATGCGGGAAATCTTCGATCTTGCCCGTCAGTAAAGACGGCTGATCCGGTCCGCGGCGGGACAGCAGCATTCTCCCTTCGCCGCGGGTATATTATGTATCAGGAGAAAACAATGGAAAACTTCGTATACTATGCACCCACGAAGGTCATATTCGGGAAAGGCGGAGAGAATAACGTCGGCCGGGAGATCCTTCAGGCGGGCGGCACCCGGGTTCTGATTCACTTCGGCAGTGAAAGCGCCCGCCGCAGCGGCCTTCTGGACCATGTCGAGGCCTCTCTTTCCGAAGCCGGACTCTCTTTTGTCTCTCTCGGCGGCGTGCGTCCGAATCCGAGGCTCTCAAAAGTTCGGGAAGGCATCGAGCTGGCCAAAAAGGCGAAGGTTGATTTTCTGTTGGCCGTCGGCGGTGGCAGTGTAATAGACTCTTCCAAAGCTATCGCATATGCTCTACGGAACCCGGAACACGATATCTGGGACTTTTTTACCGGAAAGGCATCCCCAAAAGCCTGCGCCCCGGTCGGTGTTGTCCTGACCATCGCCGCCTCTGGCAGTGAGACCAGCAATTCCTGTGTCATCACCAACGAAGAAGGCTGGCTGAAACGCTCGGTCAACACCGACTATGCCCGCCCCCGCTTTGCCATAATGAACCCGGAGCTTACCTTTACCCTCCCTCCCTATCAGACGGCTTCCGGTTCCGTCGATATCATGATGCACACTCAGGAACGTTATTTTGCCAACGAGAAGGACAACGAGCTTGTCGATCGTCTGGCAGAGGGCCTGCTGGTGACCGTGCTGCACAATGCCCTCAAAGCACTCACCGATCCGACAGACTATCATGCTAGGGCCGAGCTCATGTGGGCGGGCAGCCTCTCCCACAATGGTCTGACCGGTACCGGCAGGCAGGGGGACTTTTCCTGTCACAAGATTGAGCATGAACTCGGCGGTATGTTTGATGTGGCTCACGGTGCAGGCCTTGCCGCGATCTGGGGGAGCTGGGCACGGTTTGTGCTTTCCCACGACATTGGCCGCTTTGCGCAGTATGCCGTTCGGGTTATGGGCTGTCCCATGAACTTTGATCATCCGGAAGAAACCGCTCTGGCAGGGATAAAGGCAATGGAACGCTTCTATCGCAGTCTGAACATGCCAACCAGCCTGAGAGAACTGGGTCTGACGAATGTGACCGATGCACAGATCGCCGAAATGGCAGACAAGTGCACTGATTACGGGAAAAACCGCATCGGCAATTTCGTCCCTCTTTCGAGAGACGATATTGTGACCATTCTGAAGGCAGCACGGTGACACAAGAAGGAGGGACTCAAAGTATGAAAAATATTCTTGTCCTCATGAGCGTTGAGGAGCGGCACAGAAAACGGTTGGAGGCCGCAGGCGAAAGCTGCCGCTTCATTTACAGCAGTCCGGAAGAGGCGAGCCTGGAAATGGTGCGGGAAGCCAACATCATCATGGGCCAGGTCCAAGCCTCTCAGATTCAGGCCTCTGAGAACCTGGAGCTGCTCCAGTTGGAATCCGCCGGCACGGATGCATACATCGTACCGGGTGTCCTGAGTGAAAAGACCATCCTTACCAACGCAACCGGTGCTTATAATCAGGCCGTCGCGGAGCATGCCTTCGCACTTTCCATAATGCTCATCAAGAAACTTCACCTGTATCGCGACGACCAGAAGCACGCTGTCTGGAGCGACCGGGGAACGGTCGGGTCTCTCTGCGGCAGCACCGTCGTGGTCGTCGGCCTCGGCGATATCGGGCAGCACTATGCCCGGCTTGTAAAGGCTATGGGTGCTTATGTGATTGGCGTCAAACGCCGCGCTTCCGATCCGCCGGAGTGTGTGGACGAACTGGTCATGACGCAGGATCTTGACACGGTGCTCCCCCGTGCGGATGTGATCATGTCCATTCTTCCGAACACCGTGGCTACCCGTTATATCTATACTGTGGAAAGCTTCGACCGGATGAAGGACAGCGCCATCTTCATCAACTGCGGCCGCGGCAACGCCGTTGCTTCCGATGTGCTGTATCAGGTGCTTCATGATCGGAAGATCGCTGCAGCGGGCATCGATGTGACCGAATTTGAACCCCTTCCTTCCGACAGTCCCCTCTGGGAGCTTGAGAACCTGATGATAACACCGCACATCTCGGGCGGCCATCATCTTCCGGAAACCTTCGAGCGGATCGTCGAAATCTGTGCGCAGAACCTCTCGGCCTATCTGAGCGGAAAAGAGCTCAGAAACGTCGTGGATTTTGCCACCGGCTACAAAAAATAAAGCCTGTTCTATCTTGCCTCCTCCGGGACGTTTTCTTGACCTGGGGGAGGCTTTTCTTGCATTTTGCAATCTCTCCGCGCGACGCTTACGCACCGACAATTGACTTTGTCCCGGGGATGAAGTATAGTGAAGACACTTTAGTCCGTGATATGTGCTCCCGTCTTCAAGTGTCTTCCTCCGCGGCGGCCGTCGTCCCGGGCGGAACAGAGATTCACAAGGTGATGCCATGAAGAAAAATACCAAAATCCTGATCGGCGCAGCTGCGCTCTACGCGATGCTGCTCGGTCTGCTGTACCATATGGAGAAGGCAGCCGGAAATGCCGGTTTCGGCAGCATCTGGGACGCCGTCTGGTACTCTCTGATCACGATGACGACGGTCGGCTACGGCGATGTCACGCCTGTCACGGTCGGCGGCAAGATCATCGGGCTGCTCTTTGCTCTCTGCAGCATTGGGATTCTGACCGCTCTGATCGGGATCGGGCTGCGCGTCATCGGCAGCCGGATG
>Ga0256407_10004074_pt1 | contig 24863 bp, 13 predicted proteins | sample RumenRJG_04DNA_FD_193489 | JGI IMG/M metagenome (GOLD analysis project Ga0256407, IMG submission 193489) | Bovine rumen microbial communities from Lethbridge, Alberta, Canada - RJG_04 | ecosystem: Host-associated > Mammals > Digestive system > Stomach > Rumen | place: Canada: Alberta... | reverse complement strand
GCGACTTCGACAAGGCTAAGGAGCTCCTCCGTGAGCGTGGCCTCGCTATCGCTGCTAAGCGTAGCGACCGTGAGACTTCTAATGGTTGTGTACTCGTAAAGAGCGTTAATGGCTTTGCTGCCATGCTTGCCTTGAAATGCGAGACCGACTTCGTGGCCAATGGTGCCGACTTTATTGCTCTGACTCAGAGTATCCTTGATGCAGCTATCGCTGCTAAGGCTAAGGACATCGAGGCTGTGAAGGCACTCGACATCAATGGTCAGACTGCTCAGGAGGCTGTGACACAGCGCTCTGGTATCACTGGTGAGAAGATGGAGCTTGACGGCTACCTGACACTCGAAGGTGAGAACATCGAGGTTTACAACCACATGGGTAAGAATACCCTGTGCACCATGGTACAGACCAACAAGCCTGCTGCTGAGCAGGGTCACCTTGTAGCTATGCAGGTTGCAGCTATGAAGCCTGTAGCCCTTGATGCTGCTAGTGTTGATCAGAAGATTCTCGATGAGGAGTACAAGACCGCAGTTGAGAAGACCAAGTTGGAGCAGGTTGAGAAGTTCGTAGAGATGAAGCTTAAGAAGGCTGGTCTGAACCCCAACCTCGTTGACTCTGAGGATCATATCGAGAGTAACATGGCCAAGGGCTGGCTCACTCAGGCTCAGGCTGATGAGGCTCGCAAGATCATTGCTGATGCAAAGGTCGAGGGTGAGGCTCAGCTGAAGATGCCTATGATTGAGAACATCGCCAAGGGTCGTGTTCAGAAGTTCTTGAAGGAGAACTGCCTGGTTGATCAGGAGTTCCAGTTCGGTGACGGCGACAAGGCTACTGTTGCTCAGTGGCTCGCTAAGCAGGACAAGGATCTGAAGATCGTTGCCTTCAAGCGTTTCACACTCGTAGCTGACTAATCATAAGTCAAATATAAAAAAGAATCGGCATTGCTTGGGCGGTGCCGATTTTTTTTGTACCTTTGCCAGCAAAGTTTGCTGTTATGAAGATATTCGCTATTGGCATGAACTATGCCGCACATAATCAGGAACTTCACGGAACGCTGAAGCGGCCTGATGAACCTGTAATCTTTACAAAGGCCGACTCGGCGATTCTGAACCAAGGCAAGCCTTTCTTTATACCAGACCATCTGGGGCGCATCGATTACGAGACAGAGTTGGTCGTGCGCATCTGTCGGTTGGGGAAGAATATCCCAAAGCGCTTTGCTTACCGCTATTACGATGCGTTTACCATTGGCATTGATTTCACGGCACGGGATATCCAGAAGAAAGCCTCTGAGGCAGGTCAGCCTTGGACTATCTGCAAGGGTTTCGATGGTTCTGCAGCCATTGGTGAATGGGTGCCAAAAGAGAAGTTACTGAAAGATCCAGAAAATGTCTGTGAGGAGTCTGGTTTGCAACGGCTTCATTTCCATCTTGACATTAATGGGAAGACTGTTCAAGAAGGCTGTACGTCTGATATGCTTTATAAGGTAGATGAGATTATAGCCTATATCTCCCAGTTCTTTACACTGAAGACGGGGGATATCCTCTATACTGGTACGCCTGCAGGTGTGGGCCCTGTGCATATCGACGATCATCTGGAAGGATGGCTCGAAGAACGTAAGGTGCTGTCGTTTAATTGCAAGTGATGCAATAAAGGGGCTCCTATTACGTTTATATTTCAGTGAAGCGTATTAAAAGGCTAATAATCTGTCTCATGCTTCTGTCTCTCTGCATCTCTGCAGAGGCACAGGAGTTTTTCAACTTGACTGCAGCGCAAGTCAAGATAGATTCGTTGTTGCCTGTCTTCACATGGCAGACAACCCTCGGCCCCCATTATGCAGACTCTGTCTATACCGTTAGCATCGAATACCCGGAATTTATCGAGATGAGCAAGGCGGATGTCCGCCGATATCAGAATGTTAGCGGCGTGCCATTGCCAGAGTTACCTGTCGTTACACAGCATGTTGGCGTGGCTAGAAAACAGGGAATACTTGATGTGTCATTGGTGCCGTTGGCATTCCGTAATGGGAGGTATTACAAACTTGTCAGTTTTAAGCTGAATGTGCAGGCCACCTTAAGGACTTCTCATCGAAGCGCTACCCGAGCCGTGAGTGCTGGTGAGCGCTATGCTTCCCATTCGGTACTGAGGGAGGGAGTATGGGCAAAGATACGTGTTCCGGAGAGTGGCATTTACCAATTGACTGACGCACTACTCCGGAAAGCAGGTTTCTCTGATGCCTCGAAGGTAAAGGTCTATGGCTATGGTGGTGCCTTGCAGCCGGAAAGTCTAACTGGTGATTATCTGAGGGAGACAGATGACTTGCAGGAAGTACCAGTTTGCTTGGTTAATGGAAAAAGGTTCTTTTATGCGGTTGGCTCAGTCACATGGGAATCGCCAGAGGCGGTTACGCATCAACGTAATCCTTATTCTAATTATGGCTATTATTTCCTGACAGAAAACGAGGAACCTCCACTCCATATGAGTAAGGATGATTTTATTGCTGCCTATTATCCCTCAGCTTCCGACTATCATGCCCTCTATGAAGTGGATGATTATGCGTGGTATCATGGTGGTCGCAATCTCTTCGACAAGACACTCTATAAAATAGGAACGCCACAGAGTTATAGACTGCCAGCTAGTGGTACTACTGGTACCTTGTCGGTGGCACTCACCTATGATGGAAGTTTCGAGGCTACTGTTGCCGTGAATGACTCTTTGGTTGGAACCATATCTCGCAATGTATCTTTAGATTCTTATACTGAGGCTGCAGAAACAGTAGTTGATTATCAGCTGCCGGATTGCCTGAAGGCAGAAAATACAATTAAGATTACACAACTTTCTGGGGCGAACCTTAGACTGGATTATCTCTCTCTTCGCCTGGATACTCCCAAACCGATGCCTGATATGGAGACGGCAACCTTTCCTGAACCGGAATATCTCTATCATATCACAAATCAGGATTATCATGCAGACGATCCTGCAGATATGATCATTATTATTCCAACCTCACAGACTTTCCTTTCTCAGGCTGAGCGTCTGAAAACATGGCATGAAGAACATGATGGGCTTCGTGTCAGGATTGTGCCTGCTGATGAACTTTATAACGAGTTTTCCAGTGGTACACCGGATGCGACAGCCTATAAACGCTATCTGAAAATGCTCTATGACCGTGCAGAAACCGAGGCCGACATACCCCGTTTTTTACTCCTTTTCGGTGATGGGGCATGGGATAATCGGATGCTGAGTGCTGACTGGAAAGGATATGACCCTGACGAATTCTTACTTTGTTATGAAAGTGAGAACTCCTTCAGCCACGTGAACTGTTATGTGAGCGACGATTTCTTCTGCTTGCTTGATGATGAGGAGCAGATTCAACAGCAGAGTGGTACTGCTATAACTTATCAGGGCAAGCCAGATGTTGCTGTAGGCCGCTTTCCTGTACGTACTTTGGATGAGGCGACCATTTTAGTGGATAAGACCTTGGACTATGCTGCCAACTTGCATGCTGGTGCTTGGCAGAATGTCATTTGCATGATGGGAGACGATGGCAATAACAATACCCACATGGCTACGGCTGACAAGGTTGCAACACTTGTGGAGACCGAACATCCTAGCTATCGCGTCAATAAGATATACTGGGATGCATACAAGCGCGAGTCGTCTGCAACGGGCTATTCCTATCCTGATGTTACGCGCCTGATCAAGCAGCAGATGACTAATGGCGCTCTGATGATGAACTATTCGGGCCATGGTGCTGCCTATGCCCTTTCACATGAGCTTGTCATGAAATTAGACGATTTCTCGTCTTCTGTCTCTGACGCTCTGCCTCTTTGGATAACGGCCTCCTGTGATATCATGCCTTTTGACGGGCAGGAAGACAATATCGGTGAGACTGTCATGCTCAATAAACAGGGTGGTGGCATAGCCTTTTTTGGCACTACGCGTACGGTCTATGCAACCTATAATGAGCAGATGAACCTGACTTTCACCGATTATGTACTGAGACCAGGCTATGCTATTGGTGAAGCGGCGCGGCAGGCTAAGTGTGATTTGGTGAGTGAGGGTCGTGATACATCGCCTAACAAGTTGCAATATACGCTTCTCGGCGACCCGGCACTTCGCCTTGCTTGTCCTCAGTCAGAGGTGGTTGTTGACAGTATCAATGGTCTGTCTGCTGCTGAGAGCCAGGAGTTGCCCGCTGGTTCGGTGGTTAAGGTTCGTGGACATGTGGAGAATGGTCAACGTCTATTGAATGACTATAATGGTGTCGTTACGGCAACCGTGCGTGATGCAGAAGAATTGATTATCTGTCAGTTGAATGATTCGTCTGATGAAGGGGCAGATGAGCCGTTTGTCTATAAGGACCGTACCAAGACGATTTATCAGGGATCGGATCGTGTTCGTGATGGGGTGTTCTATCTGACGTTTGCCGTTCCTAAGGATATCAGTTACGCAGAAGGAAACGGTATGATGAATCTCTACGCAGTCGATGATGAACGGACAGAGGCAGCGCATGGTGTGAACAACAGTTTTGTATTGAATGGTAATTCGGAAGTCCGCAATGACTCTGTCGGCCCGTCTATCTATTGCTATCTCAACACAAAGTCGTTTGTCAATGGTGGCATTGTGAATGCAACGCCTTATTTCCGGGCGGAACTCTATGATGACAGCGGTATTAATGCATCAGGCAGTTCTGTGGGGCATGATTTAGAGTTGATCATTGATGGACAATTGTCGAAGACCTACAATCTTAATGATTATTTTACTTATGACTTTGGTGACTATCGCAGTGGTTCTGTAGGGTTCACTATACCGGAACTTTCTGTCGGCCAGCACAAACTACTCTTCCGAGCTTGGGATGTGCTTAATAATTCTTCTACTGCAGAGTTGTCATTTAATGTAGCTAGAAATGTCGGTGAGGGTGAAATCAGTGTTATCTGCACGAAGAATCCGGCTAAGACCACAACCTCGTTTATCATTACCCATGACCGTAGCAATAGTGAGGTGGATCTGACAATTGATCTTTATGACATGTCTGGACGACAGTTGTGGAATACGGTACGAACTGCTGTGCCTACAGAAGGGACGGTTACTGTAGATTGGGATCTGAAAATCGGTGGAGGCTGTCGTCTGCGTACGGGTGTCTATATCTACCGTATCCAACTTTCCGTGAATGGGGGTACAAGTGCTTCCTGTGCCAATAAATTGATTATACTTGGCAATAATTAGACTATACAAACGTTATAAGAAATGATGAGTAAGAAAAATCATACACACCTGTTGGCAGTAAGGATGGTTGTGATGCTGTTTGTGCTTCACTGCTTTTTGATGCCTGCCTCGGCACAGGATGATAAGACTGTGATGTTCAATCCTGTTGAGCATGCCGTCGTTTCCCAGACTATAGCACCAGATGCTCGTGGTGCGGGTATGGGTGATGTCGGTGTGGCTACCGATCCTGATGTGAACTCGCAATATTGGAATCCTGCAAAATACCCTTTTTGTATCAGTCGTTCAGGGATTGCCCTGAACTATACACCGTGGCTGCGTCGATTGGTCAATGACATTGATTTGGCTTATCTTGCTGGCTATTATCGGATTGGCGACTACTCTGCCATCTCTGGTTCGCTTCGCTATTTCTCCCTTGGTGAGGTGTTTGCTGATGATGGTATGTCTGTGAAACCCTATGAGATGTCGCTCGACGTCGCTTATTCACTGATGTTGAGTGAGAAGTTCTCATTGGCAGCAGCTATCCGTTGGATTCACAGCGACTTGCGCTATGACTATAGCGAGGACTCGAAACCTGCTTCAGCCTTTGCTGCTGATTTGGCTATGTACTATAATAACTATCTGATGATGGGTAGTCGTGAATGTCAGTTGGGTATTGGTCTGAATCTCTCTAACATCGGTAGTAAGATCTCCTTCTATGGTGATGACGAGAGTCAGTTCCTGCCAGCAAATATGCGCTTAGGTGCATCATTGATGATACCTGTTGACGAGTATAACCGTTTCTCAATTGCTGCCGATGCTAATAAGTTGTTAGTGCCGACCGTCCCTAAGCAGATGGAAGGCGAATCGAATAGCGATTATCAGGATCGTGTTCGTCGTGAGTATAGTGATGTGAGTTCTATTAGCGGTATTTTCAAAAGCTTTAGCGATGCACCGGGAGGTTTTAAGGAGGAGTTGGAGGAGATTCAATGGAGTGTCGGTGCGGAGTATGTCTATCACGACCAGTTCTCGCTGCGTGCAGGTTATCACCATCAGGCAGAGTCAAAAGGCAATCTTAAGTATTTCACGGTCGGTGGTGGTTTCCGCATGAGTGTCTTCTCACTCGATGTGGGCTATGTCATCTCCACAGCTCGAAGCAACCCGCTTGATCAGACATTACGATTCACCCTTGCCTTCGATATGGATGGCATTAAGGATCTATTTAAAAGGTAAAAAGGTAAGAAAGTAAAAAGGTAAAACAATATAGTATGAAGATTAGGGTAGGAATGGGCTACGATGTCCATCAGTTAGTTGAAGGCCGTGACCTTTGGATGGGTGGCATCAAGATTGAACACAGTAAGGGACTGCTGGGTCACAGCGATGCCGACGTGCTGTTGCACGCCATCTGCGATGCCCTGCTCGGAGCTGCCAACATGCGTGATATTGGCTATCATTTTCCAGATACCGCCGCCTTTACCGATGGGATGGATAGTAAGGTAATTCTGAAAAAGACTATCGAACTGATTGCCACTAAAGGCTATCGGTTGGTGAATATCGATGCGACCATTTGTGCCGAACGTCCGAAGATGAATCCCCATATTCCCGCTATGAAAGCCTGTATGGCACAGATCTGCGGTTGTGACGAGGATGATATTTCCATCAAGGCTACCACGACGGAGAAGCTTGGTTTTACAGGCCGTGAAGAAGGCATCTCCGCCTATGCGGTTGCCTTGATAGAGAAAGATTAATTCGATATCAGTACATAGCGGAACCTGTTTTATTTTGTGATTCTTATCCAGTCGGCGTCTATCCAGCCACGGTCGCACTTGGAATCGGTTTCAACGGCTACGAAGCCGAACTTGGCACCAATCCATTTGCCTTCTTTCATCTGGAACTCGTCTCCGCAATTCTGAAACTCTTTGCCATCCAGACTCCAGCCGAACGCCGTTTTCGAATTATTTACCTTCAGGCGTAAGTAGATTTCTTCGTGGATGCCTGGTTTGTAGTCGGTTTTGTCCTCAGCTGTCGGCTTCAGTGTAGCAATAATTCGTTCTGTCTGTGAGTTACCCTTGTCGGCAGCTTTACAGGTTAGTTGCACCAACTGGAACGATTTTCCCATGCGGCGCACCACGAGAGCGCTGTAGTCGAGTCCCATCATGATGAGTCCCCCCATCTGTCCATCGGCCTTTGAGGTGAAACGCAACTTTGTAGTGACGGTAAATGCGTCGGCTGGCGTTTTTTGTAGTAGCAAGTTGGGTACCTCCCAGAAATTCTTCCAATTATCAGAGAGTTTGTATGTGTAGATGCGGAAGGTGCCAAAGGCAGTTGGTACACCATATTTCTCGTCGTAGTTGCCATGCCATTGCCACTGTAGCCCCATGCTAGGAGCATTAAATTCGTCGCTCTCCACGGGATTGACGATGACGTTACTCGATGACTTGGGTTTCCTATAGGTAGTAACAGGCTCGCCCTTCTTGCCCATGATGGGCCAGCCTGAAGACCAGTCCACAGGATTCAGATGAACAACGCGGCCGTAGGCTTCCTTATCTTGGAAATGAAGGAACCAGTCCTCGCCGTATTTTGTATGTATCCAGCCGCCCTGATGAGGGCCGTTGATATCGGTCTTGCCCTGTGCCAATACAATCTTGTGCTCGTAGGGACCGTAGGGCGATTTACTGCGCATCGCTAATTGGAAGCCCGTGGGTACACCGCCGGCCGGACACATGATCCAGTACCAACCATCGCGTTTGTAGAACTTCGGTCCTTCACAAGTGCGGTTCTCTGTTCCGTTGCCGTCGAACACGATAACGGGCTGCCCGATAGCACGTGTACCATCTGCTGACAACTCGCGGACCGTCAATACCGACGCGAACTTGCTACGCGAGTTAGCCCAGCCGTTTACCAGATAACAACGCCCGTCTTCGTCCCAAAGTGGGGTAGTGTCGATATAGCCCTGTCCTTCAATCACGCAGATGGGGTCTTCCCATTCGCCTGCGGGATCGCCGTTCTTGGTCTTCACCATCATCACGCCGAAGTCGGGGTCGCCCCAGTAGATGTAGTACTGTCCGTTGTGGTAGCGGATGCTGGGAGCCCAAACGCCATTGCCGTGCTGGGGCTTGTTGCCGAAGTGGCGCAGCAGCACCTCGTTACCCGTGTAGAGGTTCTTTAGGGCATAGCCCACTATTTGCCAGTTCACCAAGTCTTTCGAGTGGAGAATGGGCAGTCCGGGTGTACAGTGAAAGCTCGATGCCGTCAGGTAGTAGTCGTCGCCGCTGGGTCCCACACACACGTCGGGGTCGGAGTAGTCGGCATTAATCACGGGGTTGGTATAGGTGCCATCGCCATTGTCGGGGCACCATACTTGAGAGCGGTATTGTGCTTGTGCCGCCAAAGTCAGCGACATGAAAGATAAGCTTAATAGTAGTTTCCTGTTCATGATGTTATTTTTGTTGCTTGGGTATTTACTTGATGTTGACGAGGATTTTCTGCAGGTCTTTGTCGGCGCTTGAGTGGCCTACCATTACTTCGTATTTTCCATGCACCACACACATGGTGTTGGTGCTGGCATCCCAGCCCTCAAAACTGTTGCGGGGCAGTGCTATGCTGACAGTTTTTGTCTCGCTTGGAGCCAGTTGTACTTGCTGGTAGGCTCGCAGTGACTTGAGTGGCCCCTCTGTGTCGGCTACACGGCGGATATAGACCTGTACGGTTTCCAGTCCATGACGGTTTCCTGTATTGCTTACTTTCACTTGCAACTTATCATTCTTATAGACAGGTTTTGATACACTGAAGGTGGTATAACTAAGCCCGAAACCGAAGGGGAAAAGCGGTTGCCCCTGGAAATAGCGATAGGTGCGGCCCTTCATGGTATAGTCGAGAAAGTCGGGTAGTTCGTCGGTGCTGCGATAGAAAGTGACAGGCAGTTTACCGCTGGGGTTATACTGTCCGTAGAGCACCTCGGCTAGAGCCGTACCGCCCTGTTCGCCACCATACCACCACTGCAGGATGGCATCGCACGACTCAAGTTCGGGTACCATGGCAATGGCAGAGCCGGAGCAGTTGACGAATATGACGTGTTTGCCAGCCTGATGGAGTGTAGCCAGCAACTGTCGCTGCACCTGTGGCAGTTCGATGCTGGTGCGGTCGCCTCCCTTGAATCCCGGTTCGTTCACACGCATCTCCTCTCCTTCGAGACTGGGCGAGATACCGCCAACGAATATCACGGTCTCTGCTGGACCTATCTGTGCTAGCAGTTCGGTAGTGGTGGGATTGAGCTTCTTCTTGATGTCGAAGTTCAAGGCACCGTAGCCAGTTTCCTGTACATAGTCGATTTGTATGCGGTAGTGATGCCCCGCTTTGACATTTAGCTGTGGCATGGCTCCTTGAATACGCTGGCGTCCTTTCCAGATGTTCACGAGCGTATCGCCATTCACGATGAGGCGCAGCTTGTCGTCGCCACTGATAGCGAAGTGCAGTGTCTCGTCGGTCTGTGCCATGAGGGTTGCATCGAGTCGTGCCGAGCAGTTCTCCAGGTTTACGCCAGGTGCAAAGACGGTGTTCCCGCCATTGCTCAGGTTGATGGCCTGACGGGTGTTCTGCACCGTCACAGGGGTACCTTGCATCTCAGTATTGTTCCAATAGGTAATCTGCATACCGCTATTGCCGAGCGGGTCTTTGAGCAGGCCAAAGCGGCTCTCATAGACCTCGTTGCGTGTGAGGGCACAGCCAGGGATATAGCGTGCCTGAGGCACATAGTGCCTTATTCCGTCGAGGGCGGTGATGGTGTGTGTGGGATAGCCTGCATAGTTGCCCCACATCATCACCGAGTCGTTGGCATTAGGCCCCATCACCACCACATTGGTTGTCTCGGTGGCCAGTGGCAGCTCACCATTGTTCTTAAGCAGCACTATGCTCTTGCGGGCCATATCGAGTGCCAGCTGTTTATGTTCAGGAGAGGCAATGGTACTTTCGGGGAGGGCTGTCCAAGGATTCATGGTGTCGGGGTCGAAGTCGCCAAGCTCAAAACGGGCTATGAGCAGTCGGCGCAGACTGCGGTCCAGATCGGCCTCTTTGATATCGCCGCGTCGCACAGCTTCTGGCAAGTGCTTGTATTCTGATCCGCACTCCACATCGGTGCCAGCCAGTACAGCTTTTGCTGATGCTTCGGCTCCATCCTCAGCCACATGGTGCCAGCGGGGCAGAAAGTCGCGAATGGCACCGCAGTCGCTGGTGATAAGTCCGTCGAATCCCCATTCGTCACGCAGTATCTGTTGTTCGTAGCGCGTCTGGGCGCAGCAAGCCTGTCCGTCTATGCGCTGGTAGGCGCACATCACCTCGGCTACCTTTCCTTCCTGCACCAATGCCTTGAAGGCTGGCAGATAGGTCTCCCAGAGGTCGCGTTCGGGCAGGTTCTCGATGTTAAACTCATGACGGTTCCATTCCGGACCGCTGTGCACGGCAAAGTGTTTGGCGCAGGCCAGCAACTTGCGATAAGGGCTTACACCCAGATCTTCGCCATTGTAGCCCACACCCTGCAGTCCGCGCACCACTGCCAGTCCCATTTTAGCAGTGAGGTAGGGGTCTTCTCCATAGGTCTCCTGTCCGCGTCCCCAACGTGGGTCGCGGAAGATGTTGATGTTTGGTGTCCAGAACGACAGACTCTGATAGCGCTTGATGTCGCCCGAACGCTTGGCTTGCTGTGCTTTCACGCGGGCCTCGTCGCTCACGGCGGTGAACACTTGGTGCAGTAGGGCATCGTCCCACGAGGCAGCCATCGCCATAGTGATGGGGAATACGGTGGCAAAGCCGTTGCGCCCCACACCATGCAGTGCCTCGTTCCACCATTGGAACTGAGGTATGCCCAGTCGGGGGATGGCAGGCGAGGTGTCCATCATCAGATTGACTTTCTCGTCGATGGTAAGACGCTTCAGCAGGTCGTCGGCACGTTGTGCGGCAGGGAGCTGAGAGTTCTGATAAGGCAATTGTTGAGCGCTAACGGGCAGCATGCCGAGGCTCATTACGAAGAGTGAAATAATCTTTGTTCGCATGAGTTCTTATAGTCTTAAATGCTTATTGAAGAATTCAAGTACACGTTGCTGCGATTTCTTGCCGCAGCTATGGGGCATGTCCCAGAGTTCGGTCTCCAACTGCGAGGCTGCTCCCTGACTCTCCCAAGTGTCGTGCATTGTGTGGAAAGCCTTTTCTACGCCAGCCACAGGGAATAGTTTGTCCTGCGTGCCATTGATGAATAGCATCGCTTTGGGACAGGCTATGCTGGCTATGTGCGGATAGTCCAACCAGCGTCGCAGACCTGGCAGGCAGTTGGCAAAACCACCGTTCTCCGTGCGGCTGTACTTAAAACCCATCTGCTCGTCGGCAGTTACCATCCAGCACACGGCAGCTCCCGCCTTGATGCGGTCCGAGAGTGCTGCTAGCATCCAGGTTCGGTAAGCGCCCATCGACCAACCTGTGCAGCCGATGTTGTTGGCATCCACTTCGGGCATCTGTGCCAGATACTCCGTTCCGGCGATATCGTCATAGGTCATATAGGCCGAGAGATTGATGCCGTACATCATCATGTTGCCGGCTATCATATCATAGAGGTTACGTTTCATGCCTTCTTTCAGCCCACGCTCGCCCCACATCGGTGCATCGGCAGAGAAAACTACGTAGCCTTGTTTGGCCAGATAGTCGCCGAAGAACTGCCCGTCGTAGCCTTTTGACCAGTCGATGGCATCCTTAATGACGGTGGAATCCTCACAGGCTAACGGATAGATACACTTCTCCTTGCCGATAAAGAAATGGCCACCATGGTCGTGAAGCATATTGATGGCAGGAAATGGTCCCTTGCCATCGGGGATGAGTACGTAGGCCGGAACCGTATAGTAACGGCTCAGACGAATCTCTATTTTACGGGCCTTGTAGCCATCGCGCTGCTCCTCAAAAAGAATTTTGGCCTCATAGCCATGCTCTGGGGCAGGGGGCGGTGTTAGCATACAGTCGAAAACCTTCTGTCTTGCAGCTGCCTTCCAAGCATTGAAATCTTTGATGTCACTGTTGCCCCAGGCCAGCGGGTAGTCAAGGTCGGCAATCAGCGAATCGGCATAGACCGGCAGGTTGCGCATGAACTCATATTTCTCGCGCTGCTGGGCGTTGATGATGTTCAGCGCACAGATGGCGCAGACAAACAAGCAAATTCTTTTCATCATTCTCTATTTGATTTGTTTCTTTAGCCAAAGCATCTGGTTGTAGTTTGTTTCGTTGGAAGTCCAATGTTCATTTACTGGGGTAATCAGCGACTCTTTCGGTGCTGTAATGACATTCCACACGATGTAGCTCGTGGTAGGCGGGCAAACATCGTCGTTGTACCCCCACGTCAGATAGACGGGACAGGTAATGCGGCGGGCAAAATTCACGACATCATAATACTGCAGCGTCTCTACTTTCTGGGGCGTTAGCATCTTGTGCATGCGGTTCATGTGCGGCCAGCCGCCGGCACGCCCATCCAAATAGCCTGCCACATCGCTCAAGGCTGGATGATTGGCGACACAGGCCGTCACGCGACGATCGAGGGCTGCCGTTATCAGCGAGAGTGCTCCACCCTGACTCCCACCTTGTACGAAGACATTCTTACCGTCCCATTCTGGCAGTGAGCAGAGATAGTCAAGTGCCCGCACGCAACCCGTATAGACATGTTTCATATAGTAGTTGTCTCTGTCGTCGAGCCCATTCTCCACATAGCCGTTCTCACCAGAAAAGGCCGTAGAGATTTCCTGGAACTGCTCGTCAGTCATCTCGGGATTCAGACCATGGATTTCCATCTCAAGTCGGATGAAGCCGTTTTTCACATAGTGGGTCTGGCGCATCGGTTCCTTGATGGTCTTGATGCCAGCACCTGGCGGACAGAGCACCACAGGGTATTTACCGTCGGCCTTCGGCTTTGTAAGGTAGCCATATACGCTGTGACGGCTGTCTGTCTTGATTTTTAACAGGTAGCAGTCGAAGTCCTCGGTGGAATAATTATCCACCTTTCTGCAACTGACAGCGACTGGCGTCTTTCTTGCGTCCTCTAAATTTGCCATCCAGAAAGTATCGAAATCAGCGGGATTCTTTGTGTAAGGCTTTAGCTGTTCAGGGGAAAAGCCAACCTTAACATGGTGACGATATTTTGTTTCACCAATGTTAGCCGTTAGTCTCAGGTCGAGAAATCCCGGCTGTTTCATGGTCCCCATATCTATGACTGCACGGCCATTCTTTAACTTCACTTTGCCATGACTGGTGGCAGGCATCTCGTCGGGACCAATTTCGTAAACCACCTCTGCATTCTGAGGGATGCCATACTTACAGAAGGAAACTTCGACCTTCGCCTTCTCACCGACCTTATAAAGCCAGTCGGCATGATCGGGAATCGTCAGCCATAAGTAGTCGCTGCGATACGGATAGTTTTCTACAGCCAGAGCAAGCAATGCACTCCAGGCTATACCGATTAATAGGATATACTTCTTCATGTTCGTGTAGTTTGTTGCAAAGTTACAATGTATTCTTCTTTCTTCCAATTTTTTTAAGAATTTTATACTAATCAATGGGATTCCAGCCATCTAATCCCCTCAAAACCTCATGGATGTCGTAGCCTCTGATGTCCGAGAGCAGATGAGCCCAGGCGGCACGATGAGAGGTGTCGGCTCCGTCGCCATAGCAATGGTATTCTGCATAATAGGCAGTCTGCTCATTGCTGGCCTTGCCCCAGTTGTTCCAGCCTTCAGGATGTATATGGCGGCCCATCTCACAGCGGATGAACACTGCCTTGCCGTATGGACGCCATGGACGCGAGAGCCAGACGCTGCCGTCCTTCACATCAGGTGCGGCCGTCAGCTTACAGTCATAGAACACGTAGCCATACTTGCAGTCCTTCGGTGTGGCAGGTGCCGTCAGATACCCAGCCCCGAGGCTGTGGAGCTCGCAGCGGTTGAACACTGCTGTCGCCTTGCCGAAGATGAAATCAACGGTTCCTTCGATGTAGCAATCCTCGTAATATTCGCGGGTGTTCTCACCGAAGGTGTAAAGCGTGTCCTGAAAGCCGAGGAACCGACAACGACGGAACACCGCACGGTCTGCCCCGACATGGCAGGCTACGGCCTGGCCTACGGGACCCGATGAATTCTCGAACGTGATGTTCTCCGCCAGGAAGTCGGGTCCGAAGATATAAATGCTGCCAGAGCCGCTGGTTCCTTTACCCTCACCGAAGATGTTCGGTTTGCTGGCGTAGTCATCGTAGGTAATGACGGCTCCGTCCTCACCAATCAACTGTACCTTTTCCTTGCATTGTGCAATGACCACTTTCTCTTTGTAAGTGCCTTTGTGGACGAGGATGCGTGTCGGTCCTGCCTTGCGATAGTCGGGCACGGCATTAATAGCAGCCTGAATGGTGGTGTAATCTCCACTACCATCAGCAGCCACCACGAAGTCATAGTTTTGTTTTTCTGCCTGAGCTGTTAGCGATAGGCAGAAATAGCAAAATAATGAAATAGTCTTATTCATTGTTTCCTGAGTTTTAAAAGTAGGAGAATACTCACGCATTCCCCTACCCAGATTGACTAAAACTAACATGTACTAAATAGTATTAGTACTAACCTGTATATAACTAATTATCGTTATTTTTGTGGAAGACCATAGCCATTAGTCACGTGACCTTTCGACTGCGTCAGCGTCTCGAAAGGAATAGGATGATAGTAGCGGGGCGCATTCCCTGAGGTGCCAAGACCTGAAAGCAGGTTACGGTCATAGATGCCAGCTTCTTCTGCCACAACATCTACACCCCAGTTGGTTTTCACGTAGCCTTCAGCCTCCAAGGCTTTAGCCTCATCACTATCAGGAGTGATATACTCGAAGAGTCCCTTGATAGCCACATTGTGGTCTTCACCCTTTACCTTCGCCTTGACATCAGCAATGGAGGTATAGTCGAATTGGCCTCTCCAGCCAGGGAATAGTGCAGGATTGTTGGGATCGGCATCGAAAGTAAGAGGGTTGTCGAGGTGTACCTGTTTTGTCCATATGTATGCAGGAATAGTGCGTCCGTTCTCGAAGGTGTAGTATCCTTTTGCCTTAAGGCCGGCAATCATTTCTTTCACTTGGGCGCGCATGGCATTGGTGCGCTCAGTAAACTTACCTGAGAGAATCATATCCCAGCGGATAGTTCCTTCGAAAAGTAATTCGCGTTGGCGCTCTTTGTAGATGACATCGAGCAGAGCATCACCGCTTAGGCTTTCTGGTACATTGTGATTGTTATCGCCAAAGGCTCGCTGACGAATTTGGTTTACCAGACTGATGGCACCAGCATTATCGTTGCCCAGTTCAGCCTTGCAGACAGCGAGCATCAGCATGACATCTGCCAGACGAAGCTCCACATAGTTGATACCCGACTGGCGTTGAGCGCGAACGTAAGGAGGATTCATGCGGTTGTCGTCCCACTTGTTATTGGAGATACCACCTTTGCACTTATTTCCGTTCAGAAACGAGAGGAGCACCTCGTTGCCATCGCCATTACTACCTGTCACCGTCATACTGACATCCATACGCTTGTCCCCGTTTTCATAGCCAGTATAGTAGAATGAAGGCACTACACGGAAAGCACCGAATACTTTACAAGGAGCTGCATTTGAGCCGCCACCATTTGAGGGACGGCCTTGGCTATAAGGACGCTCACTCTGGATGGTTTCCATATTGCCAATCTCGAAAAGTGACTCCGGACTGATAACGTTGTTATGAGCATATTGGAATACCATTTGAAATGGATTGTTACAATAGCCGCGACCGTCAGAAGTCACGAGTTGACAGCTACCTTTGTTCTCATTTATAGCCTTTGTGAAGTATTGTTCTGCAGTTTGAAAATAGGTCTTATAGTCAGAGCGGCGAGCATAGACGCAACCGTTGGCATCATTGCCTTTCTTCTCGAACTGTACATTGCCATATAGTCCGCTTACGTCAGTGCGAATTGTCTGCCATCCAGCAGCATAGTAGGCCATCAGTCCAATTAGTCCATCGGTAAACGTGCGCGAGATGCGCTCTGCCGTGATACCACTTTCGCCAAGTTTATACATCAGCGGTTCTACAGCCTGGAGTTCTGCAATCAGTTTGTCATAAATCTCATAGCGTGATGTTAGGGGATATCCTTCTGTTGTGATAGAGTTCTCAATGCCGAAAGGCACATCGCCGTAGTGTTTGGTCAGATGGAAATAGCAATAAGCATAGAGACTCACGGCCTCACCATAGAGTTGTGTCCACATGTTGGTAGTGCTCGATTCCTTTGCCTTGACATAATCGTCCTTTTTTGCAATGACATCAGCTACTCTACGGGCACGTGCGAGAGCACTGTAAAGAGAATTAAATTGTGACTGTTTACCGCTGATTTTTGTTTCTTCGGGCATAAGCATGCCAATTGTGTTGTTCGGAGAATTGAATTCAGGATAATACTCTGCATCAGATGTGCAGTCTTCCCAGTGATAGTTGGCACCAGCAGCACAGTTCTGGCGGTATTCTGCATAAGCCCATGAAAGAGCCTTAAAGGTCTCGTCTGTCGAGGATGTGACAAATGTATCGTCGTTCTTTGCCGGAGATTCTACATCAAGGTAGTCGCTGCAAGCTGTCAAAGTAGAACTAAGCAGCACTCCGATTATAATTTGATATGTTTTTTTCATAATTACTTTTTTTATTAGATAAATTCATTCTTAGAATGCAATATTAAGGCCTACAACGAATGAACGTGAGCGGGGGTATGTTCCCCAATCGAGGCCAGTAGTAGGATAGGTGGCGTTACCTAAATTACTATTTGAGTTAACCTCGGGATCAAGTCCGTTGTAACCTGTTAAAGTTAACAGATTGTAGATTGTTCCATAAACACGCAAGTTGTTCATTCCGAGGCGGCTGATGATGTGTTTGGGCAGGCTGTACCCTAAAGTAAGGGTATTAAGACGCAGATAGGAGCCGTCTTCGATGCCTTCGCTCGACACGATGCCCGTTTCGTGGTAGCCATTAGCATATTGTGCATTAGCATTCAGACGATTCAGATCCTCAGGCGAAGTATAACGTACGAGCTGTCCGTTCACGATATCATAGTATTTGTAAGCGTCCTTCATAAAGTCGAGTTTGTTCATGAAGACACCGTTATCCTTATAGCCATACATAGAGGCCAGTTTGTTTACATTATATATCTTATTGCCGTAGCTCCAGTTAAAATAGAGTCCTAAGTCAAAGCCTTTATAAGTAGCGTTGATGTTGAAACCGCCAGTATGAGTAGGATTCATGTCGCCGATAACAGTATAGTCCTCGGAGTTGATTATACCATTGTTGTCAGTATCTTGGAATTTTGGCATACCTGGATAGGCAACTTGTCCTTCAGGACGTCCATCGTTTGGTATTCCGTAGAACTGCGAAAGATTGGATGCAAGGTCTGGTACACCGTTTTTCAGCGTATAGCAGCCATTCTCATAATTGAAGTCGGCAGGTGTATAGAACCCTTGTGACACCAGGCCATAGACGAGTCCGACAGGCTCTCCCACTTTCAGGATATAGTCATCACTTGGCATTCTCATCTGAATCCATTGTGTACCATACTCACCTGTCACACCTTCAGCGAGTTCATCCACATTGCCTTTGTTAAAGTTGATGTTGGCGCTGGCTGTGATATTCCAGTCGTTATCCTTATAGATTACACCACCGAGTGATAGTTCCAGACCCTTGTTACTGGTCTGCCCGATGTTGGCATAGGTAGAGGTGAATCCCGTGATACCAGGTAGTGAGGTGTTCATCAACAGATCCTTCGTGGTGTTCTTGTAGATATCAATCGTACCCCAAAGTCGCCCGTTCAGAATACTGAAGTCAAGTCCGATGTTGCGTGTTATGGTAGTCTCCCATTTCAGATCCTCGTTAGCCATTGAGGATGATGCCAGGTCATAAGAGGGCAGGAAGTTACCATTCATAATGTAACGCCAGCGGTTGTCCGTTTCTGCTGTCCAGGTCTGAGACCAGAGGTCGGCGCTGATGCCGTCGTTACCTACCGTACCGTAAGATACGCGAAGTTTAAGGTTGTCTAGCCATCCTTTAGTGCTGGCCATAAAAGGCTCTTCTGTGATACGCCAGGCGATTGCTGCTGCAGGGAAGTAACCCCAGCGATGCTTGGGTGAGAACTTTGAACTACCGTCGGCACGCATGGTGAAGGTAAGCAGATAACGGTCGAGCATATTGTAGTTCAGACGTCCGAAATAGGAGATGATACGCTCGGGAGTAGCATGACCGGTATAGAAGTTGGTGGTCTTACCTGCGTTAGGATCATACTGGTTGATCATGGCGAAAGCATTTTCTTTCGTGAAGTTAGCGGGGAAATGATTGGCATTAATACCGATACTTTCACCACCAGAGTTGGTTATCTCATGACCAAACAAGACATTCAGGTTATGCCCCTTTGCAATATCTATTACGTAGTTTAATGTGTTAGTCCATCGTAGGTTCCAGCTCTTGCCCTGTACATATTGGGCATCACCGGCAAACAGTTTCTCACCGTCATCGCTGAGATAGTCGCTATAGACGGCTCCTCCCCAGTTCTTCGTCTGGTTCCAGCCGCGTGACAGGGTAAAGTCGGTGTGATAGGTCAGGCCGTTGACGATTATCCAATTCAGTGATGCCGTAGCACGCAGACTCTGACGCAGCGATAGCGGCTCGTAATCCTTGATGCGCTCATAAGGACTATAGGTATCCCACAGCGTCTGGCGTCCGTACATATCTATATTACCCGTGTGAAGGGCATTCAGGTCACCTTTGATATCGCTGGTGGCGATAGGACGGAAGCGGTAGGCAAAAGATAAGATGGATCCCTGTCCGCTGGTAGTGCCCTCGTTGCTCATGCTTTGCACGTCAACATAACGTGTATCAAGAGAGAAATCAAGATTCTTTGCCAGTTTCTGATTAAACTTCAAAGAGACGTTTGCACGTTTTTTATAAGAATTGATTTTCAGACCCTCTTCATCCATGTAGTTCACAGAGAAGAGTACCTTTGTCTTATCGGTACCCCCAGAGATGGTGAGGTCATGGTTGTGAGAGAAAGAACTTCCATAAACATCCTTCTGGACATCGAACTTGCCTACGTTCTTATATTGCTCGATACCGCCATTGGCCAGACCGAAAAGATTTGAAATCTCAGTGGCATAAGTGGGGTTATAGGCATCAGCAACTGCCCATGTGTAGCTCAGATAGTCGTAAGGTGATAGTGCTTCCAGGTATTTGGTTGGTGTGTTAAACTTGGCGTAGCCGTTATATGAAACAGACACCTTGCCTTCCTTGGCACCTTTAGTGGTTACGAGGATAACACCATTCGCACCGCGTGCACCGTAGATAGCCGTGGAAGAGGCATCTTTCAATACATCAATGCTCTCTACCTGGTCTGCCGGGATGTCACTCATGGATCCTGCGATACCATCGATGAGTACAAGTGGTTCGTTGCTCTGAGAAATAGAACCGCCTCCGCGTACGCGAATTGATACGGAAGCATCGGGGCGGCCATCTTGTGAAACGATGTTCACACCAGGCAACTTACCTTGCAGTGCCTGTGTCAGGTTTGCAACAGGGGCAGCAGACACGTTTTTACCTGAAACTGAGGCTACAGATCCTGTCAGGTCGCGACGGCGTACGGTCTGATAGCCAATCACAACTACTTCATCTAAGGCAGCATTGTCTTCTTCCATGATGATGTTAATGTTTGTTTGACTGCCTACAGTGACTGTCTTTGTAAGGTAGCCAATGTAAGAGAATTGTAGTTGAGTGGATGATGTCACAGATTGCATGGTAAAGTTACCATCGAAATCAGTCACAGTACCAGATGTGGTACCCTTGACCATCACACTAACACCAATTAGAGGTTCACCCGTTGCGTCTTTCACCTGTCCGGTGACAGTCTGCTGGGCAAAGCTCACGAGCCATAGCATGCATGATGCTAACGCTACAGATAATCTTTTGATTTGTTGGTTCATTGAGTTTTGGTTTAAATGGTTAGTACTATGTGAAAACAAAATCTGTTTGCAAAAGTACACCATTTGCAAATAAACCGCATAGCAAAAAAATATCAATGATGGGGGATTTTTGCGTCAGGATCCAGCTCTTGGCATAAAATTACCCCCTATTTGCCATAATTTTCATCCCTGTATTCTGATGGAGTCTTGCCAATTTCAGCCTTAAAGCACTTTCGGAAATAGATGACATCGGAGAAACCGCAAGCATAGGCCACATCTTTTACCATTGCCCCTTGACTGAGCATGGCGCAGGCCTTACGGATGCGGGCCTCACGGATGAAGTCAAGCGGTGTCACACCTAAGAGTGACTTCATCTTACGGTTCAGCCCCGAACGGCTGGTCGCAGTGGCCTCTGCCATATCACCGATATTCATGTCAAGGTCGCTGATATGGTCCTCTATAAACTTCATGGCACGCTGCATGAAGGCTTCGTCATCGGGCTTCATCTTCGGTTTGGTCGGTTTTTGTGTCTGTTCGCTGGCTTCTGTGTCTTGCCGGGCATTGAGCAGCGCGAGATAGGCCTCATGGGTCTCTCGCTGCTGATGCTTGATATGGCGGATATACCTGAAGATGTAGATGACGCCCCAGACGAAGGCTAGCAAAAGCAGAATGTAGAGCAGTTGAGCCCATCGTGTCTCCCAGAATGTCGGCTTGACGATGATTGTCAGCACCCGGGTATTGTCTACCCAAACCCCATCGCTGTTGGTTGAGCGAATCTTGAGTTGGTAGGTTCCTGGCCGGAGGTTCAGGAAAGTTGTGGTATGCTCCTTGCCGATATCTACCCAGCCGCTGTTGTCGTTCATTTGATAGGCATAGGAGATTATGCCGCTGCCCCGATAGTCGAGGGCTGCGAATGTGATGGCGACGTCTCGCTCCTCTGGCTTCTTCAGCAATAAGGTGTCGAGACCATTCACTGCCAAGTTCACACTATCGCCGTGGATGGAAATCGAGGTTAGGGCAATAGGGGGCGTGTCGCTGCTTTTCTTCATATTTTCGGGCCAGATGGTAATGGCTCCGTCCTGCAGACCGAAGATCCTGCGTCCGTCGGGCAGCAGCAGGGGAATGGCATCTGAGAAGCGCATCATGCGACCCCAAAAATGAGTGTCGTAACTGGCCGATGTATTATTGTCGGCATCAAGGAGTATCAACTGGTTGTTACATACGATGAGCAGCAGTCCGCCGCTCTCCACGGCAGATAGGGTGATGTCGGACGACAAGCCTGTGGAGATGTCGAAATGGCGGAAATCCAGAGCATCGCCGAGCAGATTGTCAGAAATAATCTGGTTCACGCCGCCGCTTTCTGTACACACAAACAGCCGATGGCGGCTGTCCTCGGCAACGAACATCACAGCATTACAACTCAGACTGCCATAGCGTTTTGGATCGCGACGATGCAGTCTGAACTGAATATCTTCCAATTTGGCTTTCGATACATCTGCTACGACAAGTCCTGTAGTGGTGGCTGCCAAAAGAATGCCCTTTGGTGTGATATGGATCTGCCGTACTCGCATGCCCTTTTGTATGGGTAATACTAGACCATTGTCTTTGTTCAGGAATACCAGTTGGTCAGCCCATGGGTTCTCCACACAGCATATTCCCTGATTGAATGTGGCCACCCACAGCCGTCCGTGTTGGTCTTCAGCAGTATAGTAGATCTCATTGTCAGACAGCGTCTGTAGATTTCCTGCCTCATGACAGTATTGTTCGATGCAGAAACGGCCATCGGCGCCCTCTCTTACACGAAAAAGCCCGTCAGGCTTGGAAGATAACCAGAAGACACCCTTCGAGTCCTGCATCACATGATAGATTGGCGAGCCGAAAGAGGTATAGTTGGCATGCAGGCGTCCGTCTCGGCCTAAATAGCCTAATAGGTGGTTCCTGTTATCATAAAGCTGGATGGTTCTTTCGTCTCGCGTTGTCACCCAATAACGCTGTTTCCGGTCAAGACAGAAGCTACGTACCTGATCACTGCCAGTCTGCTCAAAGGACTGGTACTTCTGCTGCCCGAAAGTGAGTTTGTAGATGCCATATCTGCTGCGCATCCATACGTTTCCTTCCCGGTCGGTCAAACTATAGTGCAGATAGCTCATCGGCGAGATATCCGAAGGATGGGAATGCCAATCGCTGCCGTCTGGTTCCTGGTAAAAGAGTCTGCCGTCGCGATAAATGCACCATAGCGTGCCTGCCGAATCACGATGCTCAAACGGCATATCGGAAGATTTGTCGTGATAGCTGCGCTGATTAAACACTTGTAGCATACGCTGCTCTTCAGCGGCTGGCAGTGGACTGAAACGGCAGGTTTTAACATTGAAGCGAAATACACGCTGGTCATAACTGCACAGCAACTGGCCATCTTTGTCGAGTATCAGGTCCCTGATGCGGTCTGAAGGGATATCCACACCATCGCCTTTCTGGGACTTGAAATTCTGAAACTCATAACCATCGTAGCGGTTCAGGCCGTTCCATGTGGCGAACCACATCATGCCCTGCTTGTCTTGGACGATTTGTGTGACATACCATTGCGCCATCCCGCTGAACTCATCATAGTGAGTCACCGTACACTGGGGCTGGGCGGTAATGGTCAATGCCCATTTGATTGCCATTATCAATGTCAACAAAATGGCTTTCCGCATTGCTGGTTATATTAGTTAGTTGAATGACTTTGCAAAAGTACGGTTTTTCTGCAAGACCGCCAAATAATTGTCATACTTTTTTTACCTGAAGGGATAGTAGGTGAGGCCGAGGGTCAGCGCACGGTTTTTATACGATTGCATTAGGTAGAAGGTTGAAGCATCAGGCTGCCCGGCTATATCGTGGAAGTCTGCAAACACATTGCAGCGTCTTCCTAAATCCTTGTTCACTTTTACTGAAGCATAGAGGTGGGCATGCTCTTCAGTCATCTTCTTCTTGCTGTTGAAGAGCAATACAGACGACAGTCTGAAACCTTTGCCCAAAAGTAGGGTGGGGGCGAATTTCAAGGTGAAGTAGTTGTCATAGACCGACTCTAATAGTTCATAATGATGGTGGTAAGCATTCAGACCTCCTGTTATCCTGAGAGGACCCTTGTTCCAAGTGACAGTTGTCCCTAAACCTATCAGCGACTCATCTGGCAAAGGCATATCTGTTAACAGTGTGTGTGTCGCACTGCAAGTTGCCACAATCTGTTCTGCTTGATAGGTATAGCGCAACTCAGACCGCCAGGCGAGGTGAGTCTTGTGGTCGGTATTATACTGTGTGGGGCCCTCTTTCTGATAGTCAATGAAGTTACTGATGTAGGGGTTAAAATAGGAGCGGTTGAAAATACCTTGTACGAAGTGGCGTTCTTTCTTGAATCCTACACTAGCAAAGAGTGCATGGTCGCTGCGGTTGTACGACCAGAGGCTCTCGCCTTCTTTTTCGTATGGCTTGTTCCAGAATGTGTTGTTTCTGAAACGGTCGCCGAGGGTGATAATCCATGGTCCCTTCTTGAAGTCAAACTGCACATACAAGTCGTTGTTGAGGTATTGTTCGCGGTTAATGCCTTGATACCAGACGTTTGAATAGCCGCCCTCATAGCCCGCAGTCATCCAAAGTGTGTGATTCAGGAAAGGAATACTACATTCGGCAATCCACCAAGGCCATGCATTTCGCATTTTAACATCCTCTAAGTTATTGTTTGTATAGTTCATGCCTACCTCGAAGTAAAGACCCGCTTCCTGTTCGTTGAGGGTGCGCTCATAGGTGGCAACAATTTCGCCCCACCGTTGTCTTGTCAGCATATTATCTATACTTTTAGTGTTGTGCAGACGGTCATTCTGTTCACCATAGCCTTGTGAGAGCTTAAACTTCAACAGATCTTTCTCTGTTAGCTGCCAGTCCATGAATACCATCGCGTTTTCTATACCGTTGCGCGAGGTGATTCCTGTTTCTGACTTATTGGCCTTCCCATATTGTAAGTTAGTCTGAGCAAAAGCACGTAAGGTGAAGTTTTCGCTTTTGTTGGTGATATCGGCATATGCCTTACCGTTGCCGTAAGTGCTGCCATTCAGGGCTAACTTGCCATAAAGATCCTTGCTTTCTTCCTTAAACTGTAGGTCGATACTGCCAGAGGTACCATCCATCGCGTTATTGACGGCACCGTAAGTGCAGACGATAACCTGATGGAGGTCACAAGCTTTGATACCTTCTAACATGGGTTCAAAATCGACACTGAGCATGATGTCATCGACAGACAAAACGTAGTCTGCTGTGAGTTTTCTGCCATCGTCGGAGATAAGCTCTGGGCACATGTGAAGCACGTCCATCAGTGTCATCTCACTGTCAGGATTCAGTTTCTCTACATTAATAATGTATTTATTTCCTTCGTGCTCTATGATTTCGTCCTGAGCGCTCACTTTGCTGATGCAACAGCCGAGTATTGCGGTCAGAAGTGTGGTGAAAAGTCTTGTTCTTGCCATTATATCAGTAATTTGGGTGCAAAGTTAATCATTTTTTTCCAATTAAAAGAAAGATGCCGCGACTCTCGCGAGCCTCGGCATCAAAAAAAGCCTATGTTTAACTAAAAATCCTTTTCTCTAAAAGAAATTTTCAGCTCACAAGAGCTAAAAATTTGAAAGTTTAAAAGGGAGCTTC
>Ga0256407_10004073_pt1 | contig 24871 bp, 25 predicted proteins | sample RumenRJG_04DNA_FD_193489 | JGI IMG/M metagenome (GOLD analysis project Ga0256407, IMG submission 193489) | Bovine rumen microbial communities from Lethbridge, Alberta, Canada - RJG_04 | ecosystem: Host-associated > Mammals > Digestive system > Stomach > Rumen | place: Canada: Alberta... | reverse complement strand
GAGCCTCAAAATACAGTTGATGTTGATTACAAGAAAAAAGAAGACAAATATCAAATCATGCCTTTTGAGAAAAACGAATTAGTATTCTCAAAAGTAGACGAGATAATCAAAGAGAAAAACGACACTTTATTATTAAAGGTAAATGTCTACACTTGTGACAAGGCATGGAAAGGCGATTATAATTCGGACGAAATCTTATGGAAAGAGCAAGACTCCAAAATTACTCCCGAAGTATATAAAAAGATGCGTGTCGTTATAGTCCGCAAACCAGATGGTTACAGATTAATTTCATACACGGATTTGAAAGAGAAATAATAAAAAAGAAACAGATAAAGAGAAAGCCGGACACCTTTTAAGTATCCGGCTTTTCTTATTCCTTTTTTTAAAATCTTTTAAATGAAAGAATAATGATAACCTGTTTCCTCGTTTAAGCGTACAATTGGAGATTTCTGTCTTCAATCATTTTCCTAAGGTTAATCAAAGCGTAACGCATACGACCGAGGGCGGTATTGATGCTAACACCTGTCTGGTCTGCAATCTCTTTGAAACTCATTTCTCCGTAATGACGCAACAGTATCACTTCTTTCTGGTCTTTTGGAAGTTCGTTAATGAGCTGCCTTACTTCAAACTCGATACGATTCTGAACCATCAAGTCCTCGATATTTCTATCAGCATATTTCTTGCTGTTGAAGAGGTCTGCATCATTTTGGTCCGTAGATGTAATCTTCAAATGTCTGTCACGGCGATAATGGTCGATTATCAAGTTGTGCGAAATTCTTACTACCCATGATAAGAAAATGCCTTTCTCCATATATCTGCCTTTTCTAAGGGACTTTATAACTTTTATAAAGGTCTCTTGAAAAATATCTTCCGCTAATTCGCGTTCTTTAACGTTCAACAAAATATATGTATATACCTTGCTTTTGTAACGTCTAATCAATTCTATGATGCAGTCGTTGTCGTTACTTGAAATAAACAAGTCAACGAGCTCTTGGTCTTTAAGATTTGTGTAATCCATGTTTGTACTGTTTAAAATTTAAGCGTAGCTCTTTCCTTATAGGCATATCCTCCTTTAATTTTTATGTTAATCCTTTGTTTTATTGTTTGTACTTTCTTATACGAAGAAAACATACAAAGGTTGCATACATCTATGTTAAAATTAGTTAAAACAATATTCTATTACAATAAAATTACAAATACTATGCCGCAAGTTACTGAGAACCAAACTGCATTAAATATCCTTTTAGGAAAGGATTTAGTGCGCCGTCCATAACAGCCTGAACATCAGAAGTTTCAATATTAGTTCTAAGATCTTTAACCATTTTGTAAGGGTGCATCACATAACTGCGAATCTGACTTCCCCACTCTATTTTTTTCTTTTTACCTTCGATTTCAGCCTGTTTTTCACGTTTTTTATTCAATTCGATTTCGTAAAGATGCGATTTTAATATTCTCAACGCATTTTCACGATTCTGACCTTGCGTGCGGCTCTCGGTGTTTTCAACCACGATTCCAGAGGGAATATGTTTTACTCTGACTCCGGTTTCCACCTTATTAACATTTTGTCCGCCGGCACCCGAAGAGCGGAATGTATCCCACTCAAGTTCGGAAGGATTTATGTAATTTCAATATCGTCGTTGATAAGCGGCACAACAAAAACCGAAGCAAATGTAGTCTGACGCTTACCCTGCGCATTAAAAGGTGAAATTCTAACCAAACGGTGAACACCATTTTCACCTTTCAACCAGCCAAAAGCATATTCGCCCGAAATCTGCAACGAAACGGTTTTGATTCCGGCATCCTCGCCCTCCAAAAGGTTTGTAACCGAAACTTTATATCCATTGTCCTCAGCCCAACGCATATACATACGCATAAGCATTGACGCCCAATCATTTGACTCCGTACCGCCGGCTCCGGCATTAATTTTTAAAATAGCGTCAAAAGCATCCTCCTCGTTACGGAGCATATTCTTAAACTCAAGATTTTCTATCAAAGACAAGGTTTGAGAATACTGTTGGTCATAATCCTGACCTACCTCCTCCCCTTGCTCGGAAAACTCCGCCAAAACTTGCAAATCCTTTGCTGAGGCTTCAACTTCATCAAAATCCGTAATCCATTTTTTTTCATCGGATATTGATTTCAGATACTTTTCAGCCTCTTTGGCGTCGTCCCAAAAGCCGTCTTCCTCCGTTTTTAACTGTTTTTTTGCTATTGAAGCTCTTTTAACATCAACGTCAAAGATGCCTCCTCAGCTCCGCTACTCGTTTTATTAGAGCCTTATATTCGTCTTTATTATACATCCAAAAAAAATTATCTTATTTTAATAACGCTACCGTCCTGATTTACTTTCACAATCTGCGAAGGCGCAGCTATTGTTTGATCATCATGTCTTAAAACACATACCTCATCAGATGAATCTATAATCTGCTGAGAAATATTCTTAAAAATACTTGAAGGTTTTTCACCGCTCAAATTAGCCGATGTAGACACGATAGGACGTCCTAATGCAGAAATCAACGCCTTACAAAACTCATCGTCAGGAATTCTGATGCCGACCGAACCATCTTCCGCTAAAAGATTTTTAGCAAGATTTTTAGCCCGCGGATATATCACCGTAAGCGGTCCTGTTGCCTCATCCATCAATTCAACGGCTCTGAAAGGCACTGTTTCTACATACTGCTGCAACATCAAGAAGTTACTTACCAAGACGATAAGGCTTTTTGAAGTTGGACGGTGTTTTATCTCAAAAACTTTTTCCACCGCTTTTTCGTCTGTTGCATCACAGCCCAATCCCCATACGGTATCGGTAGGATACAATATCACTTTGCCGTTCTTTAAAGCTTCGGCCAATCTTATAACTTCGTTCTGCATACCCGGTTAAGTAACTTTTTAATATTTCGATGCAAAGATAAAATTTTTTCCTTAAAATGTTATTTAAATAAACATTAATAATCACCGCCGTCAAAGCCGCCTTCCATATCGCCTTCTTCGCCGCTTTCACCGCCTTCATAACCGTTCGGACGTTTCTCCTTATAACTATTAATCTTAAAGGAAATACCTAAATTCCACATCGGAGCAGCACGGTGTCTTTCCGTATAAAGCCAATATTCAGGCGTGTCGGTGGTTTGCTTGCTCGTTCCAGTATTAAGCATATCCCTCATACTGAATGACATAGAAAGCCTTTTCTTAAAGAAACTCTGTCTGATTGCAAGTCCTAAATCAAGATTGCCTTGATTGGAAGATACAAGCGTCTTGTCGCTACCACGGTAACGCATATTAATCTGAATCTTTGTAGTCTTGCCCGGTGAAAGAGATAATGTTTCTTTCGTGCGCCATGATTTTCCGTCTTGATAACGCATCTGACCATTATAATTACCTCTTATATAATATTGTCTGACTTCAAAATTCGCACTGAATTTAATCCATTTATTAATCTCATAATCACCGGAGAGTTCAAGTCCGAAATTATTATTGGTAGAAAGATTCTCAAATCTTGAAATCAAAATACCCGAACCGTCAGTGGCCAAGCTGCTGACATTTTCCGTTGCTCCGTCCGTATGACGGTAAAAAGTCTCCAAGGCAACAAAAAACTTATCAAAATTCATCTGATAATTAAGTTCAAAAACATCAGTGTATTGAGGTTTCAAATCAGGATTACCTATTCTTCTTGAATATTCGTCAGAATATGCGGGAAAAGGATTCAACGCCTGCTCCCAAGGACGGCGTATACGTCTTGAATAACCAGCTTGAAGAGAATTTTGTCCTATGTTTTGAGAAAGATGAATCGAAGGAAACCAATCAAAACGGTCGATTAAAAACGTTGTATCAAGTAATCCGTTTTTGGTATTCATCTCCCTGTAAGTATACTCACCCCTTAATCCGAGTTGCATACCAAAATTTCCGAAAGTTGCCGAAAAAGTTGAATACACAGAAGAAATATAACGCTTAAAAACTACATCATTAGTAAACTCAGGATTATAAACATAACTATCGGAAGATGACACATAATCGTCAAAGTCATAATCGGTTACGGCATGGTTCAAATCCTCTTGAAGACCTGCCTCAAATTTATTACCGTTAGCAAAAGGTTTAGTATAATCAAGATTAATACGTCCCCTGTTGGTTGTTTTCTGATTACCGATTTGATGACCTGATTTTTTAAATATATCGTTTTCTGATTCAGTCTCTTGAACAAAAAGATTATCCGCATCACGGTCGTTATAAGAATAAAAACCGTTGAAATTCAATTTATGACCTTTGCCCGCAAAATTATGCGTATACGACAAACTCGTGTTATAATAATATGAATTTTCGTCTTCAGTAGTCGTAGATTTCACATCTTCATGATCTGACTCAACATCTTGGGTCTTAACATAATTTTTATAAGTGTTATTACCATCAACACTGCTTGTGAAAAGTCCGCCTTCGATAGAAAAGTTAAAAAGATTATTATCGTTAAGGTAATAATCCAAACCCGTTTTAAGACCGCCACCGCCGAATCTGCGCTCGTGATTGGCCTTCTGATAAACATATTTATCATAATCCGTTTCATGTGTGATACGGTCTGAAACAGAATTAAAATCAAAACCTCTTTGATTATAATGTCCTCCGACAAAATAATTAATTTTATCTTTTCTGCGGTTAAAAAGAAAATCTCCGCCGTAACGTCCCTGACTTCCTACATTAGCATTAACAACACCATTAATACCTTGAATCATATTTTTTTTGGTGACAAGATTAATAATACCCGTAGTACCTTCGGGGTCATATTTTGCTGAAGGGTTAGTAATAATTTCGATATTATCAATCATAGCGGCAGGAGTTTGTTTCAAGACCTCGGCTGCGTCCAAAGCGGTAGGTTTGCCGTCAATCAAAACAGTAAAATTACTGCTACCACGAAGTGAAACATTTCCGTCAATATCCACATCTACACTCGGAACACCTTCCAAAGCATCGGCGGCACTTCCGTTGTCGGCATTAATATCGGTGGAAAGATTAATGACTTTTTTGTCAATCTGATAACTGATGTCCTTTTTTTGAGCAACAATTTCAACTTCCTCGATTTCGGCGTCAGAGGTTGAAAGTTTTATAACACCTAAATCCTTGTTTTTTCCTTCCAATACAATATCACGGACAATTTTTTCGTCATAACCGATAAAACTCGCTTTAATATAATAAGTTCCGCTTTTGAGCCCATCGATTTTGAAACTTCCGTCATTAGAGGTAATAGTTCCGGAAATCAATCCGTTTGTCTGTTGATCATAAACGGCAACTGTTGCATATTCAACGGGTTGTCCCGTCTTGCCGTCTAAAATTTTTCCTAAGATTGCGGCTTTATCATTCGGTGAATTATCCGCAAAAGAATTAAGACATATTAATAATAATAGTGTCAATAAAGAAAGTATCTTTTTCATTATAATAATTTGATTGTATGATTTAAAAAACTCTGTTATTTGACGTTTATTTTATTATAACGTTTAATAATAAAAACCAAAATAGTTTATTATAACGCCCTCTGATTATATTTTTTCCACTTTTGGACAAAGTCATCATTTAGGGTTAAATGATCATTTTGCCCTTTGGACAAAGTCATCATTTAGGGTTAAATGATCATTTTGTCCTTTGGACAAAGTCATCATTTAGGGTTAAATGATCATTTTGTCTTTTGGACAAAGTCATCATTTAGGGTTATATTATCATTTTGTACTTTGGACAAAGTTATCATTTAGGGTTAAATGATCATTTTGTCCTTTGAACAAAGTCATCATTTAGGGTTATATGATTATTTTACATTAATCTCCAAAACCTTTTTCCCGGACAAAAAGCCTTCGAGTTTATCACCGATATTAAGTTTTCCAACCCCTTGTGGAGTACCCGTAAAGATTAAATCTCCCGTTTTAAGGGTTACATACTGCGAAATATATGACACGATTTCGTCAAAAGAAAATATCATATCCTTTGAATTTCCTCTTTGAACTTCCTCACCGTTAATTTTCAAAGAAAAATCTATGTCATGAACAGTATCAAAATCCGTTTTAGGCAAGAAATCCCCGACGGGAGCCGAAAAATCAAATCCTTTGCTCAAAAACCACGGCAAACCTTTTTCCCTCGCCGTGTTCTGAATATCTCTGGCTGTAATATCAAGACCTAAAGTTAATTCCGAATAATAACGTGAAGCAAACTTCCTATCAACACATTTGCACATCTTATTGATTTTAAGCACAATTTCGGTTTCGTATTCCACCTGAGAAGAAAATTCCGGCAAATAAAAATCACTGAAATTTTTAAGATACGCCGTTTCCGGTTTTATAAACATAACGGGTTCTAACTCGGCTTTCATCTTTATTTCCTGATTGTGTTTAGGATAATTGGCTGCGATGCAAAAAATTTTCATATTTATTTAAAATTTTAATATTTTTTTTGCGCAAAATTAGCAAAAAAAACATATCTTGCACAAATTTTGATTGTACAAATAATATTAATGCCAAAAAAACAAACGTTATGAACATATTCAATTTCAACGACATGAAAATAGCGGGCAAAATAGCTTGGATATTTACAGCTATTTGTATTATGATGACAACTGCCGCTATTATAATGATTACCTCATTCAACAAAACCGGTGAACACATAAATCACATGGCCAACGACATATTGCCACAAAACCGATACAGCGGTGATATTAATTATTATGCACTTATGGCGATGTATCATGCAAGAGGTATGAGACTTAATCCAAAGGATATGTCTGAACAAATCAATGCTGATAAATATTTAGGCGAACTTGATAATGCCATAACGGGTCTAAAAAAACAAAAACTTTCAGCCCCGGATCAACGTAAACTTGACAGTATCTCTTCTGCACTTTCTTCATATAAACAAGCTGCCTTAAAAATGATAGATAACAAAAAACAGATGGCACAGCTTTATCAAGAATTAGAACAGTACAAAGAGCAGTTTTATGCGGATTTGGAGGATATACGCGAGACGTTAATCAATTCCAACAGCAAAAACGGCAAAAATACCAAGCAAATAGCAGAGCGAGTAAAAACCGTATCGGAAATTATCCGTATGGTAGAGAATGCGAAAGGTAAAATCAGCGACAAATCACAGCTTCAGGAAGTTTTCACGAATTTAATTCAGAAATTAAATTCAATAAGAGGTTTTGCCTCTGAGCTCGGTAAATCAAGAAAAGTAGATGATGCGATTGATAATGTCAAAGGATATGCTAATGGCAGCAAAACTTACCACCAAATGGCAGACGAAAACGAAAACTTAGCCAAAAGCAATGCAGAGAAGGGATACATAATACTCAACCTTTCAAGACAAATTACGCAGAAAAACGATAATGAAACCAACGATGCTTTTGTAAAAATCGACAATGAATTGGTAAATATCGTAAAAATATTTATCTGTGTATCCGCACTGATATTTATTTTCTGCATTTTCTATACAATACTTATTTCCAAGAGATTAGGCGGTAAAGCTAAGAAAACGCTTGAAGGTATCAACACTATAGCTTCAGGCGATTTGACAGCCGTTATCGACGTTGATAGCAAAGACGAATTCGGCGAGATGGCACAGAGCGTAAATCAAATGGCATCAATGATGAGAAAATCCATCAATAGTATTACCGTTAATGCGGAAAACATCAATCAGACTTCGCTTGAAATTGCCCGTACATCGCAACAAATGAGCGACGGAGCGGGACATCAAGCCTCTTCAGCGGAAGAGGTTTCATCATCGGTAGAGCAAATGAGCGCAGGAATCAATCAGAACTCCGACAATGCCCGTCAGACCGAACACATTGCTCAAAAAGCACTTTTAAACATTAAACAAAGCAGTGAGGCAAGTCAGTTGAGTATGGCGGCAATGAAAGAAATTGCAAACAAGATTTCTATTATTGACGAAATAGCCTTTCAGACCAATATACTTGCTCTAAATGCAGCCGTTGAAGCCGCAAGAGCAGGCGAACAAGGTAAAGGTTTTGCCGTTGTAGCAGCCGAGGTCAGAAAACTTGCCGAAAGAAGTGCCGTCGCCGCCTCTGAAATTGACAAAGTTTCAAAGGAAGGTGTTACGATAAGCGAAAACGCAGACTCTTTGTTAAAGAATATTATTCCCGAAATAGAGAAAACTGCAGACCTTGTAAGAGAGATAGCCACAGCAAGTTCTGAACAAAGCAGCGGTATTAATCAGATAAACGGAGCCGTTCAGCAGTTCAACGAGATTACTCAACGTTATGCAGCCTCAGCAGAGGAGCTTGCGGCAACAAGTCAGCAACTCGCAGAAAAGAGCGAAGAGCTCAAACAATCCGTTAAAGCATTCAAAACGAACGAAAAAGAAAGTTCAAAACCGGGATTTTCAACTGCTAAACCCACGAGTCATTTCAAAAACACAGATTTCAGCAGTGAACGTTCTAACAAAAAGACTAATACGACAACCACTTCTCACACAAGAGAAATAAAGCCGACAACACGTTCAACACAGTCAACGCATTCAACACAGTCTAACACAGCAGCACCTTTAACAAGAGCTGAGATAACCAAGTCCCTTAATCAAGGAAAAACGGTTCCAAGCCTTAACTCTGCGTCGCCGAACTCCTTGGAACAATTCAAAAACAAAAAACAAGGAGCAACAATTCTGTTGAAAGACACCAATGATAAAAGAGATCAAGAATTTGACAGATTTTAATTTTTTTTGATTCTAAGGGCGGATTTATTTTCGCCCTTAATTTTTTTTATCTAATTTTGCCAAGAGAAAAAACAAACAATCATCACACACAAAATTTACAATGAGCGGATTTTTTGGTGCGGTCTCAAAAGAGGACTGCGTATCTGAAGTGTTCTACGGAACGGATTATCATTCCCATTTAGGCACTAAAAGAGGCGGTTTGGCGTATTACAGCGAAACCAAAGGTTTTCAACGCGCAATTCACAGCCTCGAAAACAGTTATTTCAGGACAAAATTCGAGGGCGATATAGCCTCATTCGAAGGCAAAGCCGGAATTGGCTGTATCAGCGACACGGAAGCACAACCGTTGGTAATTTATTCCAAATTAGGAAGATTTGCCATCACAACAGTTTCCAAAATCAACAATCTCGAACAAATAGCGCAGCGTTTCTTATCGGAAGGCAAAACCTTTGCCGAGACCTCTCAAGGCGGTATCAATCCGACGGAACTCGTAGCGATGCTTATCTGTGAAAAAGAAACTTTCACAGAAGGTATCAAAAACGTTTACAACACGATAAAAGGCTCATGTTCGATTCTCATCCTCAACGGTCAAGAAATAATTGCAGGCAGAGACAAATTAGGCAGAACTCCTATTATAATAGGACACAAAGACGGTTCGTTTTGTCTTGCATCAGAAACCACATCTTTTCTTAATCTGGGTTACAAAATTTATCAATATCTCGGTCCGGGCGAAATCGTAACCGTAAAAACCACAGGTATCAAAACATTGAAAAAAGAAAATGAAGAAATGCAGATTTGTTCGTTTCTTTGGGTTTATTACGGTTATCCGCCCTCATTCTACGAAGGAATCAACGTTGATAAGAGCCGTTATGAGTCAGGAAAGAAACTTGCACTTGCGGACGGTAAAATGGATGCGGACTTTGTTGCCGGTATTCCCGACAGCGGCATAGGACACGCTTTAGGATATTCCAACACGATACATATTCCGTATTTAAGACCGTATGCAAAATATACTCCGACATGGCCGAGAAGTTTTATGCCTCAAAATCAGAAACAAAGGGAACTTGTTGCAAAAATGAAACTCGTTCCTAACACGGCGTTAATCGACGGCAAAAAAGGCATTTTCCTTGACGATTCCATTGTCAGAGGCACACAATTGAAAGATAACGTAAAAGATTTAATTGAATACGGAATCAAAGAAGTGCACATGAGAATTGCTTGTCCGCCGCTGATTTATCCGTGTGAATACTTAAATTTCAGCCGTTCGCGTTCGTCAATGGAACTTGCAACAAGAAAAGCCGTACTCAAACTCAAAGGCAATCTTGAAGATATTGACTGGGCAAAATATGCCGACAGCGAATCAGAGGAATACAAAGCCATGGTAGAACAAATCCGCAAGGATTTAGGATTAACCACATTAAAATTCCAAAAGCTTTCAGACCTTGTGGAAGCGATAGGATTACCGAAAAACAGACTTTGTACACACTGTTTTGACGGAAGTTCAAAAGGTTAAAAAAAGAAAAACATTTAAAAGAAAGAAAGCCGCAATTTTTTTGCGGCTTTTTTTCTTTTTAAATTATAGTTTTAAGATTAAAACGAGAATCCTAAACGCAAGGCAACATTGCTCAAATACGAATTATCGGGAACATCGCTGTCTCTTTCAGCTAATCCCCTTTGAACAAGAACTCCGATATAGAATTTCGACAACCATAAACCTGCTTCGAGATTAGCACCGAAATCGTGTTGAAAATCAGGAGTATACTCAAACATATAAAATGCTCCGACAGACGCCTCAAGCGAAATACCGAAATTGACTTTCACTCCAAAATTCAAAGGAGAAATATATACTGCATGATGAAGGTCATCAGGGTCAAATTCTTTCAAATTATCTTTGAAATTGCTGTTTTTATCAATATACGACCCGCTTAAATTGCTGCACGCACCAAAATTGAATTTATAAAAAATCGGTGTGCGAGCAATTTGCTTATTGAAACCGAATTCAAGATTATAACCAAGCGAACGGTCAATATCCTCGTATTCGTAAGAATCTCCGTTATCTTGTTCGAGTCCGGATAAGTTACAACCTAATTTCATAAACCAAAACTTTTCGCCGCCGTCCCTATTTTGCTGCGAAGAAACAATTTGTTTTGAAGATATTCCCGAATTGGAAGACGTTGTTATAATCTGCGCTTTAATGCTCTGAAAACCAAGCACTAAAAGCATCAACAAAAATATAATTCCACGCATAACAATTACTTTTTAAACATAGGAAAATGATGTCCGTTTTCGATACAAGGCACATAAGTTTCGCCCTGACCTGAAAATCTTAAAAGTTCAATATCGTCTTTTTCCAAATCCCTGAAAGAAGAATATTTAGCCGGGAAACCGGTTACTTCGAGTTCATAGCGTTTGCCTGAGCTTTTAATAACATAAGTTGCGCCCACGATAGCATCATAAACGGGTTTTGAATCAGGATTACCATCCTTACAAGCGATGGCAATAGCATAAGCTCTCATATTATTGACATTAAGTCCCATTGCCATAGCATCTTTTTTACGAATTGTAACGACCCAAGTCTTACGCTCGGATGCTACTTGAAGCGATGCTACCAATGGCTTTGAAAAGACTTCAATATCATTAATCGGCACAGACCTCGCCTCCATATATTTTGAAGTGCTACAAGAGGTTGTAAATACCGTCATCATGGCTGCAACAGCCGGAATTAATAGTTTTTTCATTTCTTTTATAAGTATTTAATTAGTTTTTTGGATTACAAATTTAATCAATTTTTTGTTCCAAAGAAAAATAATTTATTTAAAAAAAACAATTATTACATTTTTTTTTACGAAATAATATTCTTAACTTTGCAGCCGTAAAGATAATTGCGGACGGATTTGATTTTGATTGCAACCGCTTAAAAAAAATGCTAAAGCAAAAGCAGACATTTCTTTCAGACCCACCGCTATATATTAATTTTTTAAACAAAAATCTAAAAAGTAAAATGTCTTATTATTTCACATCAGAATCGGTATCCGAAGGACACCCAGACAAAGTTGCAGACCAAATTTCAGATGCTCTGCTTGACGAATTTTTGAAACAGGATTCAGAATCAAAAGTAGCATGTGAGACTTTCGTAACAACGGGACTCGCAGTTTTGGGCGGTGAAGTAAAAACCCGCGGATATGTTGACGTTCAACAAGTTGCACGTAATGTTATCAACAAAATCGGCTATACAAAAGGCGAATATATGTTTGACGGAAATTCTTGCGGTGTAATCTCTGCAATTCATGGCCAAAGTCAGGACATCAACCGCGGAGTTGAAAGAGAATCAGAAGAAAAACAAGGTGCAGGCGACCAAGGCATGATGTTCGGTTATGCCGTTAAGGAATCAGAAGATTTAATGCCTTTCAGCATCGAACTCTCACACAAAATTCTTAAAAAACTTTCACAAATCCGTCGTCAAGGCAAAGTTATGACTTATTTGCGTCCCGATTCAAAATCTCAGGTTACGATAGAATACGATGACAACAATGCTCCGAAAAAAATTGACACAATCGTTATCAGTACGCAGCACGACGATTTTATCAAACCTACCGAGGCCTCAGAAGAAGCACAACTTTTAGCAGACCAAGCAATGGTCAATAAAATTACCGAGGATGTAAGAAACATTCTTTTGCCTGAACTTCAAAAAGAATTGTCAGAAAAAGAAAAAGCACTTTTTGAAAAAGACTTCAAACTTTTGGTAAATCCGACAGGCAAATTTGTAATCGGCGGACCTCACGGCGATACTGGTTTGACAGGAAGAAAAATCATCGTTGATACTTACGGTGGCAAAGGCGCACACGGCGGCGGAGCATTTTCGGGCAAAGACCCTTCAAAAGTAGACCGTTCGGCAGCATACGCAGCACGTCATATCGCTAAAAATCTCGTTGCTGCAGGCGTTTGTGATGAAGTTTTGGTACAAGTTGCCTACGCAATCGGTGTTGCAGAGCCGGTAGGAATTTATGTTAATACCTACGGAACTAAAAAAATTCAACTCTCAGACGGTGAAATAGCCAAAAGAATTGCTAAAATTTTTGATATGCGCCCTGCGGCAATTATCAAACGTCTAAAACTCAAGAACCCGATTTTCTTACCGACAGCCTCTTACGGACATTTCGGAAGAAAACCATACAAAGAATTTACGGATGTTATAGAAAACGGCAAAACCGTTAAAAAAGAGATTGAATTCTTTACATGGGAAAAACTCGATTACGTAGACACTATTAAAAAAGAATTTTCGATTCTTTAGCAAAACATGGCAGTAATAAATGTTTACAAGCAGTATTTTGAAGCAGCACTTGAGTTTAACGGAGTTAAGCGCAAGGCTGCTTTAATATTACTTATATCCGATTCTCAAGAAGGAAAAATCAAATATGAGGCAGCCGTAAGTTTTTTCCCGCACAATGACGAAACCGATTTCAGCATTTCCTACGATGCTTATTTCAGCGAAGTCCTTTATCAAGGACAAGGTCGTCGTTCCAAAAAACGCGAACAGGAGTTTATGAAAATCCTTCAAGAAAAAATTGACGGTTTAGCGTCGAAAGTAAACGGAAAAGTTTTTTGGGACAAACCGCTAAAAAAAGAACAATTAGGATAAAAAAAGATATGAGTAAAAAAGTTTTTTTGATGTTAGGCAGCAATCTCGGCGATAGAGATTCATGGTTAAAAAAAGCGGTTTTAGAATTAGAAAAAACAATCGGAACTCTTATAAAGAAATCTTCTTATTATGAAACCGATGCTTGGGGATACACGGATCAACAATATCTGAATCAAGCAGTTATTTTTGAAACAACTTTTTCGGCAGAAGAAGTTTTAAAGAAGATTTCAGAAATTGAAAATCTTTTAGGACGCAAAAGAACTTCAAAAGGTTATCAAGCAAGAACAATTGATATTGACATTATTTTTTACGCTAACGAAATAATTTCAGACGAACCGCAATTAATTGTTCCGCACAGACTTATGCAAGAAAGGAAATTTGTATTGGTGCCTTTGACAGAAATTGCGCCTGATTTCATTCACCCCGTTTTTAAGAAAACAATACGTCAGCTTTTAGACGAATGTAAGGATTTAGGACAAGTAGAGAAAGTTTTGTCATGATTTTTTTTACTTGACGGAATGTGTCATTTTTTTTGGGGATTCCGCCAAGTTTTAAAAAAGTTATTTATTTGCATATTCCATTATCAATTCTTAACTTTGCGAAAATTTTTTTATAGAATTGATTTAAAATGATTTCAATCAACAACGTAACGGTAACGTTTTCGGGTACCGACCTTTTTCAAGACATAAGTTTTGTAATTAATCCGAAAGACAGAATTGGTCTGACGGGTAAAAACGGTGCGGGAAAATCCACACTGTTAAAAGTTATTACGGGCGAGCAACCCGTTGAAAGGGGCAGTGTTACTATTCCGGGTGGTGTTACAATCGGCTATTTACCGCAACAAATGGATCTGCCAAAGGGCAGAACTGTTATCGCCGAAACGCTCACTTGCTTTGAAGATACAAAAAAATTGGAGGAGGAAGTTAATAAACTTTCACTTGAAATAGCAGACAGAACAGATTACGAAACAGACGATTATCTACAATTAATAAACCGTTTAACAGAAGCACAAGAAAGACTCCAACTTTTGGCAAACGACCAAAATGAGGCGCAAGCAGAGGTTGTCTTGAAAGGTTTGGGCTTTAAACAGAGTGATTTCAGCAGAATGACTTCGGAATTTTCAGGCGGTTGGAAGATGAGAATCATTTTGGCAAAAGTCATTTTGAGAAAACCGTCAGTTTTTCTTCTTGACGAGCCGACTAATCACCTTGATATTGAATCAATTCAGTGGTTGGAGGATTTTTTGAAGGATTATGCGGGTGCAGTTGTTTTGATTTCACACGACAGAAGTTTCTTGGACAATGTTACAAAACGCACCGTAGAAATTTCACTCGGAAAAATTTACGATTATAATGCTCCTTATTCTAAATACTTGGAATTAAGACAAGAACGTCGCCGTCAGCAAATTGCAGCATACGAAAATCAGCAAAAAATCATTCAGGATACCGAAGATTTTATTGAACGTTTCCGTTACAAACCCACGAAATCCAATCAAGTGCAATCGCGTATAAAAATGCTTGAAAAAATGGAGCGTTTGGAAGTTGATTTGGAAGATAATTCGTCAATACATTTTAAGTTTCCGCCCGCACCGCGTTCAGGTCAAATTGTCGTTAAAGCCTCTAATTTTAAAAAGGCATTTGGCGAAAAAGTGATTTTGGAGGGCGTTGATTTTGAGTTGCAAAGGGGCGAAAAAGTGGCTTTTGTAGGACGTAACGGCGAAGGTAAAACGACGTTTTCACGCTGCATTATCGGACAGTTGCCTTTTGAAGGCGAATTAAAACTCGGTTACAATGTTTCCATCGGTTATTATGCTCAAAATCAGGACGAGCTTTTGGATATGGAAAAGACTGTATTTCAAACGCTTGACGATATTGCAACGGGCGATATGAGAACAAAAGTTCGGGATATTTTGGGTGCGTTTCTTTTTGGCGGCGAAGATATTGAAAAAAAAGTCAAAGTCTTATCAGGCGGCGAAAGGGCAAGACTCGAAATGGCAAAACTTTTGTTTCAACCGTATTCGCTTTTAGTACTTGACGAGCCGACTAACCATTTGGACATCAGAAGTAAAGATATTTTGAAGAAAGCACTTTTGGCGTATGATGGCACGCTGATTTTGGTTTCGCACGATAGAGATTTCTTACACGGTCTGGCAGAAACTATTTACGAGTTCAAAGACAAAAAAGTAAAACAATACCGTGGCGACATAACGTATTTCTTGGAGAAACTCAAAATCGAAAATATGAGGCAGTTTGAACTTCAAGGCAATAACAAACAAACCGTTAAAACAGAAACCACGGCACCGACATCGTCAAAACAAGATTATCTTCAGAAAAAGGAAAAAGAAAAAGCGGTCAGAAAACTAAAATCTGCTGTCGAAAAGTCAGAACAAAGGATTGCAGAATTAGAAGAAGATTTGTCAGAGGTTCAGAAAAAATTAGAACTTCCTGAAAATCAAACTGATATGGACTTATTCAAACGTTACGACGAAATCAAAGCCGAATTAGAAAAAGAAATGGAAGTTTGGGAAAAAGCAACAGAAGAATATGAAAAAGGGATTTAATTTTTAGGTAAGAAAAAAAAGCACAAAAGGGATAATAAGGTAAAAAAAAATTGCATTATCCGAATTTTTGCAATCTTATTATTTTTTTAACGGATTTTTTTTGCCATACTGAAAAAAAATCACGAACTTTGCAGCCACACTTAATATTTTATTATCAAAAACATATTTAATCAAAATGGAAAAAAACGAACTCATAGCAAAAATGAATTCCGTTCTCGCTAACGAATTTGAAGTAGAAGAATCTTCAATAACTCCTGATGCTAACATCAAGGAAACCTTGCAATTAGACAGTCTTAGCCTTGTAGACATGATTGCTTTGGTAGAGGAAGAATTCGGTGTTGAAATCAAAGGTCAGAGCGTATCTCAGGTTAAAACTTTCCAAAATCTTTACGATTTTGTTTTTGACAAACTCAACGCTTAAAAAAAGGGAAAAATGTCTGCACCTGTAATGTACGCAGGAGAAGAGATTAAAACTTTTATACCTCAACGCGAACCGATGTTGATGGTGGACAAAATTTTTGCCGCTAACGATTCTTCGGTCGAAACAGGACTTACAATTGACGGGGGCAATATTTTTGTCTCCGGCAATTCGTTTTCTGAATCGGGCATGATAGAACACATTGCACAGTCGGCGGCTTGTTTTGCAGGTTACAATGATTGGATAAACAAAAGACCGATTGTTTTGGGCTATATCGCCGAAATCAAAAAGTTTAATCTCGAAATTCCCGCTAAAGTCGGAGATGAATTGGAGTCATCTCTTGTTGTTGTGTCCAACGCATTGAATATCACGCTAATGAATGCAGTTACTAAAATCAACGGTAAAACAGCTGCATCTTGCAAGATCAAAATTTTTATGGACAAAAAGAAATAATGGAACTCAAAACTGAAAATGCTCCCGTTTTGAGCCTTGACTATGATTTTCAAGTTCCGTTTTATGATTTGGACGGAATACAAATGGTCTGGCACGGCAATTATGTAAAATACATGGAAGATGCACGGGAAAAATTCGGCGCAAAATACGGCTTTGAATACCTTCATATTTTTAACAGCGGTTATCTTGCACCCGTTGCGGATATGCACATAAAATACAAAAATTCAGCACGTATCAGCGAGTTACTTAATGTAAAGATTACTTACGTTCCCACACGCAGCGCAAAAATGGTTTTCAATTATCTCATAACCCGAAAAAGCGATGGCGCAGTAATCATTGAGGCTCAAACCACTCAATTATTTGTTACCAGAAGCGGTGTTTTTGAAGCTTCAAATCCCGAATTTTACGCTCAGTGGAAAGACCGCTGGGGATTTTTTCCCGTTAACTCTTAATTAGAAAAAACATCATGTTAATAGAAGATTTTTATTACGTCAAGAAAAAAGAATCCCTCGAAGATGGCGGTTTCCTTTACGAAGTAAGCCTAAACACTAAACATAAAGTTTATCAGGGACATTTCCCCGAAAAACCGATTACTCCCGGTGTTTGTAATATTCAGATGATTAAGGAGTTAGCAGAGAACGTTTTAAGCAAACCTTTAACACTGAAAACCATAGACAGATGCCGTCTTACGGCAATGGTAACCCCCGACGGCTCCCCTACCCTGAATGTTAAAATAAAAGTAGAGGATGGGGAAAAACTTTCAGCTGAAATTTTCTTCAATCAAACAACTTACATGACCCTTTCGGGTATTGTATGCGATAGACTTTAATTTTTTTTGTTGGGAAAAATGTACGACGTAGCGGTTATAGGAGCAGGTTTAGGAGGTTTGCAAACTGCATATCTTTTAGCAAAAAAAGGTATGAAAGTTATTGTTTTGGAACAAGGCAAACTCTTAGGAGGTTGTTTGCAAACTTTTAAACGCGGCTCGCAATGTTTTGATACCGGATTTCATTACATCGGCGGTATGGACGAAGGTCAGCCGCTCAATAGAATTTTCAAACTCTTCAACCTCATTGACTTACCGTGGGTTAAAATGGATACTCAAGGGTTTGATCATATCTATTATCAAGACAAAAAATATCTTTTCAAAAACGGTTACGAAAATTTCCGCGAACAAATGACGGAATATTTTCCTTCTCAAAAAGAAAACCTTAAAAACTACACCGCTTTCATTCAAGAAATCGGTGAAAATATTTTTGAGGCATTCAACCGCACTCAAGAAGAAATCCTAAACAGCGAATCTCCTTTTAGCAAACCAGCTAAAGAATATCTTGATAGCGTTATAACCGATGAAAATTTAAAAAACGTTTTGTCGGGTACATCGCCAAAATTGCCGCTGACTGACAAACTACCGCTTTATCATTTCGCTCAAATCAATTCGTCATTCATTCAGAGTGCGTACAGAATAAAAGGCGGCGGAATGCAAATAGCTCAAAGACTTGCTGAAAACATTAAAAAATTCGGTGGCGAAATTTTAACAGATTCCAAAGTTATATCCTTAGAAGAAAAAAACGGCGAAATCTCTGCCGTGGAAATCTTAGGAAAAGGCAAAATCGAAGTTAAAAACGTGGTCTCAAACGTACACCCAAAAGAGTTAATGTCGATGTTAGACAAGGTAACATTTGTCCGCGCCGCTCAAAAACGCCGATATGCCGCATTAGAAAATAGTTTTGGAATGTTTACTGTTAATATCGCATTAAAAAAAGACGTTCTAAAATATCAAAACAACAATATCTACATTCACAAAACTCAAGATATATGGAACGAAGGCTCACAAAAAGCTTCTTCAAAACCCTCATGCGCACTTATCAGCTACACCGTTCCCGAACAAGGCAATTATGCTCAAAACATTGATATTCTAACCCCTATGCTCTATAAAGATGTCGAAAAATTCGATAACGGCTCTCTCCCAATGCACAGAGGCAAAGAATACGAAGATTTTAAACTCCAAAAAGCTCAACAACTTCTTGACTTAGCCCAAGAATATGTTCCGGGTATCAAAAACGCAGTCGATAAATTCTACGTTTCAACACCCCTGACATATCAAAACTACACCTCAACTGCTCAAGGCAGTGCGTACGGCTTAATCAAAAAAATGCCGTTCCAAAAACTTGCCTCCAACATCTACTGGACTGGACAAAATATCGGACTTCACGGCATATTAGGCGTGTCTATGACTTCACTCTTAACTTTCCGCCTCATAACCGGAGAACTCCCACAACTATAAAATTCACACAAAATTATGGAAGTAAAAAACGATAACAAAGAAGATTCTAAATTCTCAATGGCTCTCTCTAAAGAGAACTACAAACTCATGCTAATAGGTTTAGGCATTATCCTAATAGGTTTTATCCTCATGGGAGGCGGCGGCTCCGATGACCCAAACGTCTTCGACGAATCAATATTCAGCTTCACGCACATAACTCTCGCACCCATCGTCGTCCTATTCGGATTTTGCTTCGAAATCTATGCTATTATGAAAAAAAGCAATGATTAAACACCACTTACAGCGGTGAATGCCGCTCAAGCCGCGGGGGCTGTTCTTTCTTGAAAGAAAGAACCAAAGAACTTCTGTGAGATATAAAAAGGGAAAGCCCCTAAAGGCTTTCCCTTTTTATATCTCTTAAAAGTTTTCCGGTTCCCTTTTTCAAAAGGGAACTGCCCCGCCGGCATGAGGCGCACTCACTACCGTAGGTAGTGCATATCGTTTGTTTTTTTCAAAATTTCATAATACATTTGTAGTTTAAATTATAACAATTAAAAAAATTAACACAGATGAATAGAATATTAAAAGCGGTTCTATGTTTTATAGTGCTTTCGTTAGGAGCGAGAGCGCAGGAGATTCCGCAAATTGGGAACGTACTTTCGAGGGAGAAAATTTCTCTCAACGGAAATTGGAATTATATTGTTGATGTTCAAGAAGAGGGCTATTATGATTATAGGATGAATCCGACATCGTGGGGGTTCTTTTTGAATTCCAAGCCTCAGAGACCTGAGGATTTGATAGAGTATGATTTTGACAAAGCGCCCCAAATGCAGATTCCTTCGGATTGGAATACGAAGGATGAGAGATTATTTTTTTATGAGGGAACTGTATGGTTTAAGAAGTCGTTCAATTATAAGAAAAAGCAAGACAAGAAAGTGATTTTGTATTTTTCAGCGGTTAATTACGAAGCATACGTTTATCTCAACGGAAAACTTTTAGGACGGCATGAAGGCGGTTTTACAGCGTTTAATTATGATGTTACGGACAAGATAAAGGATGGTGAAAATTTTGTTATTGTAAAAGTCGATAATAAACGCAAAGCGGAAAATGTTCCGACTCAGATTTTTGACTGGTGGAATTACGGTGGCATTACAAGGGATGTTTTTTTGATTGAAACTCAGGATGTTTATATTGAAAACTATTGTTTTACGTTGAAAAAAGTTCAAAACACGAAACAGAAATTCCGTGAAATTGCGTTTTCGGCTAATCTCAATCAAAAACTTTCGGGCAAAACCGTTGAAATTTCGTTTCCGGAATTAAAATTAAAGCAAAGTTTTATAACGGACAGCGACGGTAAAATATCAGGCGTTATAAAGGTTAAAACGTTGGAATTATGGTCGCCTGAAAATCCGAAACTTTATGCAGCGGAATTAACGTTAGGAAATACGACGATAAAAGATGAAATAGGTTTCCGCACAATTGAAACCAAGGACAAAAAAATCATTCTTAACGGCAAACCCATTTTCTTACGCGGAATCAGCATCCACGAGGAAAAACCCAATGGCGGCGGACGTGCTAACAGTGTAGAAGACGCAGAAAAACTATTAGGCTGGGCGAAAGAACTCGGTTGCAATTTTGTCCGTTTGGCGCATTATCCCCACAACGAATATATGGTAAGAACGGCTGAAAAAATGGGTTTACTCGTATGGTCAGAAATTCCCGTTTATTGGACTATTGCATGGGAAAATCCCGCAACACTTCAGAATGCAAAAAATCAGTTAAAAGATATGATTTTGCGTGATCAAAACCGCGCAAACGTTATTATTTGGTCGATTGCTAACGAAACTCCGCATGGTCAAACCAGAGAAAATTTTCTTTCACAACTTGCGCAATACGCCAAAAATTTGGACTCAACACGTCTTATAAGTATGGCAATGGAAGTTACCTCGGCATCAAATTTTCATAACAAACTTCAGGATAATATGAACAAATACGTTGATGTTATCAGTTTTAATCAGTATATCGGGTGGTATCGCGACGTAAACGACGCACCTAAAATGACTTGGGAAATACCGTACAATAAACCGGTGATTATCAGCGAGTTTGGCGGCGGTGCAAAATATGGTTATCACGGTGAAAAAAATCAACGTTGGACGGAAGAATTTCAAGAAAATCTTTACATTCAAAACATTGCAATGTTAGACAAAATTGATGGTTTTGCAGGAACAACACCATGGATTTTAAAAGATTTCCGTTCACCCCGCAGAGTGTTAAACGACATTCAAGATTATTACAACCGTAAAGGTCTTTTCTCTGACAACGGTGAAAAGAAAAAAGCATTTTACATTATGAAATCTTGGTACGAAAAGAAAAAACAAGATTGGAAATAAAAGAAAAAGGAAAAAATATAACGGCTGCTTTTTAAAAAAAAGGCAGCCGTTTATATTTAAAAATGAAAGAGAAAAAACTAATTTTTCAAAGCGAATTTAATCGGCACAGAGTGCGATACTTTAACCGCTTTACCTCTTTGTTTACCCGGTTTCCAATTAGGAAGACTCTGAACAACTCTCAAAGCCTCTTTATCCAACAACGGGTCAACACCTCTTAACAATTCAACATTCGTTACTTTGCCTTTTTCATCAACTACGAAACGAACGTAAACAGTACCTTGAATATCGTTTTCCTTAGCCATTTCGGGGTAACGAACATTTTCAGCGATGTATTTTCTAAGACCGGTTTCACCACCCGGAAATTCGGGCATTTCCTCTACGATCAAGAAAATTTCCGGTTCTTCGATTACTTCTTCTTTTTGTTCAACCTCAACGATAGGCTCAGAATAATCTACTTGATCTTCTTCATCAAGTTCGTCTGCCGAGAAATCTTCCTGAACTTCAACTTTATCGTCCAAGACTTCAAGAATGTCGGTAACAGTCTGCTGAGGAGGAGGCGGAGGAGGCAATACAACGTCCTCTTGACGAGTGATAGGAATCATGTCCTCTTCTTCCAACACTGTCTGCACGCCCATTAATTCATCTGCTTTTTCTACCTTGGTAGACCACTCGAATATACCGAGAAAAGCTGCAAGGGTTACGATAAGACCAATCTCCAAAAAATAACCTCTTTTGCCTTCGAGATCAGCCGCTTCTGTCTTTTTTTGTGCCATTTTAATTAAAGTATTACTAAGTTTATTATTTAAAATCTACGTTTTAAAGGTGCTAATTGCGGTACAAAACCATAAAATTTCGCTGCGCTAAATTAACACTTTATATTCACAAAATGAAATTAAAGTTAATTTTTTTTTCATTTTTTTATTTCAGGCGGTAATACATGATTTGGAGCATCTGACTGCCCTATCAATTGCATTTCCAAACCTAAAATAGGAGTTTCGTTGCTTTCATATTCGGTTTTCGGCTTTTCGTAATTAATTATTAGCAACGCAAGTGCTAATGCTATCGAAAGTCCGATTTGAAAATACAGCAGTCTGTCGGAAAAATCCGGCATATTTTTGCGTTTAAAAGTCTTTTCTGTCATGCTATTTATCGAAATTAAAGATTTTCTTAGGATCAACGGCAAGAGAATTTTTATAGGTTTTAATAAACATCAATTCACCCGTCGTTTTTCCGATTATAACACCTTTTGGAATACTATCCGATTGAAAATCAAAAACTTCAAAACCGCCTAAAACTACGGTCAAACCGCATGAATCTTTCAAAGAAATAAGATTTTTTTCTTTTTTCAAGACCTTAGCATCAAAAGGCGAATAAACATTTTGATTTTTCAAAGTATAAAAATCCGTCTGAAGGTGTCTGACTTTAAAAATATTACCGTCAGAGGCCGAATAAATTTTGTCTTCAAAAAATTCCGAAGTAATCTTTACTTTACCTTGAACGGGCATTTCAAGACCGGAATTAGTCTTCAAAAACATACCTTTAATCATAACGTAAGCTATGAAAAAAGTTAAAATCACCGGCAATGAAGATATAAATCTAATTTTACGAACTTTATCGCTGTCCATATTGAAAAGACCGGCAATTCGTCGAACAAGAAAACCTTGCTTAAAATCTTTGTTTTTCTTTGTTTGCTTTGCATTGTTAGAGATTCCGAGCTTTAAAATCAGCATAGAATATTGAGTCATTCCGCCGTCCTTTCCGGCAGTATTATCGGCAATATTCTCGCAAACGAGCCTCGAATTTTCCTTGGCTTTTTTTACAGCGGGATTAAACCATTGCAAAGCCGAAAACAAAGAAAAACAAATCAAATCCAAAGTATGTTTTCCGCTGATATGTTGCTTCTCATGTTCAAACACAACCGAGATTTCCTCCTTAGAAAGTTGCTTTGCCTTAACGCCCAAAAATATATTCTTAAAAAAAGAAAACGCAACAGTATTCAACTTTGTTTCAAAAACTTTAATATTGTTATCTAAAGTTGTTATTAACGGATTACGTTTTAGTTTCAAAGTTTTTTTCAGGCTCAGGAAAAAAGCTAACAATTTTATAAAAACACCCGCGACATAGACTGCAAAAAGTATTTCAACCGAAATATCAAAGAACTTGGAATCGAAAAAATTTTCCGCCATGGTTCGGAAAGTTTTTTCCTTGTTTACCGTAATAACATCAACACCGCCGTTATTTACGATATTGACGATTTCAAACTTAGGAAGATTAACAACACCGTTTTCAAAATATTCAATTTGTATAAACGGCAACAGGTAAGAGGCGAAACAAGAGAAAATCAAAAAAATTCTGTTCCACTTGTTATAACACAAACTGCAATACACCTGATTAAAAAAGAACTGGAAAATGCAGAAAATTAAACCTGCCTCCAATGTGTATTTCAGTACTTGAACCATTACTTACCTTTATTATCAATAATCCGTTTGATTTCAGAGATTTCCTCGTCAGTAATTTTTTCTTCGTCCACCATGTAAGAAACCATTGTCTGATAACTTCCGTCGAAATAATTTCTCAACATTTGCGCAAAAGTGAACTTTTTGTACTGAAGTTTGGAAACTTTCGGAAAATACTGATAAGTTTTTCCGTAGGCTTTAAAATCCACGAAACCTTTATCCTTCAAAATTCTAATCACTGAACTGATAGTATTGTAAGGCGGTTTTGGCTCGTCCATTTCTTCAATAATGTCTTTTACGAAAGCTTTTTTCAACTTCCACAAAAGTTGCATTACCTTTTCCTCTGCTTTAGTAAGTTGTTCCATCATTTTCTAACTTATATTTACGTTATAAAACTGATTAGTCCGTCATATAATTGACAATGCAATTTTATAACTTATTTTTCAGTTGTCAAAATTTATTTTTCAGTTTTAACATTCTTTAACAAATATCGTTTGTACATAAAAAAAATAACTTATGGATAACTTTAAAAAAAAACGTTGAATCCATAAGTTATTTTTCTCTAAGAGAATTAATCTCCGTTGATAACACCAAGTTTTTCAAGACACATACGTGCCGCTTTTTGTTCGGCTTCTTTTTTGGACGAGCCTATGCCGATAGTCATCTCATTGTCGCCGATTTTGAGGGTAGAAACAAAATATTTGCTTCCGGGAGCATCGAGATCGGTTTCAAAAACAACCGTTTTTTTATGCTTTTGCCCCCACTCTATCATTTGCGATTTGTAATTGCAATTATGATGCTCCAATTCCACGATATTCAGATACTTAGGCATAATTCTGTCGATAATGTATCTGCCCGCTTTCTTGAAACCTCTATCCAAATAAACCGCACCTAAAAAAGCCTCAAAAGCATCTCCGTAGAGATGAACGCCTTGAGCGTTAGTTTTGACATTAGTCTTTACCAATTTATCCAAACCGATATGCTTAGTAAGTTCGGTA
>Ga0256407_10004068_pt1 | contig 24881 bp, 24 predicted proteins | sample RumenRJG_04DNA_FD_193489 | JGI IMG/M metagenome (GOLD analysis project Ga0256407, IMG submission 193489) | Bovine rumen microbial communities from Lethbridge, Alberta, Canada - RJG_04 | ecosystem: Host-associated > Mammals > Digestive system > Stomach > Rumen | place: Canada: Alberta... | reverse complement strand
ACCTGCATGGCCTGCTGCCCTTCTCGATGGAGATTGACCAGACCTTTATCGCCGCTATCCTGACCGTTATCGGTTATCAGGTGAACGATACCGTGGTTGTATTTGACCGTGTGCGTGAGTACCGCAAGCTCTATCCCAAGCAGGACCTCTACACAACCTTCAACAAGGCGTTGTGCAGCACGCTGTCCCGTACATTGATGACCTCTATCACGACCATGCTTGTGCTGCTCATCATGTTGTTCCTGGGTGGTGCTTCAATCCGCAGCTTCATCTTCGCGATGATCCTCGGTGTTATCATCGGTACCTGCTCGTCACTGTTCATCGCTTCGCCCGTGGCTTACTGGATTGCCCGTCGCAGCGATAAGAAGGAGGCTGCTCTGGCAACCGCCAAGAAGTAATTAGTACAATGTGCATCGGCTGGCGACATCCATTGCCGTCAGCCGATAGCATTTGATGCTCCTGTAGTTCAATGGATAGAATGGAGGTTTCCTAAACCTTAGATTTGGGTTCGATTCCCAGCGGGAGTACAAGAATCGCCTGAGCAAATGCGCTCGGGCGATTCTTATATTATAATGTGTGGCTCTCTACTCCCGCTGGGAACCTAACCTGGTGGAAAGGTTAGCCATATAGGCTAAACAAACGGTCGCCCAGGGATGCCCTGAGCGACCGTTATATCAGTAAACGCAGTGGTCGCCGGCCTTACTTCTTGAAGAAGCGGTTGTACAGACCGGTAAAGCCCTGGCCGTGGCGTGCCTCGTCGCGTGCCATCTCGTGAACGGTGTCGTGGATGGCGTCGAGATTCTGGGCCTTGGCGAGTTTGGCGATGCGGAACTTGTCCTCGCATGCGCCAGCCTCGGCAGCCATGCGCTTCTCGAGGTTGGTCTTGGTGTCCCAAACCACCTCACCGAGCAACTCGGCGAACTTGGCGGCGTGCTCAGCCTCCTCAAAGGCGTAGCGCTTGAAGGCCTCGGCAACCTCGGGGTAGCCCTCGCGGTCGGCCTGGCGCGACATGGCAAGATACATTCCCACCTCGGAGCATTCGCCCTCGAAGTGTGCCTTCAATCCGGCAAGGATTTCGGGGTCAACGCCCTTGGCAACACCGAGGACATGCTCGGCGGCATAGGTTACTTCCTCGTCCTCCTTGAGTTCCTTGAACTTCTCGGCGGGTTGTTTACACTGCGGACATTTCTCGGGAGGGGTGTCACCCTCGTGTACATAACCGCACACGGTGCAGATCCATTTTTTAGCCATAATTGATCAGATGATAGTCGTTATAGAAAAAGAATTAAGTTAAACAGATGCTTGTTGATTAAAAAGGCTGAGTGAAGTGTGGCGGTGGGCCTTACTCGGTGACTTCCTCAAAGTCCTCGGGTCCTACACCGCACAGCGGGCACTCGTCGGGAGGTGTGTCACCCTCGTGGATGTAGCCACACACATTGCATTTCCATTTCTTCATTGTCGTGATTTGTTTTAGATGGTTAATAATAATAGTATTGTTGGTTACAAAGTTAAGCCATAGCAAACCGATATTCCAAATTTTTTATCATTTTTTTATGAAAAAAATCCCCACAATGGCCTGATGGCCGTTGCGGGGACTTAGCGTTGCGACAGATGGGCTGATTAGCCGTTGTGCTTCTTCATCACCTTGATGAGGTCGAGCATCTTGTGGCTGTAGCCAATCTCGTTGTCGTACCAGGATACCACCTTGACGAACTTGTCGGTGAGGTAAACACCGGCGTCGGCATCAAAGATAGAGGTCAGCGGGCAACCCAGGAAGTCGCTGCTGACAACCTTGTCCTCGGTGTAACCCAGGATACCCTTGAGTTCGCCCTCGCTGGCCTTCTTCATGGCAGCGCAGATGTCCTCCTTGGTAGCGGGGTTCTTGAGGTTCACGGTCAGGTCAACAACCGATACATCGAGGGTGGGGACGCGCATCGAGATGCCGGTGAGCTTGCCGTCGAGTTCGGGGATGACTTTACCTACAGCCTTGGCAGCGCCGGTCGAGCTGGGGATGATGTTGCCGCAAGCGGCACGGCCACCGCGCCAATCCTTAGCGCTGGGACCGTCAACGGTGCGCTGGGTAGCGGTTACCGAGTGAACGGTGGTCATCAGACCGCTCTCGATGCCGAAACTGTCGTTCAACACCTTGGCGATGGGAGCCAAGCAGTTGGTGGTGCAGCTGGCGTTGCTGACGATGTTCTGGCCTGCGTACTTGTCGGTGTTGACACCGCAAACGAACATGTCGGCCTGGCGACCGTCGTCACCCTTCTTGCTGGGAGCCGACAGAACCACATACTTGGCACCAGCCTTGAGGTGCTGCTCGGCACGATCCATAGTGAGATAGAAACCGGTGGACTCAACGATGTACTCGGCACCAATCTCGCCCCAGGGGATGTTCTGGGCTTCCTTCTCGGCGTAGATGTGGATGTGCTGACCGTTGACGATGAGTTCTTTCTTCTCCAGGTCATAATCCACGGTACCGTCGAAGCGACCATGCATGGTGTCATACTTGAGCATATAGGCCATGTAGTCAACATCGAGCAGGTCGTTGATACCTACAACCTCGATGTCGTTTACATTCTCAGGCTCAAAAGCTGAGCGGAACACGAAACGGCCGATGCGTCCGAATCCATTAATACCGATTTTAATTTTCTCCATAATGCTTTTTTTAATGATTTTTTAAAAATAATGTAGTTATATAACTATAAGTTCAATTTTTTACTATCTTTGCAATGGTCGAACTGGCATATCAGTCGCTATTGCGACTGCAAAGTTAAGTAAAATTTTGATATGATACTGACTTTGAATAGCAAATTGCTTGTTTCGCAGCACAATTAAGATTGTTTAATACTCGCAACGATTGTATTTCATAATAATATTAATTTTTTAAAACTGTAAAATTATGGGTTTTATTAAAGAGTTTAAGGAGTTTGCCATGAAGGGCAATGTGATGGACATGGCTGTCGGTGTTATCATCGGTGGTGCTTTCGGCAAAATCGTCACCTCGTTGGTTGACGATGTGCTGATGCCTGTTATCAGTAAATTGACTGGAGGTCTGGATTTCGCTAACGGTTTGGCTCTCAAGATTGGTGAAGGTGATAGCGCTGCAGTTCTTAAGTATGGCAATTTCATCCAGAATGTCGTGGACTTCTTGATCGTTGCCTTCTGTATCTTCTTGATGGTTAAGGCTATGAACAAACTCATGCCTAAGAATGAAGAGCCCGAGGAGCCCGCTGGCCCCACTCAGGAAGAGCTGCTTGCCGACATCCGCGATCTGCTCAAGGAGAAGAAGTAATTTTCCTTAACGCGCGGAGCAGTCATCCGCATCATGCGCGCCTGTGGCCTGATGATGGCCGCGGGTGCGCTTTTTGTTGTAGGGGCATAATAAAAGGCTAAGCCCGGGGGCATAGCCTTGTTTCTTACGATAGGGTATTGATGTCAGTCGTTTATTTTTAACAATCCTGTTCGGTATGCTTTACCGATTAATTCAGCCACATTGCGTGAGTTGGTCTTGCGCAACAACTGCTTGCGGTGATACTCCACAGTGTTTGAAGAGATGAAAATCTTTTCACCAATTTCCTTGCTGTTATACCCTGTTGACAGCAATTCGAGTACTTCCTTTTCTCTGGAAGTCAGTTCAATTTTGGGGGCACTCATAATATCACGATTTTTGATAAGATGCTAATTATAACATAGTTGCAAAAATAAAAAGTAAAAGCTATCAAACCAAACAAAACAGCAATAATTTAGACAAAATGATATCAAAACTATTTATTTCAGTAAAAAAATCTGATTAAATGCAACCAATTGTCATCAATGTGATTCAAAAATAGCTTATCAAAACCGTTAGTACTGCTTTAAATAAAAGACCGTTTGCGCTTTTATGAAGGTGATGGCGAGAGTAAGCTCGACAGCAACAAGGGCCCCTCCCAGATTGATAGTTACAGGTTGATGATGGCCGTGTGGTCATTGATAATCGCCTCATGGCTGGTACCGATGTCGTTGCGGTCCTCGAGGATGCTCTGCAGCACGAGCCTGAAGGTGCTGTAGATGCGCAGCCGCAGGACTACCTTGGCCAGCGGTTTAAGTATACCCCTCACGGTCTGGTTCACCACCTGGTTCACACCACCGATGAGCCGTTCGATGATTTGGCGGTTGTCTGAGCCGCCCTCGTTTCCCTCGGCAAAGGCGATGTAGGCGGCCGATACAGGCTCTTGCAGATGCTTGAGCAGCAATTCGGCAAGGCCACTGGGGGTGTCGGGCAGGTTGACGAAGCGCATGATGAAGGAGTGCTTGGCCGAGTAGGTGTCGATGGCTTGGCGTATTTCGGGCCAATAGCGATTGATGACGCCATGCGTCATGGTGGGTATGCAGCGCTGGAAGATTTCACGCGCGTGCTCCCCGAAGTCGTCGTCCGAGGGCAGGCTGTGTAGCGTTATGCTGCGCAGTTGCATCTTGCCAACCCCGGTGTTGCATGTGGCAACCCTCCACTGGCAGGGATACCCCACTGCCGAGGCCGTGGCAATCTCGACCATCTGGCTGCCGTTGTGGCTCGTCTGGCACACATCGCTGATGTGCAGGTGACCCGTGAAGATGGCATGCACGCCGGCATCGATGAGGCGATGGCACAGTTGCTGGGCTTTGCCCACCATGTAGGGCGCTGCCAGGGTATCCTCCATGTGGAAGTGGGGTACCAAGTGGTGGTGCATCATCGCGATGACATATCGGCCGGCGGCCTTGGCTGCGGTGGCTTGATCGACCAACCATTGTTGTGTGGCTGTTTCCAGGCTTCCGCTGGTCTTGCAGTGGTCACGGGCATCACCGTGCGATACAAAGGTGTTGAGCCGGTCCATGCAGGCGTCGATGGCAAGGATGGTGAGCCGGTCGCTGATGTCGCGGCAGTAGCTGAGTGTGTCGGGGTCACGGCGCGACTGCCCGTCATACCCCATGTGCCGGTAGAGTTGTGCAAACTCCTTGCGGCTGATGGTCTCGGCTTGGGTAGTGGTGTCGCCGTCGTAGACCTTGGCATCGGGGTTGTTGATGTCGTGGTTACCGGGGACGACAAGGACCTGAATGCCGTCGTCGACCAACCGTTGCAGGTGGGAAACCACCAGCTCGTGGCTCTTGCGCTCACCGTCCTTGGTCATGTCACCGGTAACGAGCACGATGTCGGGTTTCAGGTCAAGGATGTCGCCCACCAGGGTGTCGATGATTTCGGGGCTCTCGCGCAGCATCTTGCGGTCCTGTGCCAGGTACTTCTCGATGGCACTGCCATCGTTGACCAGTAATTCGGGTGCCATCACATGCAGGTCACTGATGACGGCTATCTTCAGGTTGTTGTCGGATATTTTGTCCATAGTTGCAGTGGTTAGTCGAGTTCCATACAGTCAATATCGGGTAGCCTGTTGCCTTTGCTCCACCCCATGGCGAGGGTGCGCTGTGCCGCTAGCGGCAGCGCAAACGCCAGTGGTGATATGAGGATGGCAGATGGTTCTTGCATCATTGTGGCCACTATAACAAGTTAAAAGATACGATGACCACAAAAATAGCGATTTTTTCTGGAATGGCACTCGCTTGGCGCAAAAATAGCGTTTTTCTATAATGTGACGGTGAGGCGCAGGTCGTCGGTGTGGGACTCCTCGGGGGTGCCCACTGCATTGCGGTCCTCGAGGATGCCACGCACGATGGGGTCGAGTTGGGGATAGACGGCGCTCAGGAAGAACTCCCACAGGTCATCGGCCTGGTCGGGTGCTACCTCGGCAATCATGGCACGGATACCCTGCTTGCCCTCATCGATGATGCTCTCTATATCCTTGTCCTGCTCGTTGCCCTCAACGACGGCAAGCATGGTGCGCGACAGCACTTCGCTCAGGTGCCGCAGTACGAGTTGCGAGGCCTGGTGTGGTGATTCGGGCAGGTTGGCCTTGCCGCCGCCCATCTCGAGCATTGTCTTGAGCTGGGCCATGCGTCCGCCCAGTTTGCTCCATGCCTTGTCCGACAGCATCGAGGCCAGGCCGGGCGTGGCATTGATGATGCGCTGGCGGCCCACCTCGCGCAGGTTGGGGCACGAGGGCGTGCCAGTGAGCCAGCGGGTGTCAATATCGACAGAGCGGATGGCGCTGCCCTCTCCCTCACAGCCAAAGGTGGCTACACGCATGGCAAACGGATAGCAGATGGCCGAGCCGGTGGCAACCTCCACGATGCTGTCGGTGCGGTCCACATTATATAATGTAACGGCATCGGTCACATGCAGGTGCCCCGTGAAGATGGTGTGGATGCCGGCCTGCATCAGTTGCCGGGCGATGGCGTCGTGGTTCTGTACGATGTAGTTAGCCAGCAGGCGGTCCTGCTGGTCGAAGTGGGGCACCAGGTGGTGGTGCATCATGGCGACGACACGCTTGCCCTGGCCGCGGGCCTCCTGGGCTTGTGCGATGACCCATTGCAGGGTTTCGGGCTTGACGCGTCCGCCGTTGTAGTAGGTATCCTCATTGTCGCCCCTTCGGGTAAGGGTGTTGCGCTCGTCCATGTTGCTGTCGATGCCGATGACGACCAGTCCGGGGATGGGTTCGCAGCAATAACTGAGCGAGGCAGGGTCGCGCCGCGAGGCGGTTCCGTAGCCGTAGTTGCTGTAAATCTGTGCAAACTCGTCGCGTGTGACAGTGGCCGTGGGGGTGGTCTTGTCGCCGTCGAAGCGCCGCGCATAGGGGTTGTTGCAGTCGTGGTTGCCGGGTATGACCAGCGGCTGGATACCGTGTGAGGCCATGCGGTCCAGGTACTGCGCCATGCGCTCATGGCTCAGCCGCTCGCCGTTGCAGGTGAGGTCGCCGGTGAGCAATACGAGTGCGGGCTTGAGGTCGATGATGCTGTCGGTGAAGGCAGCCATGATATCATCGCTCATCGCCATCATTTTACTGTCGGCAGCGTCGGCCCGTTCGATGGCACTGCCCGGTGTCACCAGTTCGGGACTGAGCAAGTGGATATCGCTGAGAATCAACATGCTGCCATTGGCATCGTGCGCCATTGCCTTGAATGCAAACAATGTGGATAATATCATTATTGCTATAAACCTTGTTTTCATCATTTCTAGCATGTATTGCATTTATTGTGCCAATTGGTTGATAGTGAACCCCGCATCGCGCAGGTGCCGCCAGAAGCCGGGGTAGGATTTGTCGACCACCTCGGCATCGGTGATGACCAGTCCAGGGAATCTCGCCGCTGCTGGGGCAAATGCCATGGCCATGCGGTGGTCGTCGTGAGGGTCGATGACGGGTGGGCGCTCGCCGATATCGCAGCGCTCGCCGTACCATGAGATGGCGTCCTCGCCCTCAATCTTCAGGACATAGCCCAGTTTCAGCAACTCGTCGCGCAGGGCCTCGACGCGGTTGCTCTCCTTGTGCTTCAGGTTGCGCACGCCCGTCATGCGGAACGACCGCTCGAGCAGGCACATCAGCACCGCCCACGAGGGGACCAGGTCGGGTGTGGCCGCCATGTCAGCAAAGCAGGAACAGCAGCATCCGATGAAGTGGCTCGTGTCGAGGGTCGCTCCCTGGACATCAAAACGGGTGTCGATGCCCAGCTGCCTGCCCAGTTCCACCAGGCGGGCGTCGCCCTGGATGCTATCAGCCACGAGCCCCTTGAGGGTGAAGGTGGAGCCGGGGAGTACCGCCCCGAGGGCATACCACGGCGCGGCAGCGCTCCAGTCGGCCTCAACGATATAGTCGTTGCCCGTGTATCCCGCGCCGATGGTGATGCCGTTGCCCGTGATGTCGACGCTGGCACCCATGTCGCGCATGACCGAGGCGGTCATGTGGATGTAAGGTGCCGACACGATGTCGCCCTCGAGACGGATTGTACCGCCGCCGATGGTGGGCAGCACCATCATCACGGCCGAGATGAATTGTGAGCTCACGCCGCCGTCCATCACCACCTCGCCGCCGTGCAGTGTCTTACCCGTGATGAGCAATGGCGGGAAACCGTCCTCGCCCAGGTAACTGATGTCGGCTCCCAATGCCCGTAAAGCATCGACAAGCACGCCGATGGGGCGCTGGCGCATGCGCTGGTTGCCGTCGAGGGTGACGGTGATGCCTTGTCGCGTAGCGAAGTAGGCCGTGAGAAACCGCATAGCCGTTCCCGAGCCTTCGATATTGATGGGTGTGTTGGTGTTGTGTGCCAGGGCCTTGACCATCACGGCAGTGTCGTGGCACAAGGCGGGATGGAACACTTGGGGCCAGTCGTCACCGCACAGGGCTTGGATGAGCAGCGCGCGGTTGGTGATGCTCTTGGAGAAAGGCAGGGCGATGGCTGCGCTTGCCCGCTGCGGTGCTGTCAGTTGCAGGTTCATCGTGGTGTAGAGTCGGTCAGTTGCTGATCGCGATACAGTTTCAATGAGTCGCTGGGCATCTTGTCGCTACCCAGTACCCGCGGCATCAGGTCCAGTGTGAACTCATAGGGCTTGTTGTCGAGCATGTGCCGGGTGCCGAAAGTCTCCATGTCGGGGTTGACGGCATAAAGCAGGTTGAGGGCGATGCTCAACAGGAAGGCATATTTGAACAGGAACAGCAGGGCTCCGCCGATACGGTCCACAAATCCCATCTTGGATGCCTTGAGGACCTTCTTGGAGAGGCGCATGACAAGGCGGATGACGAGCGTGACGAGCAGAAAGGCAAACGCCAATGATACCGTCTTGACGGTAATGCTCGACAACGGCCAGTCGGTGGCGCTGGGCACAATAGTGAGGAAAATGTCCTGAACCTGGTCGCCGAACCTGTAACACAGTATGATGGCGACAATCCACGACACGAGCGAGGCGAGCTGCTTGAGTAATCCCTTGCGGTAGCCCACAACAATACCGCCTAGCAGAATCAGAATCAATAGAATATCGACGAGAGTCATTTCATCCTGGAAGTTATAGGTTAATTGTCGGTGGAGTCGTTTTTTTCTTTAGGCAGCATGATCTGGTCGATCCAACCGTCATCGCTGTATCGGCACATGTCGACATAGGCATCGATGCCGGGCACGATGCCCGTCTCGGTGTATTGCCAGATGGTGTATTTGCCCTGCCAGTTGATTTCGGGTTCGTCGGTAGAGTAGCGGCCGATGTAGAGGTGATGGTCGTTGAATCGTGGCGTGAGGTTCTTGTTATAGAATCCCATGGTGCTGTAAATCATGGGTTGGACGCCATAATGCTGCTCGGTGAGCCGACAGAATTTCTCGACGCTGTCCATGAGTTGTGCCCGTGACCATTGCCCGCGGGTTTCCACATCGAGCATCGGCTCGAGGTCTTGTATGGCCTTGAGTGCATAATGGGAGAAATTCTTGAACTGGTCGTCGATGCTTGATGTGGTGGTGAGGTAGTGATAACTGCCTACCAGGACACCGTAACGCCGCGCGTTGGTGAGGTTGTGGACATAGTGGGGAGAATGGTAGGTAGCGCCCTCGGTGGCCTTGATGTAAACAAAGCGTATGTCCTTGTCGCTGCTGACCTTGGCCCAGTCAATGAAGCCCTGATGGCTGGAGATGTCGATGCCGTCATAGGTGGCGCTGCTGTTGCGTGGTGGCGCTTGAGGGCGCATGGCTGCCTTCCCGGTTTTGTCGCCGCTGTTATGGCATGCACACAGCAAGGCTGCCATCAATGTGATGGCGAGCCAGGGTCTGGTGCGGGGGATATGGGCCGTTCTAGTCATTGTCGGCCGAACTTTTATTGGTTTTACGGCCTTGTTGTTGAGCGGTGCGGATGCTGTCGTTGTGTTGGGTCTGCGACAGTTTGGAGTTGTTGTTCTTGTTCTTGTTGAAGGTAGCCGATTTCTTGGGCTTATTGGCGGCAGTTTGTGCCTTCTGCTGCTTAGCCTTTTTGGCGTCGGCTTTGCGTTTGGCTTTGGCGTCGGCTTCCCGTTTAGCGGCTTCTTCACGGGCTTTCTGCTCAGCAGCCTTTTTCTTGGCTTTGGCATCAGCCTCTTTCTTTGCGGCATCCTCGCGAGCCTTCTGGCGTGCTTTTTCTTTCTTCACGCGCTCGGCTTTCTCTCGTTCTTTTTTCTCGGCTTCGGCCTTTTTCTTGGCTTCGTCCTGTGCTATCTTCTTGTTGCGTTCTTTGGCTTTATTCTCTTGCTCAGCCTTTTTCTTTTTTTCTTCTTTTTGTTTCTTGGACTCGGTGGGTGCCGGCTTGGTCTTTTCCTCCCTCATGTTGACCTGTGAGGGCTTGTCCTTGTGGTCCACGGCATCCCTGACGCTGCTCTTGGGCTTAGCCTTGGATGGGTTGTACTGGATGTCCCTGATGGAGCACCCCTTGTTGAAACGGCCCAGGTCCACCTCGCCGTAGTTGCCCTTGACGGCCTTGAAATAGCCGCAGTCGCTGAACTGCCACAGAATCCATCGGTAGCCGATTTCGGGTCGGTTGGCGCTGTATTTGGCGATGAACAGGGGATAGTCGGCAAAGGCCCGCCCCAGATGCTTGGTGAAGAATTTCTCGCTGGTATAGATCATGGGCTTGCAGCCGAAGTAGTCTTCAACCAGGTCGGCAAAGACCTTGATGCTGTCGCGCAGCTGTTGTGATGACCATTGCCTGCACACCTCGACATCGATGATGGGGAGCAGGTCTTGCTCGTCGCGGTTGACATTGCGGATGAAGTTCTGGAACTGTCCCCTGGCGCTGGACTTGTTGGTGAGGAAGTGGTAACTGCCCACCTTGAAGCCGTGCTTGCGTGCATTGCGGATGTTCTCCTTGTATTTGGGATCGACATAGTCGCTGCCCTCGGTCGCCTTGATGTAGACATACTTGATGTTGGGGTTGCGCTTGAGCTCCTCCCAGTCGATGGTACCCTGATGCTTGGAGATGTCGATACCGTCGAACTGGGTGTTGTCGGTATTGACCCTGTTGCGGGGCTTGGGCTTGGGCGGCTCGGGTTTCTTGGCGGCGGTGTCGGCAGCGGGCTTTTCGGCAGCGGGCTTTTCGGCGGGCTTAGTGGCCTGCTTGTTGTCGGCCTGCTTGTTACCTGCTTGTTGTGTCGTAGCCTGTTTCTCGTCTTTCTTGGTGCTCTTGGTGTTCTTGGTATCTTTTTGGGTGTCTTCGGTTTTCTTCTTATCTTCGGTTTTCTTGTTATATTCTACTCTGGAGCGTGTAGGTTTGGCGTCTCGTGACTGTTGACCCATAGTCGATATGGGCAAAGCCAGAAAAAGAATCACCAAAAAAAGACTGTATATCGTTGTTTTGTGCATATCAGATTATAATTACAGGGTATCCCTTGGGTAAAATGTGGTTGCAAAGATAATGCAAGCCATGGATAGGACAAAATGAAAAAGCCGATTTTTCATTTTTTTAATGTAAAGGCAGCGCCTGCTGTAGCCGCAACCCAGAAAGGGCAAGCCAAACGCTGTGACACGCCAAACGCAGTTTCTTCTCTCAATCAGGAAGATGGATTAACGGCATTAATTACCGGTTGTCATCGATGCATCCAGTTACAACGAACAGAAGAATGTCACCAGGAACGGCACGCTGAAATCGACGATGAAACCGTGAAAAATCGACACGATAATGAAGTTGTTGCCCGAGCACTGGGTGATGATGGGCAGGGTAGTGTCCATGGTCGTTGCACCGCCCACCGAGATGGGTGCAAGGCACCCGAAGTACTTGACCAGCAGCGGCGCTCCGAGCAGGGTAATGATTTCGCGCAGGATGTTGGCAAGCAGCGCCACGGTGCCTAGCTCGGGTCCGCGGTACTGGGTGATGAAGATGCTGGACAGGGAGTAGTAGCCGAAGCCCGACCCCACGGCGAGGCAGTCGGTGAGCGACCGGTGGGGCAATGCCAACGCAGCCACGGCACATCCCGCCAGCGTTCCCGTGATGGTCATCAACGGCAACAGCATGTAACGCGGGTCGAGTTTGCGGATGCTCTTCAGCACCGTGGTGTTGTGTCCCACGCTGATGCCCACAAAGAACATGAGAGCACACAGGGTGATGTAACTGATGTTGCTTAGCCCGCTTGTCTCGGGCAGCCAATGGCTCACGCCGACGATGATTCCGGCGATGAAGAATCCCACGATGATGAGGCTGCCCTTCATGGCTTGCCTCCTTTCCGCGCTTGAATGTAACGCCACAGCGCCCATGCCAGCAGCACGCTGCCTGCCACTCCCATGAGTGAGAGCCACACGGCCTCAAGGCCCAATTCCTTCAAGCCACCGATGACGCGGGGGTTGGCGCCGGCCTCGATGCCCAGAAAAAACAACAGCAGCCAGATGAGCACAGTAATGGCCTTGGGGACAAAGCGCAACAGGTAGTTCCTGAGGAGATATCCCACAGCGATACCGCAAAACATGATGGCAACGATTTTCAGCATAAGTCAGCGTTGTTATAAAACTATGCGACAAAGATAGTGCAAAATTTAGATAATTTTGGCGGCGCCTCAGCCATCGAAAAAATTTTCATGGCATTTGGCTTGCACTATCGTTCCCTGCAGCGCTATGCGCCTCGGGCAAGATAGGCTGCGCCTTAACAAGGCTCAAGCAAAAAATGGATTTTTTGTTTGGCATTGTGTTCGACTTGCACTATCTTTGTAGTTTCAACAAAAAATCACCAAGCTAAAAAGCAAAATAAGATATGGCAAGAAAAAGCGGATTGCAATCGTTGAAGCAGGAGCGTCGTGAGTTCCACGACAGGGTCATCAATTTCTTTAATGAGCAGGGCGAGGCACCGTTCAACTACAAGCAGGTGTCGGCTGCTGTGGGCGCCAACACGCCCAAACGGCGCATGCTCATCGTCGAGATTCTGGACCAGTTGGCTGTTGACGGCTTCCTCACGGCCGTGGGCCCGGGCAGTTACAAGGCGGTGAACCGCTCCTCGGTGGCCGAGGGCATTTTTATCCGCCGCAGCAACGGCAAGAACAGCGTGGACACCGCCAGCGACGACGGTCTGCCCATCATGGTGGCCGAGCGCAACTCGATGCATGCCCTGAACGGTGACCGTGTGCTGGTGCACATCAGTGCCGCCCGTCACGGCATGGAGCCCGAGGCCGAGGTGGTGAAAATCCTGGAACGCAAGGAGCAGGTGTTTGTGGGTACGCTGCAGGTACTGAAGTATTTTGCCCAGTTGTCGACCGACAGCAAATTCCTGGCCACCGACATCTTCATTCCGCTGGATAAGCTCGCGGGCGGCAAGACGGGCGACAAGGTCGTTGTCAAGATAGTGGACTGGCCCGAAGATGCCAACACGCCCATCGGCGAGGTGGTTGATGTGCTGGGTGTCGCCGGCGAGAACAACGCCGAGATTCACGCCATCCTGGCCGAATTCGGCTTGCCCTACAAGTATCCTGAGAATGTCACCGAGGCTGCCGAGGCCCTGGATGACGGCATCACGCCCGAGGAGATTGCCCGCCGCCGTGACATGCGTGATGTGACCACCTTCACCATCGACCCCGCCGACGCCAAGGACTTTGATGATGCCTTGTCAATAGAGAAACTGAAAAACGGCAACTGGGAAATCGGCGTGCACATCGCCGATGTGAGCCACTATGTGACACCCGGCTCCATCATCGACAAGGAGGCCTATGAGCGTGCCACATCGGTCTACCTGGTGGACCGCACTATCCCCATGCTGCCCGAGAAGCTGTGCAACAACATCTGCTCGCTGCGTCCCGACGAGGACAAGCTCACCCACTCGGTGGTCATGGAAATGGATGCCGAGGCCAAGGTGAAGAAATACAAGATATGCCACACGGTGACCCGTAGCAACAGGCGCTTCTCCTATGAGGAGGCGCAGCAGATTCTGGAAACTGGCAAGGGCGACCTGGCCGAAGAACTGGCCGTGCTCAACGAGATGGCCAAGCAACTGCGCCGTCGCCGCTTTGAGGAGGGCGGCTCGGTGTCGTTCAACCGTGAGGAGAAGAAGTTTGACATCGACGAGACGGGCAAGCCCACCGCTGTCCATCTCCATGTGTCACAGGATGCCAACAAACTCATCGAGGAATTCATGCTGCTGGCCAACTGCAAGGTCGCAGAGCACATCGGCAAGGTGCCCAAGAACAAGACTGCCAAGGCCATGGTCTATCGTGTGCACGACCAGCCTGACCTGGACAAACTGCAGAATTTCGCCGATATCGCTGCCCACTTCGGCTACAAGGTGCGCACCAAGGGTTCTGGCCGCGACATCAACAAGTCAATCAACAAGATGCTCGAGCAGGCCAAGGGTAAACCCGAGGAGGAGATGCTCGCCATCCTCGCCATCCGTTCGATGGCCAAGGCCGTCTACAGCGCCACCAACATCGGGCATTACGGCCTCGCCTTTGACTACTATACCCACTTCACCTCGCCCATCCGCCGCTATCCCGACCTGGTGGTTCACCGCCTGCTCGACAAGTATGCCGCCGGTGAGAAGAGCGTCGACCCCGTCAAACTCGAGGACCAGTGCAAGCACATGAGCGCCCAGGAGCAACTCGCTGCCAATGCCGAGCGCGCCTCGATCAAGTACAAGGAGGTCGAGTACATGGGCCAGCGCTTGGGCGGCGTGTTCACGGGACACATCTCGGGCGTTACCGAGTGGGGCCTGTATGTGGAACTCGACGAGACCCATTGCGAGGGTCTGGTGGGCATCCGCGGTCTGGACGACGACTTCTATGAGTTCGACGAGAAGAACTACTGCATCCGTGGCCGCCGTCGCGGCAAGGTCTATCGGTTGGGCGATCCCATCACCATCCAGGTGGCACGGGCCGACCTGATCAAGAAGCAACTCGACTTCGTGCTGGTGGATGACGAGAATCCCGCCGACAGCCACCGCATTGACAAGGAACCCATCACCGAGCAGAACAGCCGCAGCACCAGTGGCCGCCTGTCGCGCGACGAGCGTCAGCGCCAGCAGTACGAGGGCGGTAGCGCCTCGCGCCGCCAGCAGCGCGGTGCCCGTGGCAACAGCACCCGCCGCCAGGCCCGTGAAGCCCGCGACAACAAGGTGGGCCGCTTAGGCCGCAAGTCCAGCCGCTCAGGCAAGCCCCGTGGCCGCAAGAGATAAAAATAAGTGAGGAGTGAGATGTTAGGAGTTTTTCCGTTCCATCCGTCAGATTGATTCATGAGCGATAGCATCCAATACAAGGTAAAGCTCGAGACGCTGGGTTGCAAACTCAACTTCTCGGAGACCGCAACCATGCAGTCACTGCTTGCCAGCCACGGCATACAGCCCGTGGCCAAAGGCGAGCTGCCCGATGTGTGTGTCGTGAACACATGCAGTGTGACTGCCCTGGCCGACAGCAAGTGCCGCCAGCACATCCGCCACCTCATCCGTCAGTACCCCGATGCCCTGATGGTGGTCACCGGCTGCTATGCCCAACTCAAGGGCAAGGAAATTGTCGAGATTCCTGGTGTGGACATCGTGCTGGGCAGCGAGCAGAAGCCCGATATCGCCCGCTATGTGCTGCAATGGTTCGAGGACAAGCAACAGCAGTTGGCCGTGACCCCCACCAAGGACATTCGCCGCTTCTCGCCCTCGTGTGACCGCGGCGACCGCACCCGCTACTGGCTCAAGGTGCAGGACGGCTGTGACTACTGGTGCAGTTATTGCACCATTCCTGCCGCCCGCGGCCGCAGCCGCAGCGGCACTATCGCCGAGTTGACCGCCCAGGCCCGTGAAGTGGCTGCCGAGGGCGGCAAGGAAATCGTCATCACGGGTGTTAATATCGGTGACTTCGGCAAGAACACGGGAGAAAACTTCCTGGATTTGCTCAAATCGCTCGATGAAATCGAGGGAATCGAGCGCTACCGCATCTCCTCGATTGAGCCTGACCTGCTGACCGATGAAATGATCGACTGGTGTGCCCGTTCGCGGGCATTCATGCCTCACTTCCATATCCCGTTGCAGAGCGGCAGCGACCCGGTACTCAAACTGATGCGGCGCCACTACGACCGCCAACTGTTTGCCGACAAGGTGGCGCGCTGTCGCGAGTTGATGCCCGATTGCTTCATCGGCGTGGATGTGATGGTGGGCACGCGTGGCGAGACACCCGAGTTGTTTGAGGACAGTTATAACTTCATTACCGGCCTCGAGGTGCAGCACCTGCATGTGTTCCCCTATAGCGAGCGGCCCGGTACGATGGCCCTGCGCATCCCCTACATCGTCACCCAGCAGGACAAGCAGGAGCGTGCAGCACAGATGATTGCCCTGAGCGACAAGAAGCAGGCCGAGTTCACGCGCCGTTACCTGGGCACCGTGCGTCCCGTGTTGCTGGAACACGGCCGAGGCAAGGGCAAGATGCACGGTTTTACCGACAATTACATCCGCGTGAATGTGGAGCCTGACATGCGCCTTGCCAACCACATTGTGAATGTGAAACTGCTGGCATTGACCGACGACCTGAGCGTCGATGCCGAAGTAATCAAATAGGGATTAAAAACAGAAATTTAGAAATCATAGTGAAACAAGTCGCTGTCATCATATTGAACTGGAACGGAGCCGAGCTGCTGCGGCGTTACCTGCCGACGGTGCTTGAGGGTACTGATGCCGCTATTGCCGATGTCATCGTTGCCGATAACGGCAGCACCGACGAGAGCCTGCAAGTGCTGAAGGAAGAGTTTCCCCAGGTGAGGGTGCTGAAGTTTGACGAGAACTACGGTTTTGCCCAGGGCTATAACCTTGCCATCGAGCAGACGATGTATCCCTATACCGTGATGATCAACAGCGATGTGCGCACGCCGAAAGGGTGGCTCAACCCCATGCTGGACTATATGGAGACCCACCCCGATGTGGGTGCCGTGATGCCCAAAATGCTGCACGACCGCGACGACGGCAAGCAGATGTTTGAGTATGCCGGTGCTGCGGGCGGCTACATCGACTGCCATGGCTATCCTTATTGCCGCGGCCGCATCTTTGAATTCCTGGAGGAGGACAAGGGCCAGTATGACGGTACCCCTAAGAGTGTGTTTTGGGCAAGTGGGGCGTGCTTGATGGTGCGCAGCCAGGTCTATCATGATGTGGGTGAACTGGACAAGGATTTCTTTGCCCACATGGAGGAGATTGACTTGTGCTGGCGCATCCGCTTGGCTGGCAACGAGTTGATGATAGTGCCGTCGAGCCATGTCTATCATCTGGGCGGCGGGAGTCTGCCTCAAGGCAATCCCCGCAAGACTTATCTGAATTTCCGCAACAACCTGCTGTTGTTGCACAAGAACCTGCCGGTGGATGATGGCAAGAAGTTGTTGCTGGTGCGTCGCTTGATGGACACGCTGGCCTTCGGCATGGCCATTGTGAAATTCCACTTCGGCGACGCGTGGGCCATCATTCGCGCCCACCGCGACTTCCGCAAGATGCGCAAGAACTATACCTCGCAGCCCTCGGTCAACCTGCTCAAGGCCCTGCCCGAGGAACGCGTCAACATCATCACAGCCCACTACCTGAAGGGCTTGAAACGCTTTAGCCAGTTGAAGATACAATCAACACAATAATCAAGCAGTATATATGAGAAAACTTGGATTTGGGCTGATGCGCCTGCCGCTCACCGACCCCAACGATCAGGCGAGCATCGACATCGAGAAGTTCAAAGCGATGGCCGACCGCTTTATCGAGCAAGGGTTCACCTACTTTGACACCGCCTATCCCTACCACGGCGGCAAGAGCGAGGAAGCCCTGCGTGAGGCTGTTGTAAAGCGTTACCCGCGCGAGTCGTTCACCGTGACCACCAAGATGCCCGTGTGGGCCATCAAGGAAGAGGGTGACCTGGAGCGTGTCTTCAACGAACAATTGGAAAAATGCGGGGTAGACTATTTTGACTACTACTGGTTCCATGCCCTCAACCGCGAGCGTGTCAAGGTGATTGAGCAGATGGACGGCTGGAGCTTCCTCTCCCGCAAGAAGGCCGAGGGCCGCATCCGCCACATCGGTTTCTCGTTCCACGACAGTTCTGACCTGCTGGCCGAGATACTCGAGCGCCACCCAGAGGCCGAATTTGTGCAGTTGCAGATCAACTATCTGGACTGGGACAGTCCTGCCATCGAGGCGCGCACCTGCTATGACCTGTGCACACAGCACGGCAAGCCCGTCATCGTCATGGAACCCGTCAAGGGCGGTTCGCTGGCCCATGTGCCCGAGTCGGTGGAGCGTCTGTTCAAGGACTATAACCCCGATGCCAGCGTGGCCTCGTGGGCCATCCGCTACTGTGCCTCGCTGCCCAATGTATTGACCGTGTTGAGCGGTATGAGCAACATGGAGCAACTGGAGGACAACACCGGTTATATGCAGGATTTCCAGCCTCTCAACGACGAGGAACTGGCCATCATCGCCCGTGCTACCGAGGTCATCCGCGACTCGATTGCCGTGCCCTGCACCGCTTGCCACTACTGTACCGACGGCTGCCCACAGGAGATTGCCATCCCCGAGTACTTCAACCTGTACAACATGATGCGGCAGTTCCAGGACCAGAAGGGTAACAGCAAACTCTACTATGACCTGCTGTCTAAGAACCACGGCAAGGCCAGCGAGTGTGTCGAGTGTGGTCAGTGCGAGGCCCAGTGCCCCCAGCACATCGACATTATCGACAACCTGAAACAGGTTGCCGACACATTTGAATCCTGACGGGGCCACACCGGTCCCCCGGTCCCACACCCACATCTGCATTCACCAATGGCGGTTCAGCGTGAATCATCTCGCCGAACCGTTGCTTTTTTGTCCTGTACAGCACCCGTATAATGAAAAAATGGGTTAAAACTATTGACAACGGCCCGCTTATGTTGTAATTTTGCACCAAATTGCTGAGGTGTGCGCTCATGTGTACCTGCAATAACAATCAATGGATGCAACAGATTGCATCTTTACAAAACACTTAAATAATGGCTAAAGAAGTAAAACAATCTCAAGTCGAGAAAAAGGCTGATGAAAAGGTAAGCTATCCGCTGGGTAAGGTTAACTTTATTCTGATGGGTATCTGTCTGCTGTTGATTGTCATCGGTTTCTGGCTGATGACGGGTAGCGCCAATGTGGGCGAAACATTCAACAAGAAAATCTTTGAGAGCAGCCGCATCACTGTGGGGCCCATCATCGCGTTCTTTGGTTTTGTGCTGATGGCATTTGCCATCATCTACCGCAAGAAGGACAAAAAGGTCCAAGAGGACGAAGACTCCACCACCGTTGACGCAAAAGAATAAACTCATTTCTGCATGGATTTGCTGCAAGCAATCATTATAGCTATTGTGGAAGGACTCACCGAGTTTCTTCCTGTCTCGTCAACAGGCCACATGATTATCACCCAGAATCTGCTGGGTGTTGCTCAGGGTGATCCTTTTGTGCATGCGTTCACTTTCATCATCCAGTTTGGAGCTATCTTGTCGGTAGTAGTGCTTTACTGGAAACGGTTCTTCCGCCTTGACCGCACGCCGGCGCCCGCTGGTGCCTCGGCATGGCAACAGTTCAAGCACAAGTGGTATTTCTACTGGCTGCTGCTGGTGGGCGTGTTGCCGGCCGTTGTCATCGGTCTGGCTGCCAAGAAGTCGGGATTGCTCGACTGGCTGCTCGACAGCGTCATGGTAGTGGCCATCATGCTGGTGGTGGGAGGCGTGTTCATGCTGTTCTGCGACCGCATTTTCAATAAAGGCAGTGAGGCCGTGAAACTGGATGAGCGCAAGGCCTTCAAGATAGGTCTGTTCCAGTGTATTTCGGTCATTCCGGGCGTGAGCCGTAGCATGGCGACCATTGTGGGCGGTATGTCTCAGAGAGTCAGCCGCCGGAAAGCCGCCGAATTCTCGTTCTTCCTGGCCGTGCCCACGATGGCAGGCGCCACACTGCTCGACCTCGTGGACTTGTTCAAGGACAATGCCGAATGGGCGACCTCGCAAAACATCATCATCTTGATTGTGGGCTGTGTCGTCGCTTTTATCGTGGCGCTGCTCGCCATGAAGTGGTTCGTGAATTTCTTGACCAAGTACGGCTTTAAAGCCTTTGGATGGTACCGCATCATTGTGGGTGTCATCATTTTGGCCATGTTATTAAGTGGCCAATCGTTACAGATGGTCGACTGACGACTTGTGACCAAAAAGAAATAATGCTTAACCCGATAGAAGGCGAAATATTCTGTATCGACAAGCCGTTGCGCATGACCTCGTTCACGGCAGTGAAAAAGGTGCGTGCCGTCCTGCGCACCCACTTGAAGACCCGTCAGGTCAAGGTGGGCCATGCCGGCACCCTCGACCCGCTGGCGACAGGCGTGCTGATACTGTGCACCGGCCATGCCACCAAGCGCATCGACGAGCTGCAGGCAGGCATCAAGGAATATATTGCCGACCTCAGGCTAGGTTCCACGACACCCAGTTATGACCTGGAGACCGAGGTGGACGCCACCTTTGAGTGGCAGCACATCGACCGCGCTCTCATCGACCGCGTGCTGCAGCAGCAGTTCACGGGAAGCATCGAGCAGGTGCCCCCGTCGTTCTCGGCATGCAAGGTCGACGGCAAGCCGGCCTACAAGCTGGCGCGCAAGGGCCAGGATGTGGAAATCCGCCCCAAGACCCTGGTCATCGACGAGATAGAGGTGTTGCAATGCGGCTTGCCGGCCGAGCCCACGCTGCAGCTGCGCGTGGTGTGCAGCAAGGGTACCTACATCCGTGCCCTGGCACGCGACATCGGTGTGGCTTTGGGCAGCGGTGCCCACTTGACGGGCCTGCGCCGCACGCGCGTGGGTGATGTCAGGGTAGAGGACTGCCTCACTCTCGAGGCACTTGTCGAGAAACTTGACGCCGAGACCTATGTGTCTCTCGAACAGGCTGCTGCCGAGCGCCTGGAGCGTGAGCGCATCGAGAACCGCGAGCGTGCCGCCCAGCTGAGAGCCGAGCGTGCTGCCCGCAATCAGGAGAAAAAATGTGACGCGCCGCCCCGCCGCACATCCCAGATAAAATAAGTTACTGTTGCACCGCCTCACTGGGCGATAGTAACTATACTTACTACTTAAAACTCACAACTTACAACTCAAGTATAAAATATGAAACTTTCAGAATTCAATACCAAGATGCCCGAGGAGCTGATTGCTTCCTATCCCGTCCCTGTGAGGGACGAGTCGCGACTGATGGTACTGCACAAGCGCAGTAACCAGATTGAGCACCGAGTGTTTAAAGAGATTCTGGATTACTTCAATCCCCATGACCTGTTTGTGTTTAACGACACCCAGGTTTTCCCCGCCAAGTTGTTTGGCAACAAGGAAAAGACCGGTGCCCGCATCGAAGTCTTCCTGCTCCGCGAACTCAATCCTAAAAACAAGCTGTGGGATGTGCTGGTGGAACCCGCCCGCAAAATCCGCATCGGCAACAAGCTCTATTTCGGTCTTGATGACTCGATGGTGGCCGAGGTTATCGACAATACCACCTCACGCGGTCGCACGCTGCGCTTCCTCTATGACGGCGATCATGACCAGTTCAAGCAGGATCTGTACAACCTGGGCAACACGCCGCTGCCTTACTACATCCAGCGCGATGCCGAGCCCGAGGATGCCGAACGCTACCAGACCATCTATGCCAGCAAGGAGGGTGCCGTGGTGGCTCCCGCTGCAGGTCTGCACTTCTCGCGCGAACTGATGCGCCGCATGGAAATCCGCGACATCGACAGCGACTTCCTGACGATGCACATCAGCCTGGGCAGTTACCGTGACATCGATGTCGAGGACTTGACCAAGCACCGCATGGACAGCGAGGAGATGGATGTGAGCGTCGAGCTTGCCGAGAAGGTCAACACGCTGCGCGACGGCGGCAACAAGGTGTGCGCCATCGGCACATCGGTATTGCGCGCCTTTGAGACCTGCGTGGGCATGAACGGCCACATCAAGCCTTTTGGCGGCTGGTCCAACAAGTTCTTGTTCCCGCCCTATCAGTGCACCACCTGCGACGCCCTGGTGACCAATTTCCACATGCCGTACTCCATCATGTTGATGGCCCAGGCGGCCTTTGGCGGCTATGAGCAGACGATGAATGCCTACCAGGTGGCTATCGAAGAGAAGTACCGCTTTGGTGCCTACGGCGACGCGATGCTGATTCTCAACGACTGAAAATGATAAAGAATTGAAATTTTTCATTATCTTTGCGAGATATTAGAGAAGATACCAAAACAACAATCAATTAATAACTCTAAATCATCAAATTTTATGTGGTTAACTAATTCATCTGTCGGACGCAAGGTGATCATGTCGGTAACCGGCCTCTTCCTTGTCCTGTTCGTCACATTTCATGCGCTGATGAACGCGGTGGCTATCATTAGCCTCAGTGCTTATGATGCCATTTGCGAATTCCTCGGTGCCAACTGGTATGCTGTGGCTGGCACGGCCGTGCTTGCCGGCGGCTTCGCGATTCACATCATCTACGCTTTCTGGCTCACATTCCAGAACCGCAAGGCACGCGGCAACAACCGCTATGCTGTGAATTCCCGTCCCAAGAATGTAGAGTGGGCATCGCAGAACATGCTCGTGCTGGGTATCATCGTGTGCTGCTTCCTGATTCTGCACCTCTTCCAGTTTTGGGCAAATATGCAGTTGCCCGAACTGGTGAATCACGACCTGAGTCCGGAATTTAGGACTGGAGAAAGAGCTTTGGGAACTATTTTTGGCAATAACAACTGGTGGGTACTTCCCGTTTACCTTATCGGCTTTGCTGCCCTGTGGTTCCACATCAGTCATGGTTTCTGGAGTGCTTTCCAGACGCTGGGTACCGCTAACGACAAGTGGATTCCCCGCTGGCAGTGCATCTCCAAGTGGTGGGCAAGCATCGTGTTCATCATGTTTGCTGTTGAAGCCATTTATTTTGCACTTCACTTCAACGGGGTCATTAATTGCTAATCGCTGAGTATTAACCTATTAAATTCATTATAACAATGGAAGAAACCAAAATCAACGCTCAGCCTATCGATTCCAAGATTCCCGAGGGACCCATTGCTGAGAAGTGGACAAACTATAAGGCTCACCAGAAACTCGTCAACCCCGCCAATAAGCGTAAACTCGACATCATCGTCGTGGGTACCGGTCTGGCAGGCGCATCGGCAGCTGCCACGCTGGGTGAGATGGGATTCAATGTGTTGAACTTCTGCATCCAGGATTCGCCCCGCCGCGCCCACTCGATTGCCGCACAGGGTGGTATCAATGCAGCCAAGAACTACCAGAACGACGGTGACTCGGTTTACCGCCTGTTCTACGACACCGTCAAGGGTGGTGACTACCGTGCCCGCGAGGCCAATGTTTACCGCCTGGCCGAGGTGTCCAACAATATCATCGACCAGTGCGTGGCACAGGGTGTTCCCTTCGCCCGTGAGTACGGTGGCCTGCTGGCCAACCGCTCGTTCGGTGGCGCTCAGGTGAGCCGCACGTTCTACGCCAAGGGTCAGACCGGCCAGCAGTTGCTGCTCGGTGCCTACTCGAGCCTGAACCGCATGATCCATGCCGGCAAGGTGAAGAGTTACAACCGCTACGAGATGCACGACGTGGTCATCATCGACGGCCGTGCACGCGGTATCATCGCCAAGAACTTGGTGACCGGCAAACTCGAGCGCTTTGCCGCTCATGCCGTGGTAATCGCCACGGGTGGTTATGGCAATACCTACTTCCTGAGCACCAACGCTATGGGCTGCAACTGCTCGGCAGCAATGGCTTGCTATCGCCACGGTGCCTACTTTGCCAACCCCGCCTATGTGCAGATTCACCCCACCTGTATCCCCGTTCACGGCGACAAGCAGTCCAAACTGACGCTGATGAGTGAGTCGTTGCGTAACGACGGCCGCATCTGGGTGCCCAAGAGCATCGAGGACGCCAAGAAACTGCAGGCCGGACAGATCAAGGGCAGCGACATCCCCGAGGAGGAGCGCGACTACTACCTGGAGCGCCGCTACCCGGCCTTCGGTAACCTCGTGCCCCGTGACGTGGCCAGCCGCGCCGCCAAGGAGCGCTGCGACAAGGGCTTCGGTGTGAACAACACCGGCAAGGCCGTGTTCCTGGACTTCAGCGAGGCCATCAACCGCCTGGGCATCGACGTGATTCGTCAGCGCTACGGCAACCTGTTTGACATGTACGAGGAAATCACCGACGTTAATCCCGGCGAACTTGCCAACGAGATCAACGGCGTGAAGTACTACAACCCCATGATGATTTATCCCGCTATCCACTACACGATGGGCGGTATCTGGGTTGACTATGAGTTGCAGACCAGCATTAAGGGTCTGTTCGCTATCGGTGAGTGCAACTTCAGCGACCACGGTGCCAACCGCCTGGGTGCTTCGGCATTGATGCAGGGTCTGGCCGATGGTTACTTCGTGCTGCCTTACACCATCCAGAACTACCTGAGCGACCAGATCAGCGTGCCCCACTTCTCGACCGACGCACCCGAGTTTGATGCTGCCGAGAAGAAGGTACAGGCCAACCTCGACCACCTGATGAGCATCCAGGGCAAGCGCTCTGTCGACAGCATCCACAAGGAGTTGGGTAACGTGATGTGGGACTATGTGGGCATGGCCCGCACCAAGGAGAGCCTCGAGACCGCGCTCAAGAAACTCAAAGAGTTGCGCAAGGAGTTCGAGACCAACCTGTTCATCCCCGGCACCCAAGAGGGCATGAACATCGAGTTGGACAAGGCATTCCGCCTGCGTGACTTCATCACCATGGGTGAGTTGATCGCCTATGATGCTCTGAACCGTCACGAGAGTTGCGGTGGCCACTTCCGCGAGGAACACCAGACCGAGGAAGGCGAGGCCAAGCGCGATGACGAGAACTTCTTCTATGTCGCCTGCTGGAAGTACAACGGTGACGATGAGACCGCTCCCACGCTCCTTAAGGAGCCGCTCCACTACGAGGCCATCAAGGTCCAGACGCGTAACTATAAGTCATAATCAACCACATTAAAATTCATCGAATACAATGGATACGAATATAAGTTTCAAACTTAAGGTTTGGCGTCAG
>Ga0256407_10004067_pt1 | contig 24886 bp, 21 predicted proteins | sample RumenRJG_04DNA_FD_193489 | JGI IMG/M metagenome (GOLD analysis project Ga0256407, IMG submission 193489) | Bovine rumen microbial communities from Lethbridge, Alberta, Canada - RJG_04 | ecosystem: Host-associated > Mammals > Digestive system > Stomach > Rumen | place: Canada: Alberta... | reverse complement strand
CTGGACAAAGTAAATGTGATCGGCGCATCGCCGGCGTCCGGGTTGGAAGCCACGGCGAAGGCGAAATCCGCCATCGTATAGTAGACCGCTCCCATCACGCGGTTCCCCGCATTCATGTGGCCTTCACGGACCGCCAGCCCGACTTTGGCGTATCCGTCCTGCGCCTCCAGGATCTCAATGCCGGTGGTCGCTGTCGCGTACCGGTCATGACTGAAGAATTCTCTGAGTTCCTCCAGACTTTTCATGGCTGTACTGACTCCTCTTTCAAGACAATACTTATATATGGTTTACGGGGATCTGCCTGCAGATCCCCGTTTTTACTTAAGCGGCTCAAATGCCCTGTTTAATTTCAAACAACATGGCTGAAAAAGCAGGTATCTCAATCCTGGCGCCCCCGATTCCTCTTGCCTTGATCTTCTTTTTACGCGCCGGCCTTTTCACAGTTCCGCTGAAACATTCCCAGTCAGAATGCAGTACCAGTGTCAGTGTTTCGTCCTGCTCAGGCGTATATACATATTCATGGCTTTCATTCGAGAAATTGAAGAACGCGGCGACTGAAGACGAAATGCCGTTTCTGCGTATCCCATATACATTATTCTGCATATCGTTGATCGCGATCCATTTAAATCCGTCAGGATCGTAGTCTTTCTCATACAGAGCCGGTTCCTCTGAGTATATTTTGTTAAGTTCCATCATATACTGATGGAAGCTGTCATGGAGCGGATATTTGAGGAGGAAATAATCAGGTTCCTTCGTCTCGTCCCACTCGCGGATCATTGCGATCTCATTGCCCATAAAATTGAGTTTCTTACCGGGATGCACGGCCATGTACATATAGAGAGCCCTGCACTGCGGGAATTTCATCTCATAGTCGCCAAAGATTTTATCGATGACTGTCTTCTTGCCGTGTACTACCTCATCGTGGGACAACGGCAGCAGATGCCTCTCGTTATAAAAATAGAACATCGAGAATGTGAGCCTTTGGGCAAAAGAGACTCTCTCCCCGGACTGTTTCATGAAGTAGTCCAGCGTGTCATTCATCCAGCCCAGGTCCCACTTGTAGTCGAAACCGAGTCCTCCCTGATCCACAGGCTTCGTGCAGCCCGGGAAGGATGTGGAGTCCTCGGCGATCAGCATCGCTGTGGGATGCAGCTGATGCAGTCCGAAATTCATCCTCTTTAGGAAGTTCAGGTTGAAATCGTTAACGCCCCTGCTCTCGTTCCCCATCCAGTAGATCAGACGGCTTACCGCATCCATTCTAAGGCCGTCGAAATGATATTCCGTCAGCCAGTAATTGGCTGCGGACTGCATAAAGCAGGCAACTTCTCTTCTTGAAAACAGGAAATTGCAGCTCCCCCATTCGCTGTCGGAAACATCAGATGCCGGATACTCATAGAGATCCGATCCGTCGTAGTGTCTGAGCGCATAGTGATCCATGGCGAAATGAGCGGGAACAAAATCAATGATCGCCCCGAAACCTGCACGGTGCAGGCTATTCACCAGTTTCTGCAGCTGCTGAGCAGTTCCGTACCTTGCCGTCGGCGCGAAGAATCCGGTGTTCTGATACCCCCAGCTGCCGTCGAAAGGGTGCTCGGACAGAGGCATAAATTCCACATGTGTGTAGTGGTTCTCCTTCAGATATGTGATGAGATCCTCTGCGATCTCGTCGTACTGATACCACCCCTCTTCCACTTTCCTGTCCGGGTCGTCCTGTTTGTCTGCATCCTTCCTCTTCCAGGAGCCAAGATGCATCTCATAAATATTGAGCGGCTTATCAAAATTACGCGTGCGGCTCTTCATCCACTTCTCATCCGTGAAAGTGAATTCATCGAGATCTCTTACGATCGACGCGAAATTAGGACGCAGCTCCATTCCGAATCCATAGGGGTCGCAGTGCTCAACCCTGCCGTTTCTGCCGTAAATTACGTATTTGTACATCTGGCCTGCCTTGGCGCCCTTTACTCTGATCTCATAGAACTGGGCGCGCTCGGCCTGTGTCATTTCTTCTTCCTGCCAGCCATTGAACTCGCCGATGATCGTGACTCGCTCCGCCTGCGGCGCGAAAGTCCGAAAGACCACTCCGTCCTTCTCCACATGCGCCCCCAGGTATCTGTACGCGTCATAGATTTCCCCCATGTAGAATTTCTGAAAGTCCATTATTCCCCCCTATTGTGTGTCTCTATCCTCTTCGATGTCTGAAGAATCAGGATCATTCTCCTGCATTTTCCCGGCGATATCCAGTATTTCCTGTGCGTTGTCCACAGTAACGCTCACATATTCGCTGATCATACTGCTCTGGTCAGCACCGGCTCCCTTTAAATAAGCAAGGACAGTGTTGGAGGCATCCTGGGACTGATCCATGAAATCATTAAAGAAAGTGCTGTAGATATTCCCTGCGGCAGCTTCCGTCAGGCTCTCGGTGTAAGCGCCAAAGCCCATGATCAGAACATCGTGTCCGACACGCTTCTTTTCATCACTTATTCCATTCAGAGCGCCCATCGCCTGTGTGTCATCGGCGCACAGAATCAGGTCCAGTTCCTTTCCGTACTCCGACATCCAGCCAACGACCTGTTCCATAGAAGCTTCCAGATCCGTGCCTCTGTATACATCTTCCTCACCGGCAGTGAGCTCCGTGAAGGAAACTCCCAGCTCTTCCAGATTTTTCAGGGTGTCTGCGTTGACCTGATCCCCGGCCTTATCCTCACCGGTATAGAGTACTGCAATGCCGATCTCTCCATCCTCGTCGAAGTCCGCTTTTTCAAGTCCGAGGGTGCTTATCAGTTCCGCCCGCTTTGCTGCTGACTGCGCGAAGGAGCTTCCCACATAGGAAACCCTCCAGCCCTTGTCTTTCCACCTGGCGATCTCCTTCTCTCCCGGACTCGTGCCAAAATAGAGCACCGGAATACCGGCCTTGACCGCCGCGTCCGTTATACCGGGCGCATTATTCTCATCCGCGTTTCCCACCATCAGAACGCTGCATCCGCTGCTGATCATCGTCCGCGCGTTATCAGCCAGTTCCTCGGCAGAGCCTTGCGCTCTCTCAATACTGCCCTCAGGTATTCCCGCTGAGACCAGATTTCCCTGAACCTTGTTCAGAAAGAAAGACATGAACTCACTACTGTCCTCAGCGTACGCAATTCCGATCTGTGCATCTGCCGGCAGGATGACAGGGTTCTCCTCTTTCTTTTCTTCCTTTTTCTCTGACTGTGTCGTGCCTGCGCCTGATACGTCCTTGTCTTCAGTCTTTGAAGAACATCCTGTGATCAGGAGGACAGTGATGATCCCGGTCAGGATCGTCGCGATGATCTTCCTGTTCATACTAAATCCTTTCTACTATGCTGTTATTATCTGTATATTTTACCATTATACCTTTAAACAGCGTGTTTTCCTAGTCCATGCCGTATATCCATAAAAAAACGAGGCCGCATAACGCGGCCCCGATGAAAACGAAACAGCTTGCTTTCAAACCTCAGTGAAGTTCATTCGCCCTGTCGTAGTGCTTGCCGCCCCAGTAGATGCGGGACGCGACTTCCGCCTTCTCAGGAAGCTGTACGCCTTCCATGACATACTTTAGGAACTCCTCATATCCGGTCCTGTCCACGATGTAGCCTACATGTTCCTTTCCTTCAAGGGCGTTCTTGTCAATATACTCCTCGACATACGCGTAGCAGTTCTTGACGATCTTAAGGATGCTCTCCTCGTCTGCCCAGCGGATAAAGTCTTCTGCGAGACGGGGGTTCTTCTTGCCTGTGCGGCCCATGATGACGACGCGGAAATAGTGCTCTTTGCTTCTTGTCCACGCGCGGGTCGGGCAGTAATAGACGCAGACGCCGCAGCCTACGCAGAGATTGGGATCTCTTACAACCTTGCCGTTCACCAGCTGCAGAGCGCCGGTAGAGCGGATCTTGCAGTACTTGACACACTGCTCGCAGCCTACGCAGCGGTTCGGGTCATACTGGGGCTCAGTCATACCGATGATGCCGAAGTCGTCCATGCGCACCTTGCCGCAGTCGTTGGAACATCCGGTGAAAGCGACCTTCATGTGCAGATTGTTGGGGAAGATCAGCTTATCCATCTTCTGCGCGAATTCGGTAGTGTCGTAGCATCCGAAGGGGCAGAGCCTCTTACCGGGACATGCAACGACATTTCTCGTTCCGGCAGCCGGATAACCGCCCTCGAACTCCTCCTGGTTGACGCCGGATTCGTCGATGATCAGCTGAAGTTCCTTGTTGACCGCGTCCATGTCCTCGATCTTGATGCCGGGAATCTCCACGCCCTGGCGGTTTGTGATGAAAATAGTGCCGTTGCCGTACTTCTCGGCGATCTCAGTGATGCGCAGCATGCTCTTAGCGCCGATGACGCCGCCCGGAATACGCACACGGGACGCTGTCTCGCCTCTGACCTTAGAGTAACGGAAGGCGTTCTTTTTCAGTTTTTTCAGATTAACATCCATACCCATAGTATTATTCCTCCTTCCCGTATCCTCAGTCGATCATATCTTTGCTTACAGTGTAGTTGAAGACAGGGCCGTCGAGGCAGATATACTTCTCACCGACTCTGCAGTGACCGCATTTGCCAAGTCCGCAGCACATCTTGCGCTCCTGGGACACCCAGATATTCTCCTCCTTAAAGCCTTTCTGAAGAAGGCCCATTACGGAGAATCGCATCATCGGCGGAGGGCCTACGACAACAGCCTGCGCTGTTTCGAGGTCGCGGATCGGAACATCAGGTATATACTTGGTCACCAGGCCGATATTTCCGGTATAGCCTTCCGGCGCACCGTCCACGGTAAGGATCAGGTCGAGCTTCTCATCCCATCTCTTCAAGTCGTCCCTGAACAGCATATCGTCGGGGCTTCTGAATCCAACGATAACATGTTTGTCCTTCGGCTCTTTCGTCTCGGCAAGCGCGTCGATCACGCCGCGGACAGGAGAAACGCCAGTGCCTCCCGCGATTACGATCACTTCGCCGTTCTCATACAGGGAAGTGTCAAATCCGTTGCCGTAAGGGCCGCGGAGCAGCAGGCTCTGGCCTTTATATTTCTCAAATACTTCATTTGTGACGCGGCCGACTTTGCGGATCGTCAGGTCCACGAAGTTCGGGCCGATGCCGCTGACGGAGATCGGCGCCTCGCCGTACTTCGGAATGGATACTTCGAAGAATTGTCCGGGCTTCACCTCTCCCACATACTCCATGCGGAATGTATATTCCTTCTGTGTATGTTTAATCACATCCAGGATCTTGGAAGGCCAGGGCACATAAGGATTGTTCTGCATATTAGTTGCTCCCATTCTGCACCTCCTCTACTGCCTTGTTCACCTTGTTGATGCACGCGGAGAACGAAATGTACTCGGGACATACCATGTCGCAGCGGCCGCAGCCGACGCACATGTCATAGCCGAATCTCTTTCTGAAATCAAAGATCTTGTGAAGGACTTTGAAGCGCATTCTCTCGCCCTTGGTCTTTCTGTACTGGCCGCCGCCTGCGACATTGGTGTAACCGTCCACCATACAGGACGCGCCGACTCTTCTTCTCTCGCCGACCTTGCCGTTCTCTGTATAATACACATCCTGCATTGTGTAGCAGGTACAGGTGGGACATACAAAGTTGCAGCGGCCGCAGCCGATACAGCGTGAACTGTACTCATCCCATACAGGGTTCTTATAGATACTGTTCGGGATCTGTTCCGGGATTGTTACGCGGGTCGCGTTCTCAGTGACATATTTCGGTTCCACAGCCGCTTCTCTGCCGCCGCACTCCGCAAAGATCTTCGCGCACTCATCGCACTTGACATCACAATAGATCTCATCGCCGATCACATCGACAGAGAACAGATAACCGTCTGTCGTTTTGTTGGTGCCCATATCTACGCAGAAGCAGTCCGCGCCGGACTTCTGGCAGCCGATCAGGACAAATTTGACCCTGTCACGGATCTCTTTGTAGAAAGGATCCTGCTCGATGCCGTTATTCAGATAGATCTGATCCAGGCGGCGCACAGCGTGCATGTCGCAGCTCTTCATGAATACGATCACTTCCCTCTGATCCCGGTCCGCAGTCTTCACTTCATTCTCGGTAAAGAAGAAAAGTGTCTCGGACAGAGGTGTAAGGATCTCCTTGAAAGCGTAATCAGACTTCTTGGCGAGCTCGATCTGGGAGAGCTCTGTCACATAATCATAGCGGACGACGTCCGTATCAGTAAATCTTCCTTCGCCCACTTTGAGGACCGGCGCATAGATCAGTCTCTCCTGAGCGAGTGTCTTAAGGGCTCTGTCAAAAGCCTCTTTTGTCAGAATATATCCCAATTTTTGCCTCCCTTCTGCTGTAATGACCAGCCGTATAGAGGTACTGCCCGGAAAACAGTACCGAGCAGCACCGCTATTTTTTATTCATCCCCTTTTCTGCTTTTTCAGGAACATTCTGAGGAACATCAGCATCACATAGCCTACGAGCATGCTGGTCACAAAGATCTGCAGACCGGCGAGCTGCGTCACCGCATATCCAAGAGCTTCACTTCCCTTTTCCGTCAGGTACCCTGCCATCTTCTGGGAAGCTACAACGCCGATCGCCATCGGGAAGGTAAGGCCCGCAAATCCCGGATAGAAATCAAAAGAGAAGAAATCCGGGAGTTTATACAGGATAAATGCCAGCGAAGCCAGAACGCAGATGTACATGAATGTCAGGACGATGCCGTTGTTCTGTCCGTTGACATTGATAAGGCTGACGACACAGAGGCTGCAGGGCGCGAGAAGAACAGCCATTGTGTGATAGGCCGCGTTCTTGATCTCCACATTGAGCAGTCTCCAGATCATAAAGGGAACAATGACTACATAAATAATGCAGCCGTAGATCGTGATGAACTTAAGGATCGGGCCCGCGTTCATCTTTCCGCCGGTGACACAGGCTACCATCCATCCGTTGTAGGTAACAAACCAGCTGGGCACCATATTCGTGAAGTCCTTAGGAATGATCACTTTTCCAAACGCGTGCCTGATCGTAAAAACGATAATGTGGATGCAATGGATCGCGACAGCGATAAACCAGATGATCTTTCCGAAAGGAAGACCGATCTCATAATAAAAGCTTCCGAGCACCATGAGCACCATGCTGAACGCGCCGTACAAACTGGCAGGGATCGTCATGTCATACTCTTTGAGGCAGGTTCCTGAAAACATGGCGATCTTCAGGATATAGCAGATAATAAAAATGGTTCCGAGGGCCATGATCAGATAGCGAAGCCAGACGAAGCCAAGACCGCCGTATACATTTCCCAATGTGAGAAAACTCAGGAATGTTGCTATGCAAGGTACCGGTATTTTTTCTAAGCGACTCATTGTTTACTTTCTCCTTTTCATATGGAATGATCACAGACCCGGCCGAGGCTGTCTCCCCCCTGGCAGCCCCCGTCGCAGAAGGTCTGGTCTCAGAAACGGTTCTCAATCGTAGTAGAACTCGTAGGTATTTTCCCGGATGTGGAAGAAATCAGAGTAATCGATATCAAACAGCGGCTTTTTAACTCTGCGCACATCGATCTTTCTTGCGATCATCTGCTGCAGAACTCCGCCGTAAGCCAGATCTCCCTGAAGGAGCGCGCCGATGATCATTCCGTCCTTATGGACGATCTTCTTATAGACTCCGCCCTTCTCGTAAGTCTCCACTTTGATGGTCTCATCAGCGGGATCAGGATTCACATTGCCCAGGGACATTGTGCTGATATCGAGGAAGCGCATCGTGGATTTACTTGCGAAGAAGTCCGTCATTTTCTCGTTGTATCCGGCCATATTAGCCGCGGCGATCATGCCTTCCTTTACTGCCACAGGCCAGATCGGGCTCGTGCCGGAGACATCGCCGGCTCCGTAAATATCGGGATCGCTGGTCTTGCCGGTCTCATCATAGACAAGACCGAAACGGCTCAGTTCAAGGCCGCTGTCCGCCAGAAACTCCACGTTGGAACGTACGCCCGCTGTGACTACAAAGAAGTCGCAGGGGATCATAGTGCCGTCGCTGAGGATGACTTCCGTGATCTCGTGTTTGTCATTAATCGTCACTTCGTTGACGCCAACGCCATAGTGCTGCTCAACGCCGTGCGCCGCAAATGCGTCGATATAGGCCTGTGCCGCTTTCTGATCGAGCTGCTTGTTGAGAAGCCAGCCGGCGAAGTCACACAGGACGACCTTGACGCCCAGTTCCAGAAAACCTGTCGCGCAGTCAATGCCGACAAGACCGGAGCCGAGGACCACGATATTCTTTTTGGTCTTCGCCACTTCCTTGAGAACCTCGATGTCGTCGATGTTGCGGAATCCGATCATGTTCGGAGAACCGAGCATATTCTTGATCGGAGGGAAGAAAGTATGGGAGCCGGTCGCGATCAGGAGCTTGTCGTAGGAAACTCTCTCGTCTCCGTCCAGGATCACTTCCTTCTTCTCCCTGTCGAGGCCGATCGCCTCTCTGCCCTTCATCCAGTCGACTTTATAGAGCGTTTCAAAATCTTTCTCGACGAAACGCAGCCTCTCGATCGTTCTCTTTCCTGCCAGATACTCGTGAAGAATGCAGCGGGAGTATATGTCCTTGTCCTTGGAGATCAGGACGATCTGACACTCCTTGTCAAGTCTGCGCAGCTCCCTGATGGCGTTGACACCCGCCGCGGAGGAACCGATGACAACATACTTCATATCATTTCACCTCCTCGAGAGTGATGGCATGCATGGGACATTTCTCCACGCACATGGGGTTGGCGGTCTTTCCGTCTTCGCTTCTGTGGACGCACATATTGCACTTCATGATCTCACGGAAGTGGATGCTGTCCGGTTTCAGGATACCGAAAGGACATGACATGACGCACATGTAGCAGCTTGCGCACTGCTCTTTATCATAAGTGACATATCCGGTCTCGGGGTCCTTCTTCATCGCGCCGGTCATGCAGGTATAAACGCATTCCGGATGCTCGCAGTGGCGGCAAAATATAGGAGCGGGCTTAGTCTCACTGTCAATTACGACCCTGTTGCGGGCGTCGCCGCTCTCCGTCTCATGGCTGACCACACAGGCAGTCACGCAGGTGAGACATCCGATGCAGCGGCTTCGGTCTATTTTGATTCTATACATAATCTACCTCCTTACCCGTTGTCATCAGATCTTCTCAAAACGACAGATTCCGCCCTTATAGTTGGGCTCTTTGGAATACTTGTCATAGTTGGAAGGTGTCAGCTTATTGCACTCGATGTAGTGGATCGGAGCAAAGAGCTGGTTGTAAGGTACATTGTCCGTGATCTTGACAAAGAAGTCCGCGTTCTGTCCGTTGACGGAATATACACGAATCTGATCCATCTCGCGGATCCCGTTCTCTTCTGCCTGTTTCGTATTCATATACAGATAGGCCTTGCTGAGGGATACGTCTTCCACGAACTTGACTTCCTTGGTGCGGCTCTGAGTATGCCACTGTCCGACTGTTCCGCGTCCGGTATTGAACACGATCGGGAATTCTTCATTCGGAACATAAGGATTAGGAAGGGGCTCCTCAAACATGAAGTTCGCCCTCTGGTTCGGGGTAAAGAACTTGCCGTCCGCATAGAGTCTTCTCTCCTCATCCGCGAACTCTGCTTCTCTTCCCTCGGGATAGGGCCACTGTCTGCCGTGGGAGCCGGTGAGCTCATCCCATTTCACGCCGCTGAAGTCACAGGGTTTGCCTTTGGAGATCTCACGCAGCATGTCGAAGCACATTCTGGGAGTCTCCCACTTCTCGATCGCCTTGCCCATTCCGAGTGCTTTCGCTACGCCGAGAATACACTCGTAGTCGGAGATCTCATTCTCGCCGCGGGGCAGTACCTGACGCAGTGCGGAAAGTCTGCGCTCGAGGTTGATATAAGTACCTTCTTTCTTGATGCCGGGCACTACGGGCAGATATACAGTCGCGTTCTCCGCGCTCTCGATGTTGTCATAGATATCCTGGACAACAAAGAGTTCCAGTTTCTTAGTCGCTTCCGCGAAAGTCTCGTTGTTGGTCCAGCTGTGTCTGGGATTCGTGCAGAGGATCCACAGGCCCTTGATCTTTCCTGCGTTGATGCCTTCCACGATCATGTTGTAAGGGATCGTAGGTTTTTTGGCGACATGGTCAACGTCAATACCTGTCAAAGCAGCGATCCTTTCTCTCTCATTTTCATCCGTGAAATCACCGCCTCCGAACAGGCAGGTGGTATTACTGAAGAGACGGGAGGCCATGGCGTTGCACTGTCCGGTAATGGAGTTGCCGCCGGTACCGGGCTTTCCGATATTCCCGGTCATCAGAGCCAGATTGATAATGGACTGCGCCGTGCGCACTGCCTCGTAGCCCTGGTTGACGCCCATGGTCCACCAGAAAGAGACAGCCTTGCCATTGTGGATGAGGTTTACGAGTTCAGTGATCTGCTCCGCGGAAAGGCCCGTAGCTTCCACCCCCTTCTCAAGGGTGAAGTCCTTCACGAATGCCGCGAACTCGTCAAACTTATTGGTGTGCTCTTCAATGAACTTGTGATCGATCCAGTCCTTCTCGATCAGCATGTTGGCGATCGTATACATCAGCTTGAGATCGCTCCTGGGCTTTAACCCATACCAGTAATCCGCGTTCATCGCGGTCTCTGACTTTCTGGGGTCGATGACGATGATCTTATGGCCGGGCACTTTGTTCTGGCGCACGCGTCCCCAGACAATGGGGTGCGCGACAACAGGGTTTGCGCCGATGAAGATGATCGTATCGGACAATTCCAGATCCTTAAGTGTGTAACCGGGAGCGTCGTAACCGTAAGTCTGCTTGTGGCCCACCGCTGCGGTCGCCATGCACAGACGGGTATTTCCGTCCACGTTCGTCTGCAGGTAGTTTCTCATGACATGGCCGAAAATAGCGAACTCCTCAAGAGTAAGCTGACCGGTACTGATTCCGGCAACGCTCTCCGTTCCATATTTTGCCTGAAGTTCCTTGAGCTTATCTGCAACATGCTGGAAACCTTCCTCCCATGAAACTTCCTTCATGGTTCCGTCTGCCTGCCGGATCTTGGGCAGCGCATCAGGTTTAACTGTCGTCTGCTGTTTGCTCAGAGACAGTCCCTTTATGCAGCTGAATCCGTCGTTGACAGGATACCCCTTGGTAGGGATCGTCCTGACGATCCGGCCGTTTTCAACGCAGAAGTCCAGATTACAGTCAATCGCGCAGAAATTGCAGGTTGATTGTATCCTTTTCATTCTCTCCTCCATTTCCAATTTCCCGTGTTTTGGTTAGTTTACACAATCTATCCAAAAAAAGTCTGGATTATCTTATTAATTATAACATGTATACCGATCCACATGTGTTGCATACGCAACATAGTTATTCTATAATGTTATTGCTTTCACAAAATATGCATTATCCGACAGGAGTATTTATGAGTGATCTGCTGATCCATGCGTTCCAGACGCATCCCATGTTTAATGACATCTCTCTGACCAACTGTCAAACCCTGATGAACTGTCTGGGATGCAGAGAGAAGAGTTATAAGAAAGATCAGATCATCCCGGCATCAGAGAACTCAGACAGACAGATCGGGATCGTTATATCCGGCTGCGTTCATATCATCAAGGAAGATATATGGGGCCGATGCACTTTTCTCACCTATACCGAAGACGACGGGATCTTCGGGGAGGTCCTGATCGGGGAGAATCTGAGCGAGCGGGGAATTATCTTCAAAGCGGCGGAACCCACTACAGTCCTCTTTATCCCGGCGGACAGGATCCTGCACCCCTGCAGGAACTCCTGCCCCTTCCATCACGCACTCTCCAGGAATCTGTTTGATCTGATCAGCCGAAGAAACGTTGCGCTGACGGAGAAGATCGAGATCACCTCCAAATCCTCTCTCCGCGAAAAAATTCTGGCGTATCTCTCCCTGGAAGCGCAGAAAGCCGGTTCCATGAAGGTGACGATTCCCCTCAGCCGCTCGGAAATGGCGGATTATCTGTGTACGAACCGGAGCGCGCTCTCTCGAGAGCTCACAAACATGAAAAAAGACGGGATCCTGGACTATGATCTTCGGACCTTCCGTCTCCTTCAGGTTCCGGACAGCAAATAGCTTTACCGCCTGACTCGGTATATCCGAATAGAAAAAGAGGCTGCCGCACAAGCGCAGGTTTTCATTCCTTACCGCTTAGTGCGACAGCCTCTCCTGTCGTTTTTTAACCCAGTGTAAAAACTGCGATGCTGTAACCGGGCAGCGTCAGCACACCATTTTCATACGTAATGCTCTCTTCGTTGGTGTTCAGGACTGCCGCCAGAATAAGTCCATCGCCAACTCCCGCCAGCTCCTTCACTGCCGCCTCGCCGCGCAGGTTCATCACGATCAGCAGGTCGCCTTCCGATGCTCCGGCCGCCGCTGATCCTCCATCCGCGCCGCTCTCCGCATACCTTCTGAAAAACGCCGCTACATTGTCATCACTGATCGAGTCCGCGCCTTCCGTCCTGCCACGCGCGATCGCCGGAAAAGCATTCCGCACACGGATGACTTCCCTGAACCACGTCCAAAGCGAAAGCCCGTCCTCCCTCTGCGCCTTTGCAGGAGCAAACTTCATCGGCATCTCGTCCATGTCCGGCGGTCCGGCGCACATGTCGGGGTCTTTGGGGTCGTCGCTCCAGTACATCGGGACGCGCTTGTTTTCGTCCTTGCCGGCGCCCTTCATGCCGATCTCCTCGCCGTAATATACAAACGAATTGCCGCTCATGAAAAGACTCATCGCGTACGCCATTTTCGTAACAGGTCCCTCATCCGCGCCGTAATACCCTGCGCTCCTGGCCATATCGTGATTCGTGTAGAACGGCGCGTCGACATAGTCCGGATTCGCGGCGCTGAACGCTTCCTGCGCCAGCAGCATTCCCTTCACGTAATCCGAAGCCTTGTAGTTTCCGCGCATAATATTGGCGATGAACCCCTCGTTTCCGGAAAACGGGAAGTCGAACAGCGAGTCGATACCGCTCTCGTAAAGCTTTGCGATCTCGTTCCGGCCCGTCCACGCTTCTCCGACAAAATAGCAATCAGCCTTAATACTTCTCCCCGCCTCCGTCAGGAACCGCAGGAATTCCACGTTGGCATCCGGATTCCCGTTAATATAGTATGTCACCGCATCCAGCCTGAATCCGTCAACTCCCTTCCCCAGCCAGTATTCGAGGATCGAACGGATCTCGCCTCTTACGGCTTCGCTCGAAAGATTCAGGTCCGGCATTTCCGACCAGAATCTCGCCTCGTAATACCACTCCGTACCTTCCACAGGCGCGTACCCGTCAGCAGGCTGCCTGGTGAAATTGTAATAATCGTAATACTTACAGTAGGAAGTGTCAGGCTCCCATCCGGAAGGCAGTTCGTGCAGGTAATCCACCGCCGCCTTGAACCAGGCGTTGTCGTCCGAAGTGTGGTTCAGCACCAGGTCCATATATACACGGATGCCCCGCTCGTGGCATTCCGCAAGTAGCGCTTCATAATCTTCCATCGTGCCAAAAGCCGGATCGATCGCATAGTAATCATCCACATCATACTTGTGGTACGTCGACGACGGGTGTACGGGTGTCAGCCAGATCGCGTCAAACCCCAGATCCTGAATGTAATCCAGCTTGGAGCGGATGCCGTTCAGGTCGCCGATCCCGTCCCCGTTTGAGTCGCAGAACGAGTAGACAAAAATTTCATACGTCGTGCGGTAATCGTCGTCTTTTACTGCTTTCGTGAGATCTTTGTTATAATCCAGCATCTGGACAGAAACAGCAGCTGTCGTTTCGCCGTCCGCCGCCTGTTCAGCACCGGAAAAAGCGGCGGGCTGCCCGGCAGCCGCCGCCTGATCTGTGTTTTGGCTCTTATTGCATCCGGTCAAGCACAATACCGCGCACAATAACACATATAGTATTCTCTTCATCCTATCAACACCCTAACCATCTTAACCTTTGACCGCTCCTGACATGCCTTCGACATAGAACCTCTGCAGATAGAGGAACAGAATAGCGATCGGGAGCGAGATCAGCACCGCGCCCGCCGCAAAGCAGGTGTACCACTGGTAAATATACTCCTTCTGCAGCATGTTCCACAGGCCGATGGCGACCGTGAACTGGTCGGCGTTGGCCCTGCACAGGACTTTGGCGAAGATGAAGTCGACCCATGGCGCAATGAACGACGTCATGATGGTATAGATGACGATCGGCTTGGACAGCGGCATGGTGATCTTGGTGAAGATCTGCCACTGCGTCGCGCCGTCGATGATCGCTGCCTCATCAATGGCCCTGGGGATCGTGTCGAAGAAGCCCTTCGAGATCTGGAAGCCCAGACCGGTGCACGCGCTGTAGACAATGATCAGTCCGAACCGGATGGACGAGCCTTCCGTAAGACCCATGGCTTTCAGAATAAAGTACTGCGCGATCATCGTCATGAAGCCCGGGAACAGGCCCAGGATCATCGCGATGTTCATATACGGTTTACGGAATTTGAAACGCATCCGGCTGAGCGAATACGACACAGACAGCACGAACGATGTGCTGATGCAGCAGCTGCAGATGGCGATGATCAGCGTGTTTTTGAACATCCGCGGGAAGTTCAGGACGTTCCTGTCCGTAAGGAGCTTCACATAATTGTTCAGCGTGTATGCCTTGGGCAGGAATGTACTGGTATACGCGCCCGGTTCCGCCCGGAAACTGGTGAGCACGATCCAAAATATCGGCATGACCCAGATAACCGCCAGCACAGCCAGAAATACATGTACGAGGATGTTCACGATCCTCTTGCGGGGACTCCGCCCGTTTTCTTCTCTCTGCTTTTCCATCACATGAACGCCTCCTCGTTTTTGTAGGAACTGGAGTTCCTGTAGGTGGTCAGCGTGATGATCGTCAGGATGACGAATGTCATGATGCCGATAACAGCGCCGAGGTTGTAGTACTGCTGGTCAATCGTCAGCTTGTACAGCCAGGTCACGAGCAGATCCGTCTGACCTGCGGTATCGCCCACGTACGTAGGACCACCGCCTGACAGCAGGTAGATAATGTTGAAATTGTTGATATTGCCGACAAAGCTTGCGATCAGGTAAGGCGTCGTAACGAACAGCATGTACGGCAGCGTTATTTTGAAGAATATCGTTGCGGGGCCTGCGCCGTCCATTTTGGCGGCCTCATAGAGGTCCTCGGGAATATTCTGCAAAATACCGGTCACCTGCAGCATCGTATACGGGATGCCGACCCACAGGTTGATCACGATGATCGTGACCCTCGCGAGCATCGCGTTCGTCCAGAACGGGATCGATTCGCTGATGAGCCCGAGGTTCTTAAGGAGCACGTTGACCGCGCCGGAAGGCTGCAGCATGATGTTCATGATCATCAGCGAAACGAACTGGGGAACCGCGATCGAGAGGACGAAGCAGAATCTCCAGAATCCCTTGAACCTGGTGTCCTTGCGATTGATGATCATCGCGAGGATCATGCCGAGGATGTAGTTCAGGAACGTCGAGAAGATCGCCCACACGATCGTCCATGCGAGTACGTGCCAGAACTGCCGGCCGATATTGCCGTTCATGTTCAGCACCCTCATAAACTGGTGCACGCCGTCCCAGTCAAACAGGACCAGATGCTCGTCCTCCTTGGAATACGTCGTGAACGCCATCGTGATCATGTAGACCAGCGGGACGATATTAAAGACCAGAATGCCGATGCAGGGAAGTGTCATCAGCGTAATATGAAGGTTCCCGTCGAGCAGGTTCTTCACATCCTGTCTGAGGTTCGGAATCGCTTCCCCTTTTTTCATCTCTTTCTGAAGCTTGTAAGAATGCAGCAGCTGCAAGACCCAGAGCCCTATGAATCCTGCGACCACAAAGCAGGTGATCACGCCAAAAAGCAGGATCTGCTGTGAGTTGTCGCCTGCCGCGTATTCATAGATCTGTTTGGCTTCATTCCAGACTTTGCCCTGGGCTTCCGTGCCGAGGCTCGGGAGCATGCTCAGGTTGTGGAAGCCCTGGCTGATCATAAAGACCCAGAAAGCGATCTCCAGAAGAAGCACCACGGCGCCTTTTATGATCTGCTTATGCCCTGCGATTCCTGCTCCCATTACCACCGCGGATAGTTTTGTTAACAAATCACCGTTGATCAATGCATTTTTCACGGTGATGCGATCCTCAATCATAACATACCTCCGTTGACAGGGTTATCTAAGTAAACCAAGGGGTCAGCCCCCCTGGTTCACTCTGTTGAAATCGGTCCGATTCTGTGTTTTGACCCTGAGGGCCGAAGGGACAGTACCCGGGGCCCCTTTAGGGGTCTTTACTGAACAGCGGAAGTGTTCATGGAGGTGTTCATGGCCTCGGTCTTGTCTGCTGCGTTGTCATGCGTAACAGTGCCGGCCACAAGTTCTTTGCCCATGGATTCCGCAGGCGTCCAGTAGTTGCCCATGTTTGCCTGCAGGGGCTGTACGATGGAGCCATATGCCATGGTATCCATCTGCGCCTTTGCAAGGGCATCGTCTACGGAGATATTGTTGTCTGTCGGGATGATGTTGCGGAGCTCAAAGTGGGCCTTCTGCGCGTCTGTGCCGCCAAGATATGCCGCAAGAGCAACTGCAATTTCAGGATGCTCTTTGTAAAGAGCGGTAGCGGGGTTCACGCCGATCGCCTTGGATCCTGCGAAAGATTTCATCTGCTTCATTTCGCCGCCGATGTTGATGGAAGGCGGAGCTGCGATGCCGAGATTATCGCCGTATGCGTCAACTGCCTTCTGATAATCCCATGTGCCGGAGAAGAATGCCTTGGCATCAGCATTTGTTCCAACATCGCCGTTCGAGAAGTTGGGATTGGCAATAAGATCTACCAGATAATTGGTAACTGCTACAGCCTTGTCGCCGCTGAAGTCAAAGCCTGCATCGGCGTCACCGCCGTTCTCTCCGAACAGTGTGCATCCGTTTGCAACATAGAAAGCGGCGATATACCAGGAATTATCCAACGGGAAAGCTACCTTGCCCTTTTCGAGCATTGCATCAAGTGATTTGATATCTTCGTCCGAGAATACGGACTTATCATAGTACATGAACCATGTGTTGCCGGTGAACGGGAAGCCGTAGACAGAACCGTCATAGGTTACTGTATTCACTGTGGTCTCAGAGTTGTTGGCTTTCATGGTCTCGACATTGCTTCCGCCGAGTTCGGCAAGACCGCCGGTCTTGAGCAGATCCGGGATCTGGTCATTCGCGAACATATAGACATCCGCGCCGACACTGGGGTCTGTGCCGATATTGGTCTTGGCATCGCCTTCAGAGCATACGCCGTACTTGAAAGTGATCTTCCATTCCGGATGCGCCGCCGCAAAAGCTTCACACTGGGTCTGGAGCCACTTGCCGTTGTCATCAGACTGGTCTTCCTGCGGTCCCCAAACGGTTACGGTGACATCTGCCGTTTCTTTGGAATCCGTGGCTGCCGCGGCTTCTCCGCCACCGCTGCCCGAGTTCCCGCCGCTCGATCCGCCTGAACTGCCGCCGCATCCCGCGAGCAGGCAAACGCTCAGCACAACTGCCATCATTGTTGCCATAAGCTTTTTCATGTTTTTTTCCTCCTGTAGTGTTTATTTGGTTCTTTATTTACAGATCCAAAGCAGTGCTCTTTCCGGATCCGTATCACAGTATGAATGGAACGGCAAAGCGGCTCCCGCTTAGATTTTTCGCGGCGGGCCGACGCTCTCCCCTTCGATGTATTCGTAAGGTATCAGTTCGTGGACTGCGGGGCCTCCGTAGCTTATTCTCATAAGAAGGTCATCGACGCTCTTTTTGGCGAGCATGGCAGTGTCCTGCTGAATGGTGGAGAGGCGGGGGACGCTGTATTTTGCCAGGGTCAGGCCATCGAATCCGATCACGGAGACCTCTTCGGGAACGCGCAGCCCGATGTCTTTGAGCGCGCGGATCGCGCCGAGGGCGATCGAATCGCTGAAGGCAAAAATCGCAGTCAGGTCCGGCGACCGGCTCATGAGCTTTTCGGCAGCCTTGTAGCCGCTTTCCGCCGAATAGGAACACGGCTCGTAATCCCTGTCAAAATCAAATGAAATCCCATTCTTTGCCAGTTCCTCGACGGCACCGACTATTTTGCTGTTCTTGAACTCTTTGCTGTAACCTGAGAGATATCCGCCGATCATGCCGATCCGGGTGTGCCCCTTCGCCACAAACTTGCTGACCGCGCATCTTCCGGCGTCATGATAGTCCGTCGAGAAGCTGGACAGGTTATCGAAGCCCATATCCTGCGCCCCGACCGTTACAAGCACGCTCGGCAGGGCGATCCGGAAAAAAACTTTGCGAATGGTATCGGTATAGCCGCCAAGAAAGATGATGCCTTTAGGCTTAACGTAAGCGCTGATCCGGACAGCTGTCTCAACCTCATTGTCCGTTTCCCCGATGAAATGGACATTGATGTTCTCATCATACCCCCTCAGCCGTATCTGTATCTCTTCCAGAATGGATTGGAAGAACAGGTTCTTATTGCCCCGGACGATGATGGAAATCTCCGACGACGTCACCTGTTTCAGCTTCCTGGCGTTGGAGTTTGGCTGGTAATTGCACTCGCGTATGATCTCATTGATTTTTTCTCTTGCTTCTTCACTGACATCCGCCCTGTTATTGATCACTCTCGAAACGGTGCCAATACTGTAGCCGGATATCCGGGCAATATCTTTGATCGTAGTCATAATGCTGCCTTCACGATATTAGCCGTCAGACTGCCGCGGCAAGGAATGCTCCGCCCTTCCCGGCGGCGCCGGCGCCGATTTGACGTTGGTTTTGACACAGGTTTGCTGTCTGTGCCGTTCGTTTCCGTTACCGTTGCCGTAAACGTTTCCATATAATATAATAATACCGCCCCGGGGGTAGTTTGTCAACGGATTTTCTGCAATTCGGAACAATGGAAAGCGCGGCCTCTTCGACTGGCTGATCTTCTCGGTCTCGCTGTTTGTCATCGCGGACAACTTCAACAAGCTGCACTGGAAGATCCAGTCACAAAAGCAAGGGATCCGGCTCTATGAACTGAATAAAACGGCATGATATTTTGACAGTCCAAAATGAATTGCCACTTGAACAGCCAGCATCTTGGCTGATTCCTTCCAGTACTTCTTATCATCGCCGAAGCGTGATACCGCGCGGGGCTGGTCGTGGTTGCACCAGAACAGCGCGTTCCATGCACCGCCGTTCTGCATGCCTTCCTGCCACTTGCAGAAGAGATCGCGCAGGGCCTTGAAGTCGGGATCCATGAGCGCCCACTTCTCACCGCCCTTGTAGTCCACTTTGAGGTGATGGAAAGAGAATACCATCTTAAGCTCTTCCTCAATAGGATTGGCATAGCGCAGGCAGTTGTCGAGAGAAGTGGATGACATCTCTCCTACTGTCATCATATCCGCAATTCCTGTGTCACCCACCAGCTCTTTGAGATGCTGATGGATCCTGGGACCGTCTGTATATATTGTTCTACCTCCGGTCTTATTTCTTTTCCGGTACGATGATTCCCAAAATCTTCTCTTCATTGTAGCGGGACAGGATCAGCGCACCCAAAAGACAGATCACCGCTGCGGAGACTGCCGCGATCCGGTATCCGAGTCCTGTTTCTGTTCCTATACTGGCGAAAGCTGTAAACACCAGCATCGCAATACTTTGACCGAATTTGAATGCGAAGGTTCTCGCCGCAAAGAACATGCCCTCGCGGTTCTCTCCCGTTACCACGGCGTCCGCCTCCGCTATATCCGCGACGATCGCCTGGGGAAGGATTCCGAGGATCGCCATCGGGAAGGCTGCCGCACAGACAATAATGATGCCGAATACCAGGCCGGAACCGCCCAAAAGACCTGAGACCGCGGTGATCAGGTACACGATCGCAAGACCTGTGAAACCGATCAGCACCAGTCTCTTCTTGTTCATGCGGTGCGCCAGCGCATTGACCGGCATGTAGCAGGCAAAGGACAGAAGCGTCATGGCGACATAGAGGATCGTCGTGAATGTCTCCGGAAGTTTCATCAGGGATGTGATGAAGAAAGGGAGACCTGTCTGGAAGATCGTCAGTCCCAGAAAATAGAGCACATCGCTGCCGACAAAGATGCGGAAGTCGTGGTTCTTGAATGTCTTGATCAAAGAAGTGAATGCGTCGTCGTTTGAAGGGACGGTGTGAACATACTCTTTCTCATTGATCGTAAAAGTGGGTACCAAAAGAGCGATCAGGCCGATGACAGAGAGGATCGCAAAGGTGATCCTGATAGCCGTGACTCTGCCCATGGAAGGTTCCAAAGCGCCCCAGATGAAAGGAGCGGCGTAGCCGATAGCAGATCCCAGGATGAAAGTCACCGAGATATAGGTTGAAATACTGATGCGGGTGTCCTGTGTAGTTCCCAGCTCAGAGATCAGCGCGTTATACGGCGTGCAGTAGGTCGTCATAAACAAATAGAACAGGAGCAGTGTGACCAGGAGCCAGATGCAGTTCACACCGGAGACCGCGTTTACCGGCGCCCAGAAAACAAGAACTGTGATGAGTGCAAAAGGAATCGCGATCTTCTGCATGAAAGGAATTCTTCGCCCCTTAGGGTTTGTGGATCGATCAGAAAGGTTTGCGATCATAGGGTCTGTTACAGCGTCGAACACTCTGCCGAGCGCCGCAATACCGCCGATCACGGTGGCGATCCCGAGGATCACGCGTCCCTGAGGGATGAAAAGTGTCTGACCTGCGGCGATAGAGTCCGCGTCCGGCTGATAGAAGTAGACAAGCCAGTTTGTGATCAGCGCCGACAGCAGCGACCAGCCGAACTGTCCTATTGCGAAACACCACATCTTCCCCTTCGTTATTGTTTTCATAGCACATCTCCTGTCAGTAAACGATTTACAGCCTTCCGGTCTCGGATATGTTTAAACATCTGAACCGGAAGACTGTATTTATAATACACTATTTTGACTTCTTTTTGTGATGGAAATGGATCTCGGGAATCGCAACATTGTCATAAACAATGTCTTTTTTCTCAAGTTCCGCATTTTCCTCCTGATCGGCCTTATCCTGAAGTTCGTCGAAATTATCGGAATGGATCTCGGGCACCGCTACATTGTCATCTTTCTCTATATGAAATAGTTTCTTCAGGTTCATCCTGAAATTACCTCCTTGCGTCATACCAGGTTGATGAAAAACGTGATAACGAGCGAATTTATAAAATCCGCGAACAAGCTTCCCACGATCGGGATCAGAAGATACGCCTTGATGGAAGGCACGTATTTGTCACAGATCGCCTGCATATTGGCCATGGCGTTGGGTGTTGCGCCCATACCGAAGCCGCAGGTACCTGCTGTGATGACGGCCGCGTCGTAATCTCTTCCCATAAAGCGGAAGATCACAAATCTCGCGAACAGATACATAAACGCAAGCTGGACCAGAAGCAGGATCACCAGAGGAAGTGCCAGCGCCGCGAGCTGCCAGATCTTGAGAGTAATCATGGCAATACCGAGGAACAGCGAAAGGCAGATACCGCCCAGGTCATTGATCTCGCCCATGTAGACTTTGATCTTTCCGGTGCTCTCTCCGATATTGCGGATAACCGCGGCGACGATCATGGCGCCGATATAGACGGGGAAGGTCATTCCCGTTTTGGTCAGCAGCGCGGAAATCAGCGTGCCCAGGCCAACGGTGACACACAGTTCAAATACCGCCGGCGCGTAATTGTCAAAGTGTCTGACGTGCTGCTCTTCGTCCTCGTCGAAGATCTCTACATCATCCGCGGACTTCGCGGTCTTTAAAAGGTCGTACTTTTTAATCAGGGAGTTGCCCAGAGGGCCGCCGATCAAACTTCCCGCGATAAGGCCGAAAGTAGCCGCAGCTGTTGCAATTGTCGTGGCACCCTGAATGCCGAAGTCCTCTATGACAGGGCCGAAGGCTCCCGCCGTCCCGTGTCCGCCGACCATGGGAACAGAGCCGGTACAAAGACCGATCAGCGGATTTACGCCTAAGACGCGTGAGACCCCGACGGCCAGGACGTTCTGCAGGACGATCAGTAGAATAACCTGGACCAGAAAGATGATCAGGTCCTTCCCACCCTCCTTGAGGACAGCCAGGTTGGCCTGAAATCCTACAGAAGTAAAGAAAAACACCATACAGATTTCCCGGAAGGTGTCGTCATAAATGAATTCAACTACACCCATCACATAGAGGATGCAGGAAATGATGGCGACCACAAGTCCGCCGACCACAGGTGCCGGGATGCAGAAGGTCTCCAGGAAACGGATCCTTTTGCGAAGAAACTGTCCCAGCATCAGGACGCCGACAGCGATGGCAAGGGTAAGATACTTGTTAATCTCGATTGTGATCATGTTCGTCCCTCCTTACTTTCCGGATGTCTGTACAGTAATGCCGCATTCCTGGTAGTACTGTGCTGCGCCGGGATGGAAAGGGATCGTGACTGACTCCACAGCTTTCTGTTCCTGAAGGTCGAATTCCACCGGAACTGCGTCGTTGAGCGCCGCCTTCTCCTTAAAGAGGGCGCCTGTGATCGTATAGATCTTATCTGCAGGGGTCTTGTCCGATGCCAGAAGGACTGACATCACAGCCAGCGTCGTCACGTCGCTGTCCTGTCCTTTGTAAGTTCCTGCAGGTATCACTGCTTTCGCATAGAATCCGTAAGCTCCTGTCAAAAGATCGCTCTGCTGCCCTTCGATCGGCACAAGGCTTACAGGTGTCGTCCCGGATAGGTCAGTGATGACCTGCGCCGGCGCGCCGGCTGTGCAGAACATCGCGTCGATGCTACCATCGCCAAGAGCTTTTGACGCCTCCGCGTAAGTCATGTTCTGAACCGTCAGCATGTTGGATGTAAGCCCATAAGCCTGCAGGATCTGAGCCGCGTTCTTCTGTGTACCGGAATCCGCTTCGCCCACACTCACCTTCTTCCCGGCGAGGTCACTTACAGAAGCAATTCCCGAATCCGCTCTCACCACGATCTGTACAGGCTCCGGATACAGCGACGCGATCGCAGAGTATCCCTTCATTGCCTGCGTATCCAGCGTGCCTGCGTACATCTCGTCAATGACATCGGACTGGGCGATCGCCAGCTCCAGATAATCCTGAGAGAGCAGACGGATATTTGCCGCCGAACCGGCCGTCGTCTTTACTTCGACATTGATCTTATAGGGATCTTTCTGAAGCGTCTGGGACAACGCCTTGCCCAGAGAATTATAGTTGCCGCCCTCTCCCGCTGTTCCGATGCGGAGCCTGCCCTTCTGTCCGCAGGCCGTCAGCGCTGCGAGAACAAACAGGAAGGCCATTATAAGTGCTGTTTTCCTTCTCAATCCTTTCAAATGCATCCCCTCCTTACACTATTTTGCCAGGTGGTTACTTATGCCATAAATCCTCCCGTAAGATGTATCTATTATCCACTATTTCACGCTAAAGTGCAAAAGAATAATACTCCATAACTGTAAAAGGGCCGAAACTGTGCAGCAGTTCCGGCCCTTTCGGTGTGAATATTATTTTTTGTCCATAATCCTGTTCTTAATCTTCTCTGCGATCTTTCCCGCTCTCTTAATCTCAGGCCGCACGAACTCCCTGGCCGCCACGTCCTTGTCCGCAAGACTGACCAGGATTGCCTCTTTGGACTTGGGCGGATGGGCAAATGTCAGCGGCCACATGTGTCCCCTGATAATGTTCTTCTCCTTATCAGTGAGCTTAAAATCTTTGTCCGCTTTCTCCATTGCGATCTGTGGGTGACTTGTTCCGTGTTTATATGCGGTAAGGCCCTGTTCCTTGATGCTGTACTGATAATAATCGTGCAGCATAGCTCCTCGCGCCAATTCCTTCTCGTCAATCTTCCATTCGAGCTTCTCAGCCAGTTCAAAAGCCCGCCTGGCTACTGCTACGCAGTGGTCCAGCGTATTGCTGCCATGGTGCTGCGGAAACTCACAGAGCCTGATGATCCTGGGGTCACTGAGCAGTTTCTCCAGCTCGCTGTCAAAAAGTTCCTTATCATTTGTCATACACCGCTTCACCTCTCTTTCTGAATAGAGATCACCACAAATACTAGAAGTACAAACGGGTAGATTAGGAAGGGGATCAGTGAGACACTGGTCAGCTTCGCGATATTCGCCGCTACCAGCAGCTGCGCTCCGTAAGGTATTATCCCTTGCGCGATGCAGGAGCAGGTGTCGAGAAGCGATGCTGTCTGTCTGGGATCCACTCCGTATTCTTTCGTAATATCTCTGGCTATAGGTGCCGAAATAACGATTGCAACTGTATTATTGGCTGTTGCAATGTCCATAAATGCCGTCAAAAAAGCAATGCCGTACATTCCGCCGCGCTTGCTGTCCGCTTTCTTGCGTATAAAAGCGAGGATTGCCTCGAATCCCCCGTTTTCCTTCATAAGCGCCGCGATGGATGCCACCAGGATCGTGACGATCATAGTCTCGAACATCCCGCCAATCCCGCTTCCCATCGATGCCAGCGCCGTTGCGTAAGTCAGGGAACCCGTGAAGATCCCGACCAACACGAAGAGAAGGATACCTGCCATCAGCACCAGAAATACATTGATCCCCAGGATTGACATAGCCAGTACGATGAAATAGGGAAGCGCCTGCCAGATATTGAATTCAAAGGTGCCGATGGAGGCTCCCCTGCTCATGAACGCATAAACGATCAGGATCACCAGTGTGATGATCGCGGCGGGAAGAGCTACTCTTATATTTGTACGAAATTTGTCCTTCATTTCCACACCCTGCGTCTTAGTGGCAGCGATCGTGGTATCTGAAATAAAGGAGAGATTATCTCCGAACATTGCGCCTCCGACGACAATGCCGACGCAGAACGGAAGGGGCAGTCCGCCGTTTTGCGAGACCGCGCAGGCAATCGGCGCAAGGACCGAGATCGTTCCCACGCTGGTTCCCATAGCCATTGAGA
>Ga0256407_10004065_pt1 | contig 24909 bp, 25 predicted proteins | sample RumenRJG_04DNA_FD_193489 | JGI IMG/M metagenome (GOLD analysis project Ga0256407, IMG submission 193489) | Bovine rumen microbial communities from Lethbridge, Alberta, Canada - RJG_04 | ecosystem: Host-associated > Mammals > Digestive system > Stomach > Rumen | place: Canada: Alberta... | reverse complement strand
GTAAATGCCTTATGATGAGATCACTTTTTTCAGGTGTTGCAGGTCTTAAGACTCACCAGACCAAGATGGACGTTATCGGTAACAATATCGCAAACGTTAACACTGTAGCATATAAGTCACAGAACGTAACATTCCAGGAACTCATGTACCAGACAACGCAGAATGCTTCAGGGGCAAATGCGGCAACAGGTCGTGGCGGTGTCAATGCCAAGCAGATCGGTCTCGGTGTTCAGACGGGTGCAATCAATGCGAACATCACAACATCAGGTGCTTCGCAGTCTACAGGAAATCCTTTTGATGTTCAGATCAAGGGTGACAGCTTCTTCGTTGTAAGCGACGGCTCCAACAATTACTTCACTCGTGCGGGCGCGTTCTATGTTGACGGTGCAGGTAACCTTGCGATGACGTCAAACGGATACACCGTAATGGGATGGCAGGAAGATCCGAACCAGCCCGGCACTATCATCAAGAATACGGTTACACCGCTTAAGATAATGTCTCCCGATAAGATGACATCAGAACCGGAGCAGACTACTCATTCGTACCTTTCGGGAGTTATCGACAAGAACAGCACACAGCTTACATCAACATCCGGATTGATAGTCAATGTAAGCCTTTATGACAGCCTTGGATACAGCTATATTGCAAAGTTTGCCATCAAACAGGTGAAGGATGCTTCCGGTAAGCCCGTCGAAGGCGACTACTCAATGGAGGCGGTTGATATTGTCAATTCCAAGGGATACAGCATGATGCATACGTCTGATGAACCGGGATACGAAAAGAACGGATTCGATCTCAGCGGAGAACCGCAGGCGTTTGTACTTGATATCAAGCCCAATGCACAAAGCGGTGACCCATCGGCAACGTTGCATTACAATACCGAAACCGGTAAAAACAAGAACGTAGATGCAAATGATAATGAACAGCCATTCGCTCTGCAGGTTCTTAAGGCCAATTACACAGCCCCGGTACCGGCAACCGGCACAACTCCCGCAACTCCCGGTTCAATTACTCCCACGGCTGAAAGAGCAGATTCATTCCAGCGTGACATGGATCTTATGGTCGGAAAATCAACGATGTACGATAATAAAGGTACTTCAACGATAAAGGGTAATGCCGGAGATTATGAAGGAAACTATGCGGGACGCAAAGTCGGCGAGATGAGCGGTGTTGCAATAGCTCAGGACGGTAAGATCACCGCGACATACGACAACGGAACAAGTAAGCTTCTCGGACAGATTGCAGTTGCAAACTTTGCGAACCCTTCGGGTCTTGAGAAGATCGGTGATAACCTGTACCAGACAACACCGAACTCGGGTACATTCGACGGTATCGGTGATGACATTACATCCGGTTCCGGTGCACTTTCAACAGGCGTTCTGGAGATGTCAAACGTAGACCTTTCGGCAGAGTTTACAGACATGATCACAACTCAGAGAGGTTTCCAGGCAAACAGCCGTATAATCACGGTTTCAGACTCACTGCTTGAAGAGCTTACAAACCTTAAGAGATAATATTTAACAAAATAGGGTAATCGGGATGCGTGACAGTTCACGCATCCCTTTACCCGCTTTATGGGGATAGTGCTTAAACCCCAAAAAAACATAGACATTTACATAATAATTTAGTAAAATAGCTATGTGTGGCTAGCCATATCATTCTAATTTTTGGAAGGTACAGTGTTTTGGATTTAGCAACCTTAATAGGTGTAATAGCGGGCCTGACTTTCATGTTCGTGTCCATACTGCTTGGACAGGACGGAGCAGCAGGTATCAAATATTTCATGGATGCTCCTTCAGCGATGATCACGTTTGGTGGAGCTTTTGCCGCAATATTCGGTGGCACCAGTATCAAGGACTTTGTCAACGGATTAAAGAGCGCCAAGATCGCTTTCATGCACGGAAGTGAGGATCCCGGCGCAATCATTCAGAAGATCATCGATCTCTCAAACGTGGCACGTAAAGAAGGTCTTCTTTCGCTCGAAGAAGCAGCTTCAGGTCTTGATGATGTATTTCTTCAAAAGGGAGTTATGCTCATCGTCGACGGTACCGATCCCGATCTTGTAAGAGGAATATTGGAAACCGAGCTCATCAGTATAGACGAGCGTCATAAGGTCAATATCGGGTTCTGGGAAGATCTCGGCGGTATGGGTCCTGCATGGGGTATGATCGGTACCCTCCTCGGACTCGTTATGATGCTTTATCATATGGATGACGTTGCGGCACTCGGCCCGAACATGGCTGTTGCCCTTATTACAACGTTCTACGGTTCGGTTCTTGCGAACTGGATATGTGCGCCGTTTGCCTCTAAGCTCAAGAAGGTCAACGGAGCGGAGATGAAAGTAAAAGAGATTACCATCGAGGGACTTCTGTCAATTCAGGCAGGTGAGAACCCGAGAGTTATAGAAGAGAAGCTTAAGTCGTTCCTGGCACCCGGTGATCGCGGATCGTCAGGCGGCGAAGAAGGGGGAGGCGAAGAGTAGTGGCTAAGCGCAAAGAAGAAGAGCCGCCCAAAGGCGCGCCGGCGTGGCAATCGACCTTTGCCGACCTGATGAACCTTCTGCTGTGCTTCTTCGTTATGCTGTTTGCTATGTCAACGATAGATGCACAGAAGTTCGCCCTTGTAGCAGCAAGCTTTTCACAGACATTCTCAATATTTGATTCCGGCGGATCATCGCTTCTCGAAGGACTTCTGATCAACAATGGTGTCAGCCAGCTTTCCCAGCTTGATGTTTACATGAACACAATGGGACAGGCAGCGAGCGCCGAAGAAGAATCCGATGATGAATACAAGGAATTTGATGAAAAGGTTTCGGACGTTCAGCAGGAAATGCTCAAGCAGAACGAGCAGCTTGCAGAGAAGATAGAAGAAGCTATTGCCGAACAGAATCTGGACGGTGATATTGATGTTGATTTTACTTCGCAGTATGTTGAACTGACACTTAACGGTGCATTGCTGTTTGATTCCGGTAAAGCGGATCTTAAGCAGGAAGCCCTTCCGCTCATGGAAAAAGTAGGAGTGATACTTCAGAAGTATGCCGAGTCGATAATCGAAGTCGAAGGACATACCGATAACGTTCCGATACATACTGCCAGGTTTGCTAACAACAACGAGCTTTCAAGCGCGAGAGCACTTTCGGTATTCGACTATCTCGTTGAACATACGAACCTTTTACCGTCGAACATAAAGCACTCGGGACGCGGTGAATACATACCGGTAGCCGATAACGGAACGCCGGAGGGTCGTGCGAAGAACCGCCGTGTCGAGATCAAGATATACAATCCGTTAGCAGCACCTTAATGTCAAAGAGTCAAAGGGGACGATGAATAATGAAGAAAAATCTTATGTCGGTCATTATACTTGCGCTTGTTGCGGTCAATGTCGTTCTAACGGGAATCATCATGTTCTCGACAGTATCGGCCAACCGCAAGACCATTGCTCTTGTAGATGACATTGCGGCCATACTCAATCTTGAACTTGAGAAGACTGCTGAAGGCGGTGAAGAGGCAGAGCCCGAGATGGTTCTTCCGGAGAATTCAGAGGTATATGATATCGCCGATGCGATGACTATCGCACTCAAGTCGAGTGACGGCAAGGATCATTACGCATTGTGCTCGGTATCATTTTCGATCAACAAGGAAGATCCCGATTACAAGACATACCAGCCTCTGTTCTCGGCCAAGGAAAGTAAGATAAAGAGTGAGATCATTGAGGTCGTAGGACAGTACACGAAGGAAGAAGCTCAGGCAAACGTCCATGGAATAGAGGAGGCGATCCTCAAAAAAGTCCAGGAGATGTTTGACTCAAAGTTTGTATATGAGGCATACTTCCGCGATATCAAATTCCAATAGGAAATGATTGAAATCAGGAAACAAACGGACTCGTTTCCTGCGGTACATATAACAATTTGAGCATCTGAAGCGGAGCGAAGATGCGAGAATCGAGGTGAGCTTAATGGGCGAAGTTCTCTCGCAAAATGAGATTGACAGTCTGCTTCAGGCATTAAGCTCAGGTGAACTTGACGCGGAAGACATCAATTCCATTGATGAGCGAGCGGCTAAGAGCTACGACTTCAGACGCCCGGCAAAGTTTTCAAAAGAACATCTGAGAACGCTTGAGATAATATTTGAGCATTACGGTCGTCTTCTTTCGACAAATCTGCCGGTGTATCTGCGCAAAAACATACAGGTAAGCGTTGTTAACTCCGAGGCATGTACGTTCTCCGAATTTTCGACGGCACTTGCGAATCCGGTACTCCTTGCCGTGGTCAATTTCGATCCGCTCGGAGGTAATGTTCTTCTTGAGATCGCGGCGAATCTCGGATACGCGATAATCGACAGAATGCTCGGCGGGCAAGGCAATCCGCTCGATAAGAGCAGAGATTTCTCGGAGATTGAAAGATCGATAATAGATAAGATCATAACGGTGTGCGTACAGCTTCTTCGTGAACCGTGGAAGAATGTAACGGAGATCAATCCCTACCTTGAGAGAGTTGAGACCAATCCGCAGTTCGCACAGATAATCGCCCCGCAGGAAATGATCGCCATCGTCACAATAAACATCAAGATAGGTGATGTTGAGGGACTGATGAATGTGTGCCTTCCCTACTTTACGCTCGAGTCGGTAATGGATAAACTCAATACCAAGTATTGGTTCGCCAATATGAAGGATAATAGCGGCGAAGCCTTTACCGAGCATATCGAGACAATAGTCAGAAAGGTCACGATGCCGATAAAGGCTGTACTCGGAAAGAGTACGATAACCGTAAGCGATTTTGTCAATCTGCAGCTTGGAGATATCATCAAGCTTGGAAGCAAAGTCGACAGTCAGTTGGATATATATGTCGGAAATATCCGAAAATTTAAGGCACTGCCCGGTACATCGAGAGATGAATATGCGGTCAGAGTCACAGAAGTCTTAAGAGAGGAGGAATAGGATAGAGTATGGACGGAATGTTATCGCAAGATGAAATAAATGCTCTGCTAAGCGGCGGAATACCCGATGCACCATCAGACACACCCGCCGACGCTCCTGCCGAAGCTCCTGCTGACGCGCCTTCCGAGGCAGCTGCAACCGCAGCACCGGTCGAAGATGAGATAACCGATGAGGAAAAGGATGCCATTGGAGAAGTAGCCAATATAAGCATGGGTACTTCGGCAACGACTCTTTATTCTCTGGTCAACCGAAAGGTTAACATAACAACACCGGTTGTCGATATGGCGACCTGGGATGTGATAGTCAACGAGTACGAAAGACCGTGCGTCTTCATTAAGATTAAGTACACTGTCGGGCTTGAAGGCACCAACATCTTGATACTGAAGGAGCATGATGTTAAGATAATAACGGACCTCATGATGGGAGGTGACGGAACCAATGTTGAGGAGACCGAGCTAACGGACATTCACCTGTCTGCGATCTCCGAGGCAATGAACCAGATGATGGGTTCGTCGGCAACATCGCTCTCGTCAATGCTCGGACGTATGATCGATATTAGTCCCCCCGAGGCTAATCTTGTTGATGTAGCCGGACTGGAGACACAGGAGGATATATCATCATTCCTTCTCGGAAGATTCGTAAGGATCACGTTCCGGATGCAGATCGGCGATCTGGTTGACAGTAAGATCATGCAGTTGTATCCTATTGACTTTGCGAAGAATCTGTATGATTATTTTATGGACAGCCAGGAACCGGATATACCCCCGGCACCCGAACCCGCAGCCCCGCAAATGGCAGCACCTTCGATGCAGGCACCGACTTCGGGCCAGAGCATGGGAGCTCCGCAGATGCCTCCACCGAACATGGGAATGCCACAAATGGGTGCTCCGTCGATGGACTTCTCGATGGGAATGGGCATGCAACCGCAGATGGGTGCACCCGGTCAAATGGGCATGGGAATGCCGAACTTAAATATTCAGCCTGCGAGCTTTACACCTTTCTCAACAGATGTAAATGCAATGCAAAGTCAGGAGAATATAGCTCTTATCAAAGATGTGCCTCTTGAGGTAACTGTAGAATTAGGCAGGACAAGTAAAGCAATTTCTGATATACTTGATTTTGCACCGGGCACAATCATAGAACTTGATAAGATAGCCGGTGAACCGGTAGACGTTCTTGTAAACGGCAAGCTTGTAGCAAAAGGTGAAGTAGTAGTTATTGAAGAAAACTTTGGTGTCAGAGTCACCGAAATAATCAACTAATAAGATAGGAGAAAAACGATGGCAAAAAACATTCTTATCTGTGATGATGCAGCATTCATGCGCATGATGATCAAGGACATTCTCTCAAAGAACGGTTATAACGTAGCCGGTGAAGCAGAGAATGGTGCCAAGGCTGTGGAGAAGTACATGGAGCTTAAGCCCGACCTTGTTCTCATGGACATCACGATGCCTGAGATGGATGGTATCCAGGCACTCAAAAAGATCAAGGAATCAGACCCTTCAGCACTTGTTATCATGTGCTCGGCAATGGGTCAGCAGGCTATGGTTATCGAATCCATTCAGGCCGGAGCGAAGGACTTCATAGTTAAGCCGTTCCAGGCAGACAGAGTTATAGAGGCTGTTAAAAAAGTCGTAGGTTGATAATATGGTACTTGCACTTGTTGCAGACAGGGCAGAAAGTTTCACTCAGTTTCTGACCGTCATTTTGGTATTCCTTCTGGTACTGGCTCTGACGTATCTGACAACGAGGTTTGTAGGGAATTACCAGAAAGCAAGATCCGTAAACCGTAATTTCGATGTCATTGAGACTTACAAGATAACAAACGGCAAATACCTGCAGATTGTCAGGATTGGCGAGAAGTATGTGGTAATCGGGATCGGTAAGGACAACGTCACGAGTATATGTGAACTGTCCGCCGACGATATCAAGCCTGTACCCGAGCAGTCCGTTCAGTCTGTCGAAGCGTTCAGATCCATCTTGGACAAGGCAAAAGAACGTATCGGTAAAGGCGGAAAAAATGAAAAATAGCGGTAGCATTGGGGGCAGAAGAGCATTCTTGATCTTTTGCTTCCTTGTGTATTTAGTGGCGTTTTTCTTTATGTCACCCACAAACATATATGCCAGCGACGTCAACGATCTGGGTATTACAACCGAGTCGGAACCGAGACGGCCGACCGTCATCAGAGAGCCCGGAACTGCCACTGAGGCTGCGGACATCAGAGATCTTAACGTATCCAACAATCTCTCGATAACATATACCGACAAACAGGGTAATCTGTCGGGAACACTTCGTATCCTCATCATTCTGACCCTCGTGGCAATGGCTCCTTTCCTCGTGATAATGATGACATCATTTACGAGGATTCTTATAGTTCTTCATTTTGTCAGAACGGCGCTCGGCACTCAGACCGCACCCCCCAATCAGGTGCTCGTGGGGCTGACTCTGTTCTTGACTTTTTTTATAATGAATCCGGTTATTACGGATATAAACAATAATGCGGTTAAGCCGTTTGAAGCGGGAGAGATACAGCAGGAGGAATTCATCGATACAGCGCTTGTTCCTCTTCGCGAGTTCATGTATCCGCAGACGCAGACCAAGGACGTCCGCCTGTTCATGGATATCGCCAAGATTGAAAGCGTTGATTCGGTTGATGACATACCGACCCGTGTTCTCGTCCCGGCATTTGTTATAAGCGAGCTTAGAAGAGCGTTTATCATAGGATTTTTGATATACATTCCGTTCATTGTCATAGATATGGTCGTCGCCTCGACCCTCATGTCGATGGGTATGATGATGTTGCCACCGACGACGATATCGATGCCGTTCAAGATACTTCTGTTCGTACTCGCGGACGGCTGGAACCTTGTGATCGGAAATCTTGTCAAGACGTTCTATTGAGTGTTTCGAGTAGAAATACAGTTAGCGAGAAGATTTACAATTTGCGAGAAAAGTTTTGGAGGACGTTGTTACTTGACGAGGTTTTTTCACGAGTCTAGTAACGTGACGTCCGGAAATAAGCGCAAGCGCCTTTTCGAACAAATTTGTAAATGCTTCGAGCAAGGGGTAAAGGGAGGACAATTATTATGATGGACATCGACAACGTCACCACTATCACTCGAACAGCCCTGTACACGATCATAAAGTGCTCGGCTCCGATGCTTCTCGTATCTCTTGTGATCGGTCTTGCCGTCAGCATATTCCAGACGGTTACTTCGATCCAGGAGCAGACGCTGACATTTGTTCCGAAGGTCATCGGAATCTTCACCGCGATCATGATACTCGGACATTGGATATTAAGCGAGGTAGTAGCTTACACCGAGCAGCTTTGGGGCGATTTTTCACTGTACATCAGATAAGAGATGCTTGATTATACATTTTCATTCGTAGATCTGGAATTCTTCCTGCTCGTGTTTGCGAGAATAACTGCGTTTGTATTCGTGGCGCCGTTCTTCTCGATGTCCAACACGCCGCGAAGACTTCGAGCAGGATTCGCACTGCTTCTGTCGATCATCGTTACCGAAGCACTTACCGATCACAGCGTTCCCGAATATTCGACCGTTATAGGATATTCGATGATCGTGATCAAAGAGACCGTCGCAGGACTTATCATCGGCCTTGGTGCCAATATGTGCATGTCGGTCATGAACTTTGCCGGTAAGGTCGCTGATATGGAAGTCGGACTGTCGATGGTTCAGCTGTTCGATCCGCTCACGAAAGAAGGAACCGGATTCATGGGAAGTTTTTATCAGTACATACTCGTTCTGATAATGCTGATCACGAACATGCACTACTATTTCCTGAGAGCTATCGTTGAGACGTTTGCACTCATACCGATAGGAGGGGCGAAGTTCTCATCCGATAAGATAATGACAACGATGGTGCAGTTTCTTACCGACTATGTCATTCTGGCTTTCAGGGTATGTCTTCCGATAGTTGCCGCGATGCTGCTGCTTAATGCGATACTTGGAGTTCTTGCCAAGACGGCACCGCAGGTTAATATGTTTTCCGTCGGTATCCAGATCAAGATACTTGTCGGACTGGGGATACTTTTTCTGACCATAGGCACGATACCGAGTGCATCCGATTTCATTTTCAAGGAAATGAAAGTCATGGTCACCGCAATGGTTGAGAGTATGCGTTAAGAGGGGAAATATGATCGAGAGCACGTATCTGCTGAAACTTGATCTGCAGCTGTTTGCGAAAGAGGGGCCCGGAGGGGAAAAGACCGAGCCGGCAACCGAGAAGAAACTGTCCGACGCGAGAAAAGAAGGACAGGTTGCCAAGAGCAGGGAACTCGGTCAGGCTTTTGCGCTCCTTGCGCTTTTTATTGTATTGAAGATATGGGCCGGCAATATCGGCCATAATTTTATAAATACATTCCGCGCGAACTATATGCGGATGAAAGAGATGACAACGCTTGTGGGCGGCGAGATCTCTATTAAGGATTTCTGCAGGCTCATCAATTCGAATGTGCTGACGATGGCAATTGTCGTTGCACCGGTCTTTGCTGCGGCACTCGTTGTTGCGATCGTGTGCGATATTTTCCAGGTAAAGTGGCAGCCTACGAGCAAACCGCTCCAACCCAAGTTCTCCAAGATCAATCCGATCAGCGGATTCAAGCGTATTTTCTCGAAAGAGAAGCTGATAGATCTGTTAAAATCACTCATCAAGCTTTTCATTCTCGGATATATGGCTTACTCCACGATCAAGGGTGAATTTGCGGTGCTGTTCGCATTGTTTGACATGGAGCTTATAACGGCGATCAGAGTCATCGGTGATATTGCGATCAGTCTCGGACTTAAGATAAGTGCGGTATATATAGTGATTGGGTTTGCCGATTACGGTTATCAGAAGTGGAAGTTTGCCGAAGACATGAAGATGACCAAGCAGGAAGTCAAGGACGAGTGGAAGAACGCCGAAGGAGATCCTGCAGTCAAGGGCAAACAGAAGCAGAGAATGCAGGAAGCATCGAGAAGAAGAATGATGCAGGCTGTTCCGAGTGCGGATGTTGTCATCACGAACCCCACGCACTTTGCGGTGGCGATTAAGTATGATGTGGAAGTTTTTGACGCACCGTACGTTGTCGCAAAGGGTGAGGATTTTCTGGCAGCCCGTATCAAAGAGAGGGCAGCCGAGGCCGGAGTCGATATAGTAGAGAACAAACCGTTGGCGAGAATGCTGTACTACAACGTGGATCTTGGATCGCCGATCCCACCGGAACTGTACCAGACAGTTGCGGAGATCCTCGCAGCTATCTACAATGCCCGCGCTGCAGGATAACAGTATAACGGGGATCGTAACCAAGATAATTATATTTGAATCCGTAATCGAGGGAGAAGGCATTATATCTTGCTGCAAAAAGACTTGGAAGGCGTTGTTACTTGACGAGGTATTATCGAGTCTAGTAACGTGACGCCTGGAAACGAGCGGAAGCGCCTTTTTGCGTAAGAGTATAATGACTTCGACCGTATATTATAGAAAACTGCAGCAGGGGAGGTGAGAGAATATGAAGAAGTTTGCTGTGCCTGACATAGGCGTGGCTCTGTATCTTCTGAGTGCATTCATATTCCTTATCATACCCATTCCGTCAGCACTGCTTGACGTTGCACTTGCGATAAATATTTCCATCGCTTTTGCGGTGCTCTTTAATACAATGTTTGCAAAAGAAGTGCTGGATATGTCTTTTTTCCCGACTCTTTTGCTGTTCACGACGATATTCAGAATTTCGCTGAACGTATCTTCAACAAGACTTATACTCTCAACCGGTTCACCCGGTAACGTCGTTGAGACATTCGGTGAGTTCGTCGGCGGCGGCGACCTCATTATGGGAACCATAGTGTTCATCATACTGATCATCATTCAGTTCATGGTCATCAACAAAGGTTCCGAGAGAGTAGCGGAAGTTACTGCGAGATTTACACTCGATGCGATGCCCGGTAAACAGATGGCTATAGATGCTGACTTAAATACCGGAGCGATAACCGATGAAGAAGCAAAACAGATGCGTGCCAAGATCCAGGAGGAGTCAAGCTTCTTCGGATCCATGGATGGTGCGGTTAAGTACGTAAAAGGAGACGCAACCGCCGGTCTTATCATAACGTTTGTAAACATCATCGGTGGTATCGCCATGGGGATGCTCAGGCAAGGGCTTGATTTTAACGCGGCGATATCGAAGTATACGATACTTACGATCGGTGACGGACTTGTATCACAGATTCCGTCGCTTCTGATATCTCTTTCAACGGGTATACTCGTTACAAAAGGATCCAAGGAAGCGGACTTCGGTTCCGTTCTCGTGTCCCAGCTGTTCGGTATGCCCAAGGCGATGTATTTCGTCGGTGGAGTCATCTGTTTCCTCGGAATTGTGACTCCACTTAACGCTGTACTGTTTCTTGCGATCGGTCTTTTGTTTATCGTAAGCGGCAGAATAGTTGCGAACAACATAGAGATAAGCAAAACGGAGAGATCCGTCGAGACCGAAGAAGAGGAAGCGGAAGAAGTCCGCAAGCCGGAAAACGTCGTATCTCTTTTGCAGGTCGATCCGATCGAGCTCGAGTTCGGTTACGGTATCATTCCTCTTGCGGATGTTAATCAGGGCGGTGACCTTCTTGACAGAGTCGTAATGATCAGGCGTCAGGTAGCGCTGGAGCTCGGTACTGTTGTTCCGATCATCCGTCTTCGGGATAACATCCAGCTGAACCCGAACCAGTATATTATCAAAATCAAGGGTATCCAGGTGAGCGAGGGTGAGATACTGTTCGATCACTACATGGCGATGAACCCCGGATTTGTTGAGGAGGAGATATCGGGAATCCCGACATTCGAACCGTCGTTCCATCTGCCGGCGATATGGATAACGGAATCACAAAGAGAGCGTGCCGAGAGTCTCGGTTACACTGTTGTAGATCCGCCTTCGATAATCGCAACGCACCTTACGGAAATAATAAGACAGCATATCTCGGAGCTTCTTACGCGTCAGGATGTGCAGAACCTTATCAACAATATCAAGGAGACCAACCCGTCGCTTGTTGAAGAGCTTACACCTAAACTGCTCGGACTCGGCGAGATACAGAAGGTACTCCAGAACCTGCTTAAAGAGGGTATTTCAATAAGAGACCTTCTGTCGATTTTCGAAACACTTGCCGATCATTCACCGGTAACGAGAGATACGGATGTGCTCACCGAGTATGTAAGACAGAGCTTAAAGCGCGCCATATCGGCAAAATATTTTGCGGCCAACGAGGCGACGAGCGTTGTAACACTCGATCCCAAGATCGAGCAGGAGATCATGAATTCCGTCAAGCAGACGGAGCAGGGAGCTTATCTTACACTTGATCCCGACAGGACGAAGGAGATCATGAAGTCCGTCGGCGAGGAAGTTGAGAAACTTGAAAATCTCGGCAAGAATCCGATAATAATCACTTCACCGATCGTAAGAATGTATTTCAAAAAACTTACGGAGGATTACTATCAGGATCTTATCGTAGTATCATATAATGAGATCGATACAAATGTTGAACTTCAATCGGTCGGAATGGTGACAGCTTAAATGATAATCAAGAAATTTCAGGGGAAAAGCGAAGAAGAGGCAGTATCGGCAGCCAAGAGGGAGATGGGCGAGAATGTTGTAATAATGAGTGCCCGCAGCCTTAAGAAAAAGGGACTGTTTTCATTTCTCAAAAAGCCTCTTTACGAGGTGACCGTCGGAATGGAAGAAGAGACGGAACGTGCTGCATCCAATCCGTTTTCGACACTTGCAAAAAAGAGTATCAATCAGGGGCTTACAAGACCTGCCGGATCTTTTACCGATGTTATTGCAGACGAGCCCGAGCCACCTGTGGAGACGAAGAAAGATAAAGTCATTGAACAGAGACTCGATAACCTCCAGTCACTTCTTGAAAAGCAGCTTACCAAGACGCCCGAGAAGGACGAATTCGGTCAGCCCGAGGAGGAAGATTCTTCGGTTGCTTTCTTAAAGCTTATATACAAGACTCTTATAGATAATGAGGTTGCAGAGAAGTACGCGAACGAGCTCCTTGACGAGATAGGCAAGATCAACAAGCCCAAATCAAGCGTTGATTTTCTGCTCGGCAATATTTATCAGAAGATGATATTAAAGTTCGGCCAGCCGGTTACGATACCGCTAGGCCTTGAACGCCAGCGCGTGATTTTTTTCATAGGCCCTACGGGTGTCGGCAAGACGACAACCATAGCAAAAATCGCATCGCAGCTGAGTGTCAATCATAAGAAGAAGATCGTTCTTCTTACGACCGATACTTACAGGATAGCCGCAGCGGAGCAGCTCAAGACTTATGCGAGCATACTCGATGTTCCGTTCCGTGTCATCTATACCGAAGATGAGATGATGACGGCGGTAAAGGATTACAAGGATTACGATTATATTCTCGTTGATACCGCGGGACATTCGCAGCATAACAAAGATCAGAAAGATTCGATGGCGCATTTCTTAAGAAGTATGGATGATTCGGTCGACAAGGATACATACCTTGTGGTAAGCGCCACGACAAAATACAGGGATCTTCTTGCAATAGCGGATGCATATTCGGAGTTCACCGATTACAAGCTGATCTTTACCAAGCTTGATGAAACGACGACTCTCGGTAATCTGTTTAATCTGTGCATGCACACGGGTGCGTCAATGTCGTATGTAACATGCGGACAGAACGTTCCCGACGATATTGAAGTCTTCTCGCCGCAGTCAACCGTCAAACAGCTTCTGGGAGGCAAATGATGGATCAGGCAGAAGGACTTCGCAACATAATTAAAAAGAGCGCCGTACAGATGCGTCCGGCAGCAAGAGTCATAACGGTGACCAGTGGTAAGGGCGGAGTCGGCAAATCGAACGTATCGATCAATCTCGCCGTACAGTTCAGACGCCTCGGCAAGAAAGTCATCATATTCGATGCTGATTTCGGAATGGCAAATATCGAGGTCATGTTTGGCGCGATACCAAAGAACAATCTTGCAGATTTGATATATCACGGCAAGAACATTCGTGAGATAATAACGATGGGACCGATGGACATCGGCTTTATCTCGGGAGGATCGGGAATCGCAAGCCTGTCGAATCTCGGCAAGGATTACATCGATTATCTTGTCAAGAATCTCGCGGAGCTGGATCTTCTGGCGGATGTGATAATAATCGATACGGGAGCGGGAATAAGTGATGCAGTGCTTGAGTTCCTCGTGGCAAGCGGTGAGATACTTCTTGTTACCACACCCGAACCGACATCGATCACGGACTCTTACTCGCTTCTTAAAGCGCTTGGACGCCATCCGAAGTTTGACAGGGAGAACACAGCCATCAAGGTTGTAGCCAACAAGGTCGGAAGCTTTGAAGAGGGTAAACAGCTTTACACGAAGCTTAACGCCGTGGTTAACAGATACCTTAAGATACCGTTATGTCTTATCGGAGTTGTGCCCGAAGACCATGAGCTTGTCAAGGCCGTGATGCAGCAGACGCCGATATCGATCCGCAATCCGAATGCGAAAAGTGCACAGGCATTCTCGGATCTGGCAACCGCACTTACAACGAACGCTACCGATCCCGTTTACCACAAACGCGGAATGTCGGGATTTTTCGCCTCGATGATACGGGGCAGATAATATACGGAGGGGACCGAAATGATCTCAAAATTTGTACAGATAGGAAACAAGATTGATATTGAGTCCATCAAGAAGACAACGGATGAGCTCGGAGAGATCACAAGAAAAACATACAGGAGCGAGCTTTATGACATTGAGTCCGAGGACGTGATCAAGATCGCAATGCCGATGGAGCAGAGCAAGATCGTTCTCCTTCCGGTCGATGCCGAATACAGCCTTTGCTTTTATACGCCCGGCGGACTGTATCAGTGTCTTGCAAGGGTCGTTGAAAGATACAAGAGCAACAACCTGTTCGTGCTCAAGATGGAGCTTGAAACCGACCTTCAGAAGTATCAGCGAAGAGAGTATTACCGTCTCAATACCGTGCTTGACATGAAGAGCAAAGCGATCGATAAGGACGCTATGGGCGGAGTGGCTCAGGTCCATTTCATGGATACGGATCTTACGTTCGACAACGGGACGATGGTTGATATAAGCGGCGGCGGTGCGAGATTCATATCAAAAGTACAGTATGCCGAAGGTTCTCTTATAAGATTCGTGTTCTCACTGTATGTTAACGGAGAGGTTACGGAGTATAAGCTTACGGGGAAGGTACTCAAGTCGACTCCGCTTGAGAACAGGGACGATTCATATGAAAATCGTATCCAGTTCGTTAATATGGTCAATGACGACAGAGAAAGCATTATAAAATACATATTTGAAGAAGAGCGAAAAAAAAGACACAGGGAGAGGGGAACTTTCTGACAATTTATTGGCTGTCACATGACGGTCACATTCTGATCCGGCTGTAAAAAAGGGGGTTTCGGAGAAAAAATGAAGAAAAAAATACTCATTATCGATGACTCTGCACTCATGAGAAGGGTGTTTTGTGATATAATCAATTCCGACGACAGGTTTGAGGTTGTTAATACCGCAACCGATGGCGCCGAAGGCTTCAAGTTCATTTGCCAGAAGGAATATGATGCAGTCGTTCTCGACGTATACATGCCGAAGATGACCGGGCTTCAGCTCCTTGAGGAAATGCAGAAGTCGAAGGTGAGTGCCCGTGTAATGATGGCGAGCACCACAACGGGCGAAGGTGCCAGAGAGACACTTGATGCGCTGTCACTCGGAGCTATTGATTTTATCAAGAAGCCCGAGAACGTGGCAGACACGAGGAAAGATGATTTCTCCAAGCGTTTTCTCGATCTCCTTTACGTTGTGGCTTGCGCTCCGATGCCGAGGTTCGGCGGAGCAGTGGCGGCTTCGAAGACCGGCGAGAGAACGCACACATTCACAAAGCGTTTTGATGTCAATATTCATACGACTGCCGAGAAGATAGCTAAGGATCGTGCATCAGCTGTTACGACAGCTTCTTCAAAGGCAACTCCTCCTGCCGGAATCAAGCTTAGGACGGTAGAACACAAGGGTCGCAAGAAAATCGTGGCCATTGCAAGTTCGACGGGAGGACCCAGAGCGCTTCAGGAAGTGATACCTTATTTGCCGGCCAATCTTCCCGTACCGGTGTTGCTCGTACAGCACATGCCGCAGGGATTCACGGCATCACTTGCAGACAGACTCAATGAGATATCCAAGATCAAGGTCAGTGAGGCCGTGGAAGGGGATATGCTCGCACCGGGTCATGTGTATATCGCTCCCGGCGGTATTCACATGAAAGTTGAGAAGAAAGGTGCTTCACATTACATCAAGTATTCCGACGAGCCGACGAGAGAAGGAGTCAAGCCAAGCGCCAATTACATGTACGAATCACTTGTCGATTGTGATTTTGACGAAGTGATTTGTGTTGTGCTTACCGGAATGGGAGCCGACGGAACCGCGGGTATCAAAAATCTCGACCTGAAAAAGCAGACCTATATAATCGCTCAGGATCAAAACACCAGTACAGTGTACGGAATGCCTAAAGCGATCGCCATGACCGGTCTGGTTAGCGAGGTTGTTCCGCTCAAAGACATTGCGGAACAGATTACTAAGAACGTGGGGGTACGTTAATTATGGATGTAAGCCAATATCTCGGAATTTTCCTCGATGAAACAAACGAACATTTGCAGAATCTGTCGGATCAGCTGATGATTCTTGAGAATGAGCCGGAGAACGAAGATACCATTAATGAGATCTTCCGTGCGGCGCATTCGCTCAAGGGTATGGCCGGAACGATGGGTTACAAGAGAATGCAGAATCTGACCCATGACATGGAGAACGTGTTCTCCGAAGTCCGCAACGGCAAGATCAAGGTTGACGGACATATGGTCGATATTCTTTTCCAGGCTCTCGATGCCCTTGAAGAGTACAGAGAGAATATCTCTGAAAATCAGGACGAGGGTACCAACGACAACGAGCCCATCATCAAAGAGCTTCAGGCAATCCTTAACGGTGAAGCCGGCGGCGGTGCTGCACCTGCCAAGGAAAAGGAAGCTGCACCCGAGGCAGCAGCCGAAGCGGAGAAGAGCACAGAAGAAGCTGCACCTGCTGCGTCAGAAGGCGGCAAGTGGCATGACATTCTGCTCCATGAGCCCGAGCAGCACGTTATTTCCGAGGCTATCAAGAACAATTCCAAGGTTTACGGCTTTACCGTATATATTCAGGAAACATGTATTCTGAAGGCAGCAAGAGCTTTCCTCGTGTTCAAGGCACTTGAGGAGCTCGGTGAAGTTATCATTTCAGAGCCTTCGGTTCAGGATATCGAAGATGAGAAGTTTGATTTTGATTTCTCACTGTACTTTGTTACGGACTCTCCTATAGACAAGGTCAAGGAAGCCATACTTTCCGTTTCCGAGATCGAGCGTGTCGAAGGCGATGTTATCGATATGGACAAAGCCAAGATTGCCAACGAAGACGACGATGAAGAGCCCGCACCGGCACCTGCCGAAGAGCATACAGAGAGCACGCCCGCAGCATCACCTGCAGCAAGCGCTCCTGTGCCCGCTCCCGCAGCTGCGGACAATAAGGGCTCTGATACGAAGAAGACAACAGCGAATAAGCCTGCCGTTAACCGCACTGTCCGTGTTGATATCGAGAAGCTCGATGTCCTCATGAACCTTGTATCCGAGCTGATCATTGCCAAGAATTCACTCGTAAGTTTCGCTACAAGCGAAAGCTCAAGTTCACATACGGGATTTAACGAGCAGATAGAATACCTCGAGAGCGTTACAACAAACCTTCATGAGTCAGTCATGAAAGTTCGAATGGTTCCCATCGAGAGTGTTGTTAACAAGTTCCCTCGTATGATCAGAGATCTTTCCAAGAAGCTTAACAAGAAGATGGAACTTCACATGACCGGTGAAGAGACAGAACTTGACCGTACCGTTGTTGATGAGATCGGTGATCCTCTGATGCATCTCCTTCGTAACAGTGCGGATCACGGACTTGAGTCTCTTGAAGTAAGACGTGAACGCGGTAAGAGCGATGTAGGTCAGATTTATCTTGATGCTTATCAGGACGGTAACAACGTTGTCATCGAGGTAAGAGATGACGGTAACGGAATCGATACCGAAGCTGTTAAGAGAAAAGCTATAGAACGCGGAACCATCACACCCGAACAGGCCGACACGATGAGCGAGAAGGAGATCATAGATCTTCTGTTCCTTCCGAGCTTCTCAACAGCAAAGGTTGTATCGGATGTATCCGGACGAGGTGTAGGACTTGATGTCGTAAGATCCAAGATCGGTGTTCTCGGCGGTGATGTATCGGTTAAGACCAAGCTCGGTGAAGGAAGTACATGGACGATCCGCCTTCCTCTTACACTTGCTATCATTCAGGCTCTTATGGTTGTTATCGGCGACGAGAAGTATGCAATCTCTCTCGGAAGCATCCAGACCATCGAGGATGTTGCCGAAGACGATATCAAATATGTTGAGGCAAGAGAAGTCATCAACCTTCGTGATACGGTTATCCCGATCATCAGACTTCGTGATGTTCTCGGCGTTGAGACCGAAAAGGAACAGGGTAACAATCTTGTGGTCATCATCGTCAAGAAGGGCGATCAGCTTGCGGGTCTCGTAGTTGACGAGCTTATCGGCCAGCAGGAAATCGTTATCAAGTCACTCGGTAAATATATCAACTGCAGCTCGCGTCTCATATCCGGCGCAACCATTCTCGGTGACGGCGAGGTTGCTCTGATACTTGATGCCAACGTTCTGATATAAGGAGGAGGATAGATAATGGATGCGTTAAACATTGCGAGAGAATATGAAACCGTTCAATATATTGTTATCAAAATCGGCGAGGAGCAGTACGGTATCGATATAAGCTTCATCGATAATATCGTAAGGATGCAGAGCATCACGAGAGTACCCGATGTTCAGCCGTATTTTGCAGGTGTTATCAACATCCGTGGTGAGGTAGTTCCGGTTATGAGCCTTCGCCTTAAGATGGGACTTGAGCCTGACGAATATACGAACAAGACAAGAATCATTATCGTCAAGTGCGAGAGCAATGCACCTATAGGTCTTATAGTTGATGAGGTTAGAGAGGTTGTCACCCTTGATGAGAGATCGATCGACGAAGTCATCCGCGACAGCAAAGTCGACGAAACATACATCAACGGAATCGGCAAGAACGGCGATACGCTGATCTCTCTGCTTGATCTCAACACTGTCATCAGTGAGAAGGAAAATACGTAATATGGCAAAAGTAGATCTTAACAATATGGAAGGAGTATACTTCGACGTACTCCGCGAAATAGGTAACATCGGTGCGGGAAATGCGACTACCGCTCTTGCACAGATGCTCAATACCAAAGTTGATATGCATGTTCCCAAAGTAGATCTTCTTGATTTTTCGCAGATCGGTGAAGCTATGGGCGGCGAAGAGCAGATCATGGCCGGGATATATCTGATAGTTGAAGGTGATATCTCAGGATCGATCATGTTCCTTCTGGAAAAATCATCTGCAAGGTCACTTGTTGCAAGACTTATGGGAACGCCTGCAGAAAAAGAGGGCGATTTTGACGAGATGGAGCTGTCGGCATTAAAAGAGATCGGCAACATCATCACGGGTTCGTATCTGTCATCTCTTTCGACACTTACCAATCTTAACATTTTCCCGTCACCGCCGGATATTGCGATTGACATGTGCGGAGCTATTCTTTCCGTGCCCGCGATAGAGTTTGGTGCTCTCGGCGACAAGATGCTTCTTATCGCTACGGAGTTCACGGATGATGTTAAGCTTGAGGGATACTTCATCCTGGTGCCTGACCTTGAGTCGTATGATAAGATACTTACGTCTCTCGGAATGTGATAATAAACAGTAGAAATAAACAGTTACAGAGGATACAATGAGTGAAATGATAAAGGTAGGCATGGCTGATCTCAAGCTGTGCAAAGCACCGGATGCCATAACAACACTTGGCCTTGGATCATGTGTGGGGATTGCTATCAGGGATCCCATCACGAAGATCGGCGGCCTTGCCCATATTATGCTTCCAGACAGTTCCCAGTTTTCCAATAACAGTAACATTCCCAAGTTTGCCGATACGGGAGCCAAGGAACTTGTCAGGATAATCGTTGCCGCAGGCGCAAACCGCTCAAGGCTGGTAGCTAAGATTGCGGGAGGAGCGCAGATGTTCTCGTTCCAGAGTAAGAACGAGATGACTGCGGTCGGACAGAGAAATGTCGAGGCGGTCAAGAAAGTGCTTGCCGAGCTCAAGATACCGATCCTTGCGAGTGATACGGGTCTTAACTTCGGACGTACGGTGGAGTTCTTCCCGGAGACCGGCGACTATGTCATCAAGGCCGTAGGCAAAGGTGTTAAGACTATCTAGAAAGCAGTGATCATACATGAACACTAAGAAAATACCTGCAATTGTAATGCTTCTTGCGGGTTCGGTGGCCACGATTGTAACTTACATCAATCACTACAGCCTTGAAGAGATGCTCGTGGTCCTTATACTGACACTAATCGTTTTTCTTATAATCGGTATAGTGATCAAACTGGTCTTTGATTCATTTCATATTGAGGAGCCGGATGAGGATAAGGTAGACGACGATGGGGAAGTCGTTGAGAAAACCGAATTCGCGGATGAAGATCAGGAAGGTGAGCTTCCGACCGAAGGAGAAGAGGCCCAGGCTGCGGAAGTATCTGATAACTCCTAGGGGGAGGAGTGTCGTGGGACATCCCATGACGAATAACGGAGGGGCATATGGATGAAAATGGAAAGCTGAAGTTATGGAAGGAGTATTCCTCCAAACCGACACCCGAACTTCGTGAAAAACTCATATTGGAATATGCTCCGCTCGTAAAGCTTGTAGCGGGGCGCCTTTCTATGTATCTGGGATATAATGTCGAGTACGACGATCTGTGCGGATACGGCATATTCGGACTGATCGACGCAATTGACAAATTCGATGCGGGCAAGGATGTCAAGTTTGAGACGTATGCCTCGCTCAGAATCAGGGGATCAATTCTGGATCAGATCAGAAAAATGGACTGGATACCCAGAACGGTCCGTCAGCGTCAAAAACAGATAAGTGCGGCCATATCGGAGGTCGAAGCGACCACGGGCAAAACTGCCACGGATGAACAGGTTGCCATGGCACTCGGGATATCCGAAGACGAGTACATGAACTGGCAGTCCCAGATGAACGTCACCAATGTTGTTTCGCTCGATGATTTTGTTGAGCAGGGAAGTGATGTTGCGGATAACCGCGGATTGTCGTCGCAGATAGCGCGGCCCGAGGAGCATATGGAAGAAGAAGAGCTCAAGCAGATGCTTGGCGAAGCGCTCAATCTTCTTACCGAAAAAGAGAGAACCGTTGTGGTACTGTACTATTATGAAGAACTGACATTAAAGGAGATAAGCAATGTCCTTGAGGTGTCCGAATCGAGAGTGTCCCAGCTTCATACGAAAGCACTCGGCAAGATGAAGGGCAAGATGGGCAATTATCTCGGAATACTCACATCTGTCTGAACTAGTTTGTTTTAACATCATGGGGTGCTCAAATGAAGAATGGCTATTTTAAGATCCAGTTTAGTGACAGGGAATCATTCGTAAGTCTCTATCCTCCTGAGGACGGGGGCGAACCGATCAGAGTTGATGAGATGAGGGATTACCTTGTGTCCAAGGGTTTTCCTAATGTTGATATTGTCTCTCTTAAGAAGACAATTGATAATCTTACTAAACAGGAGAATGTCAAGATAGCCTCCAAGAAGGGCATTCCGTGTCCAGAGAGCTTTCGCGTTTCTATATCGTCCGACAAGATGCAGGCGGTATGCAGATTCTATCCCCCTTCAACGAGCGGGGCTGCGCTTACTCCCGATGATATAAGGAGTACGCTTAAGCTTCAGGGTGTTAATAAAGGTATAGACAACGAAGCGATCAACGCTTATCTTAACAACAGGCAATACTGCACGGATATTGTTCTGGCAAACGGCCTTGAGCCGAAACAGGGTGAGGATGCTTCGATAGAGTATTTCTTCAACACGAATCCGAACCTTAAGCCCAAGCTTAATGAAGACGGCTCGGTTGATTTCTTTTCGCTTTCGGCCATCAGTCTTGTTAAGGCCGGAGATAAGCTTGCGACACTGACAAGAGAAGTTCCCGGTGAGCCCGGATATAATGTTGCCGGCGATGTTATCCCGCCGCATGAAGTCAAGAAGCTCACACTCAAATACGGCAGAAACATTGCTATTTCAGAAGATGAGCTTACGATCACTTCACAGGTCAACGGACATGCATCCCTTGTCGAAGGCAAGGTGTTCGTATCGGATGTATATGAAGTCAGTGATGTTGATACGGCTACCGGTAATATTGAATATGAAGGAAATGTCTGCGTTCTCGGAAACGTTAAAACGGGATTTTCCATTAAGGCAAACGGCGATGTCGAAGTAAGAGGCGTTGTTGAGAACAGTATGATAGAAGCTACGGGTAATGTAACGATAGCCCGCGGCATGAACGGAATGAGCAAGGGTACTATCAATGCCGGTGGCAACGTAATCTCCAAGTTTATTGAGAATGCGAACGTAAATGCCGGCGGATACGTTCATTCGGAAGCGATTCTTCATAGCAATATCGTTTGCAAAGGTGAAGTTTCGGTTACAGGTAAAAAGGGATTCATCACCGGCGGAAGCGTTAAGACACCCGCATCGGTATCTTGTAAGACGATCGGTTCGACAATGGGTGTTAATACCGAGATCGAGGTCGGAACGGATCCGAAGCTTACGCTTAAGAGTAACAGCCTCAATACCGAGATAGTTAACCTCAAAAAGAGGATCGAACAGGCTGAACCTGTTATACTTACGATATCGAGCAAAATCAAAGCCGGCGAGACACTTCGCCCCGAGCAGGTGATGTATTTCAAACAGCTTTCAGAACAGTATAAGCAGATGAAAGCCGAACTTGAAGAGAAGATGACGGAGATCGGTACCATCATGGAGGAGATCGACGGATCATCCGATAAAGAGAGCTGTGTCAAAGTTGAAGGCTATGCATATCCCGGCACAAAGATTACTATAAGTGAGACAAGCACGACTCTCACGAAACCGACTCAGCACTGCCGGTTTGTAAGAGACGGTGCAGACGTTAGAGTTAAAGGATTCTGATATGATAAGCCCGCTTGAAAACAATAACATGGTTGTTCGTGCCATGGATTATTCCACGGTACAGCGTAACGAGATAGAACATCCGCATCATCAGCATGTCGTTATCCAGGAGGATATCGAGAAGAACGATGATTCGAATGTTAAAACAGTGCGTGACAAAGACAATGCCGACAAGTCAGGCACTGATCACGACGCAAGGGAAGAAGGAAGAAACAAATACTTCTCTACGCGTAATACGAAAAAGAAAGACGAGGTTCCGGACGAGGGGAGAGTCATCCCCTTAAACCCCGGTGGCTTTAATATCACCATATAGGAGGGTAAAATGTCATCCATGGAAATAGCACTCCTTGTGATAGGAGTGATTATTTTTGTCATAAGCTTTTTGATGCCTGAGATTCCGATGAAGAAGTCGGATCGCCAGCTTGCAGCGGAGCAGGAAGAGGCACGTCGGCTCGTCGAGTCCGAAGTTGATACGATGCGTCTTCGTGTAGGCGAGGCAACAAATGATACGGTTGAATTTGCCGTTGACAAGGCGGAACGATCGCTTGAGAAAGTATCCAATGAGAAAATCATGGCGGTCGGGGAATATGCCGGCACTGTCTTAGAGGAGATCAATAAAAATCACCAGGAAGTGATGTTCCTCTATGATATGTTAAAAGACAAGCAGACAGCCCTTACCAATACGATTAGGGAGGCTGATGCGGCAGCAAGCAAGATAGAGAGTGCATCGAATTCGGCAAGGGATGCGTCCGAGACACTTCTTCGCGGAATGAGTGTTGCATCCGTTTCACAGAGGGGTCTTACGAACGAACAGAAGTCTGTATTTGACATAGAGATACCCGATGCAGAACCGGTTGTATTTGCAAGCAGGAAAGAGGAGCCTGCCCCGCAGCCTGTTAAGGAAAGCGCTCCCGTAGTACAGGAAGCTCCCAGAGCCAGAGGCAAGAAGCTTACACAGTCAAAGATAGAAGCACAGCTTCTCGGAATAAACGGATCGGAAGATGCGATTGCAAAGGCTATAACCGCTGATGCTCCGCAACCTATCAAGGAGAAGGTTGTATATGATATCTTATCCGGAGGAGTATATAAGGAAGGAAATATCGTAAACGCTTCCGCGCCGGCGGCAGGAGCTGCAACAGCGGCTGATTTTGAGGCGCTTATGAATGATGATACGCAGGCACCGGCCAATAACAATGATAAGATACTCGCAATGGCTGAACAGGGACTTGATACGGTGCAGATAGCCAAGACTCTCGGACTCGGAGTCGGGGAAGTAAAGCTTGTCCTTGATCTGTTTAAATAAAATGCTATCAGACAGGTAATATGATATGAAGTTAAAATATTATTTACGAGGTCTCGGAATAGGTATCGCCGTCACTGCAATTGTGATGGGACTGGCATTATCCGGGCAGAAGGAGTCTTTAAGTGATTCCGAGATAAAAGAGCGTGCACAGGCTCTCGGCATGGTAGAAGAGGATAAGACTCTTGTTTCAACGTCGACGCCTACACCAACGGCAACACCTATGCCTACGGAAACGCCAACACCCACGCCGACGGCAACGCCGACACCTACGAAGACGCCTACGCCCACGCCGACGGCAACACCGACACCTACGGAAACGCCAACACCCACGCCGACGGCAACACCGACACCTACGAAGACGCCTACGCCCACGCCGACGGCAACACCGACACCTACGAAGACGCCTACGCCTACGCCGACGGCAACACCGACACCTACGAAGACGCCTACGCCCACGCCGACGGCAACACCGACACCTACGAAGCCGCCCACGCCCACGCCGACG
>Ga0256407_10004061_pt1 | contig 24930 bp, 16 predicted proteins | sample RumenRJG_04DNA_FD_193489 | JGI IMG/M metagenome (GOLD analysis project Ga0256407, IMG submission 193489) | Bovine rumen microbial communities from Lethbridge, Alberta, Canada - RJG_04 | ecosystem: Host-associated > Mammals > Digestive system > Stomach > Rumen | place: Canada: Alberta... | reverse complement strand
TAAGCGAAGGAACGGCAACCATAACAGCTTCGGCCGGAGGAAAAACGGCCACCTGCAGTGTCTCCGTGAAGAAAAAAGTCGTCCCCGTAAGCAGCATTACGTTGAACAAAACCACGCTGTCGCTCATTAAGGGGCAAACAGAAACGCTCGCCGCAACCGTTTACCCGGACAACGCCACGGATAAAACCGTAACGTGGTCCAGCTCCGATATATCCACTGTTACTGTGGGACAAGATGGGAAAGTTACCGCCATCAAGGGAGGGACTGCCACCATTTACGCCAGAGCCGGAGATAAGGAAGCAACTTGCCAAGTTACAGTCACAGTGCCTGTAAAAAGCATCACCCTGGACAAGACCACCATCTCCCTGGAAGAAGGGCAGACCACAACTATTAGCGCGACGGTCTCCCCCAATGACGCTACTGATAAAACCATCACTTGGAGCAGTTCGAATAGCAATGTTGCCACCGTTAACCAAAACGGAGTCGTCACCGCGGTAAGCGAAGGAACGGCAACCATAACAGCTTCGGCCGGAGGAAAAACGGCCACCTGCAGTGTCTCCGTGAAGAAAAAAGTCGTCCCCGTAAGCAGCATTACGTTGAACAAAACCACGCTGTCGCTCATTAAGGGGCAAACAGAAACGCTCGCCGCAACCGTTTACCCGGACAACGCCACGGATAAAACCGTAACGTGGTCCAGCTCCGATATATCCACTGTTACTGTGGGACAAGATGGGAAAGTTACCGCCATCAAGGGAGGCACCGCGACCATTTACGCCAGAGCCGGAGATAAGGAAGCAACTTGCCAGGTTACAGTCACAGTGCCTGTAAAAAGCATCACCCTGGACAAGACCACCATCTCTTTGGGTGAAGGACAGACAAAAACGATTACAGCAACGGTCTATCCTGAAGATGCCAGTAATAAACGAATTATCTGGACTTCGGATAACACAAATATAGCAACCATCGTGGACGGAAAAATCACTGGTATCTCTGTTGGCCAAACCAAAGTTTGGGCTATTTCTGAAAGTGGAAATGTACAAACCAGCTGTACAGTATATGTAAAGTCTGGCATTGATATAGGAATCGATGACTGGGGTGATGGAGAAGATATCGGCGGTGATGCAGATTAAAAGAAATATGAGCATGAATAATCATAAAACGCTATTGATGGTACTCGCTACAGGTTTTACACTGTTTGCCTGTACCCAGGAACCGGCATTTGACTCGGAGATGGCAGACTCTTCTGCATATCCCATCCGGATTACAGGTGCCATTGAACAGGTTCACACCAAGGCTAATGCCGCCGGATTCGTCGACAAAGACGCCATTGGCCTTTATGCAGTAAACTACACTGACAACAACACCTTGCCAGGGACTTTGGCAGTATCAGGCAACCAGGCCGATAATGTCAGATACATCTTCGATGAAACGAACCAAAAGTGGAATCCGGTCAAGGCTGTCTATTACAAGGACGTGAACACCCATGTGGACCTGTATCTCACGTATCCTTATCAGACATCCATCACAGATGTCGATTCCTATGGATTTGCAGTCCAAAAAGACCAAAGCACCGAAGCAACTGTTTCTGCACTGTCGGGCTACGAGGCCTCTGATTTCCTCTGGGGAAAGGCCGAGAATATCTCTCCGGCCGAAGCGACTGTGCCTGTTACGCTCAAGCATAAACTTTCTGCCGTTCAAGTAACACTTGTGGAAAAAGATGGTTTTGCAGAGGACGAGTTTGGAGCCCTCTCCAAAAGCATTCTCGTGACCAATACCACACGAAAAGCTACTATCAATTTAGCACAAGGGACAGTAACTGCAGTAGGAGGACCACAACTAGACGGCATCGTCATGTGCCCGCAGGAAAACGGCTCTTTCCGCGCCATTGTTATTCCTCAAACCATAAGTGCCGGCACGCGCCTGTTTTCCATCACACTCGGAGGAGTCGTGTACGGATTCTCACAGACGGATGATGTGCTGTACCAGGCCGAAAAACAAATGAACGTGGAAATCAAAATCAGCAAAAAAACACCCTCCGGAGAGTATGAACTGGAGCTTGGAGCCATACAGATTGTGGACTGGACAGAAGATAGAAACACCCATGGTGGAGAGGCCAGGCAATACTATGTCGTCACGCTAGAAACACCTGGAACATTAGGAAGAGTCATCAAAAATGCCGGGAAAAACCCGGACAAAATCAGGAATCTCAAAATCTGCGGACCCGTAACAGACTCCGACTTCTATTTCATGAGAGACTCCATGAAAATACTGGAGGCTATTAACATGAAAGAGACGGTACTCAAAGATATCCCGGCCGATTACACACATATATATGGCGTTCCTACTCCGACTCGCATCGAAGACAATATGATTCCCGTCTCTGCCTTCTTTGGCAAAAGTTCTTTAATATATTTTGCGTTCCCCGAAGGCACTACTGAAATCCTAGACAACGCTTTTTACAATACGCGTTTATCTGGAGCTTTAATTATCCCCGATAATGTAACGATTATTAGATACGGCGCATTTACGAATACCTTAATTTCTTCTGTTTCACTTCCTGCCCAATTAAAAACAATTGGAGCATATGCCTTCGCTAACTGTAGATTTATTAGTAATCATGTTGTATTTCCTGAAACACTACTATCAATAGAAGCAGGGGCCTTTGCGGGGTGTAATCTATCTGGGGAATTGGTATTGCCCTCTCATTTAGAGGTTATTGGGAATTCTGCATTCGGCGGCAATAACTTCTGTGGAGACTTATATATCCCTGATACTGTGAAAGAAATCGGGGCAAGCGCTTTTCAGCAAGCAGGGAACTTCCAAGGTCATCTTTCTATCGGATCCGTTGATAATCTCCAAGAGTTAACATTCGCAGGGTGCTCTTTTGCCGGGCAACTAATACTCTCTGAAGGTATAATTAGAGTTCCGCGATTTTGCTTTTCCGGGAATTCCTTCTATTCAATTGTTTTGCCCTCAAGCCTTCGGTCTATCGAGGATGGAGCATTTAGTAATAACCCCATGCTATCTGAAGGTATTGTTATTCCTGAAGGGGTCGTCTCCATTGGTGAGTATGCTTTTGCGGGATGTAGCGCTTGTCCCTCTATCGTATTACCGTCCACGCTGCAAACAATTATGACTTATGCTTTCCAAAATGACTACGGTATTTCACGAATTATTTGTAATGCCATTGAACCGCCTAATGTTTTTAGTGGGGCATTCGATGGTGTTTCAAAGAGTAGTTTTACCCTCCAGGTGCCGGCTCAATCTGTAAAACGATATCAGAGTGATTCGGGCTGGAGCGATTTCATTTCTATTGGCGCCCACTCCGATTTCTCTGTGAACCGAAGCAAAATACGCACGCTGAATGCAGGTGGGGATTTTTCGCTGCGGTTAAACGCTCCCTCTTTACAAAGCTGGACTGTCTCGGAACTGCCAGATTGGATAACAGTCTCTCCCGATAAGGGGGTCGGAAAAACCGAGATAACCATAACCATTCATGAAATGGATCGCACAAATGAAAAGTTTAATGTAGAAGAACGGAATGATTTATTCACCTATTATACAACTCATTTAGGCAGAGCAGGAGAAGTCGTATTCGAGCTTCCGGAGAAGGAATACTCATGTAGTATTGATGTGGAGCAATATGACTCCGACCATGTCGACGGTGAGGTTCATCTATTTCAAAGCGCGACTCAAGGAGCAGGAATAGATATCGTTTTCTTGGGAGACGGTTATGATGCAAAAGACATAAAGGACGAAAGGTTCTTTTCTGTTGCCCAAGAAGGCTACCAGCATTTTTTTGATATCGAGCCCTATCGCACATATAAGGATTATTTTAATGTCTATGCGATTACCTGCTTATCTGGAGACAGCGGATTAAACACCGTAAACGGCTTCAAAGAGAATGCCTTCGGAGGGGAAGTCGTAAATATGACAAAACTCCTTGAATGGGCCAAAAAGGTCCATGCTGGCTTTGATTATGCAAACAGTCTTATAATTTTACTTCAAAACGCCTCCTCCCCCAATGGTTATACAAATATATTGATGGATATAGGGGCATCCATCTCCGTCTGCCCCGTCAGCAATGTCTCATACCCATGGGATTTTAGAGGTGTCATTCAGCATGAAGCCGGAGGACATGGTTTTGGTCATCTCGCCGATGAATCCATCTGGCATGATGAATTCTATCAGAACTGTCCCTGTCCTTGTTGCCTCCATGATGACCTCACTCCATATCAAGCGTTAGGCTTCTACAGAAATGTCTCACAACCCGCCTCAATAAATAGTGTTCCGTGGGCTCATCTTATTTTCCACCCCGACTACTCGGACTATGTGGATATGTTTGAGGGCGCATTTATGCATGCTCGGGGCATCTACAGATCGGAGGCCCAGAGCTGCATGATTAATAATGTCCCGTACTTCCCTGCTATTTGCAGACAGATTATTGTAGAAAGAATAATGGAAATGGCGGGAGAAGAGTTTAGTCTGGAACAGTTTTACGAAAAGGATAGCAATGCCGATCTTGCCCGGTTAAATCAGCTTTCTACAACTAACCAGGCCCCCATAAAACCACGTCATGAATCTATCTATATCTACCGCGATAATAATGATAATCAATAAAGCCATGAAAGAAAAACGTTTTTCTTTTTCCTTAATTGTTGCTTCCCTTGTCATGGTTGCCTGCACCCAGGAACCGGCATTTGACTCGGAGATGGCAGACTCTTCTGCATATCCCATCCGGATTTCAGGTGCCATTGAACAGGTTCACACCAAGGCTAATGCCGCCGGATTCGTCGACAAAGACGCCATTGGCCTTTATGCAGTAAACTACACTGACAACAATACCTTACCAGGGACTTTGGCAGTATCAGGCAACCAGGCCGATAATGTCAAATACATCTTCGATGAAAAGAACCAGAAGTGGAACCCGGTCAAGGCTGTCTATTACAAGGATGTGAACACCCATGTGGACCTGTATCTCACGTATCCTTATCAGACAACCATCACTGATGTCGATTCCTATGGATTCGAAGTCCAAAAAGACCAAAGCACCGAAGCAACTGTTTCTGCACTGTCGGGCTACGAGGCCTCTGATTTCCTCTGGGGAAAGGCCGAGAATATCTCTCCGGCCGAAGCGACTGTGCCTGTTACGCTCAAGCATAAACTTTCTGCCGTTCAAGTAACACTTGTGGAAAAAGATGGTTTTGCAGAGGACGAGTTTGGAGCCCTCTCCAAAAGCATTCTCGTGACCAATACCACACGAAAAGCTACTATCAATTTAGCACAAGGGACAGTAACTGCAGTAGGAGGACCACAACTAGACGGCATCGTCATGTGCCCGCAGGAAAACGGCTCTTTCCGCGCCATTGTTATTCCTCAAACCATAAGTGCCGGCACGCGCCTGTTTTCCATCACACTCGGAGGAGTCGTGTACGGATTCTCACAGACGGATGATGTGCTGTACCAGGCCGAAAAACAAATGAACGTGGAAATCAAAATCAGCAAAAAAACACCCTCCGGAGAGTATGAACTAGAACTGGGTGCCACGCAGATTGTGGACTGGACAGAAGACAGAAACACTCACGGTGGGGAGGCTAGGCAATACTATGTAGCTACGCTGGAAACACCCGGAACATTAGGAAGAGTGATTAAGAACGCAGGGAAAAACCCTGACAAAATCAGAAATCTGAAAGTCTGCGGCCCTGTCACAGATGCTGACTTCTATTTCATGAGAGACTCCATGGAAATACTGGAGGCCATTAACATGAAAGAATGTGAATTACGAACTGTGCGCAATGAACCCAGAACAACGTTTCGCAATGACGAAATAGTTAGGATTTACGATTACCCTATAGAAAAAGTTATCCCGAAAGAGGCCTTTTCATCAAAACAGACTTTGTATTACTTCACTTTCCCGGAAGAGACACAAGAAATTGGAGACAATGCATTTAGAGGAACTGGATTATCCGGCGCATTAATAATCCCAGATAGCGTAAGAACTATTGGATACTATGCATTTAATAAAACAAACATTTCATCATTAACACTCTCTTCTGAACTAAAGGAAATTGCCTCCTCTGCTTTTAGGGACTGCAAATCACTTAGCGGGCAACTACAACTAAACGAAGCTATAGAATACATTGACGATAATGCTTTCCATCTATGTAATTTTAGTGGACAATTTCTTTTACCCTCCGGATTAAAAAATATCGGAAGAGGAGCTTTTGCAGGTAATTCCTTCATCGGTAATTTGCAGATTCCCGACTTAATTAAGACGCTCCCAGAGCAGGCATTTGCGAGCTCTGGGTTTACGGGGCATCTGGACCTTAATAATGTGGTCGAACTAGGGTTTGGTGTTTTTACCAACTGCGGTTTCGGCGGAGAATTAATTATCCCAGATGGAATTAAAGAGATTCCCAAAGAAGCTTTTTATAGTGTTCCCTTCTCAGCCATTTCTCTTCCACCTTCATTAAAAGTCATTGGATATAGGGCTTTTTCAAGTAATCAGTCGCTTTCCTCTCCCATCATTATTCCAGAGGGTGTTATAGTTTTGGAGGATTCAGCATTTAATGCCTGTTATTACGCCCCTTCTCTTGAACTGCCCTCCACAATTCAAACGATTGGGAGCAATGCATTCTATTTATGCAGATACCTTTCCAGGATTATCTGTCATGCTTCCGAACCACCACTTGTTCTCTCCAATGCGTTCAATGGCGTACCCAAAGACAATTTTACTGTTGAAGTACCCGCAGAATCTGTCCGACTCTATCAGGCCGAAACGGGCTGGAATGAATTCAAAAGGATTGGGGCCCATTATGACTTCTCCGTAAGTAGAAGTCTCATTAGAACCTTGAACGCATCTACAACACATTCACTTATCCTTCGTGCCCCCGCAAATGCTGATTGGCAGATCAGAAGCAAACCCGATTGGGTGACCATCTCTCCGTCAAGTGGAACGGGAAAAACCGATATTACGGTGACAATTTCAGAGATGGATCGGACTGATGACGTATTTAATGTAAGGGAAGACGTGTATCAGTATCAGGACTACAAAGGACGCGAAGGTGAAGTCGTTTTTGAACTGAACGGGAAAGATTACACCTACTCCCTTGACGTTCAGCAGTTTGACGCAGACTATTCTGATGGTGACGCCATCCCATTACAAACCGCAACCCGTGGTGCGGGAATAGACATAGTTTATATTGGCGATGGTTATGACGCCAAGGATATTGCCTCCGGCAAGTTCCTGGATCACGCAAGAGAGGGGAATAACGCCTATTTCGACATTGAGCCATACAGCACGTACAAAGATTATTTTAATGTCTACGCCGTTATTTCGATGTCTAAAGATAGCGGCATTGGGACGGCAAGCACAATCAAGGACAGTAAATTTGGCACTTATCTGTCAAACCGAATCCTTTTTCCTGATGATGCCGAATGCTTCAGTTGGGCGATGCGGGCAAAGCCCGGGTTGAATATCTCCAACAGTCTTGTCATACTATTGTTGAATGAATCGGTTTATGAAGGAGTTACTCTTATGTATGGTGATGGCTCAGCATTGGCTATTTGCCCTGTTAGCCGTTCTGCCTATCCCCTGGATTTTCGCGGAATTATTCAACATGAGGCTGGCGGTCATGGGTTTGCCAAACTTGCTGATGAGTATATTTACCATAATGCATTCATTCAGAATTGTGGCTGCAAATGTTGTGGTCACTTAGACAAATGGGCACAGGTGAAAAGCATGTCGCCCGATTGGTATAGAAATCTCTCTGTTTCCTCAGACATTGACCAACTGCCTTGGTCTCATCTTTTCTACCATTCCAAATATTCCGATTATGTAGATATTTATGAGGGTGGGTTAATGCACTCCCGAGGGGTCTACCGCTCCGAGGCCATCAGTTGTATGAACAATAACATTCCATACTATTCTGCCATCAGCCGCCAGGTAATGGTAGAACGGATAATGAAAATAGCTGGAGAGGAATTCACGCTCGAGAAATTTTACGAACATGACAGCGACCGTTTCGGGAACCATACAAAAGCCGATCTATCACAGTCTGAGAATACTCAGATTATTCCTCGTCACGAGTCCTGTGTTGTATTTATGGGCGAAAAACCTGAACTGAAATAATTAGAAGATAATAATATGAAAAAAACAGTACTCTTTATATCCATCGCTTCCCTGATCCTGTCAGCGTGCGAAAGAAAGATGGATAGCAACCAGGGAAACACAATTGTGTTTAATATTGGATTTCCTGCCACAAAAGCCACATCGACCAACTTTGAGGGTGGTGATGCCTTCTCTTTATATGCTGTAGAATACGATGGAGAGGTTCAGGTTCCCCTGCAGGTTAGTGGCAACTACATCAATAATGAGAAGATTGTCTTTGATGGAAGCAAGTGGGAGGCCGTGTCCCGTACATTGTATTGGAGCGATAAGCCCTGTGATTTTTATGCACTTTACCCTTATCAGGGAACTATTCCACACATATCTGCGTATCCCTTTGAATTAATCATCGATCAGAATGCGGGGGGATATGAGGCTTCGGACCTGATGTTCGCCTCGGCTAAGCAGGTATCACGGAGTGACGGGGCTGTCCCCCTCCAGTTCAAACACATGATGTCCAAGCTTGTGGTCAACCTGATTAAAGGGGATAAATTTGAAGGGGAAATACCTGACGATGTCGTGACGCATGTCTACAATACAACTACGACCTGTACGGTCGATTGCGAAAAGGGAACTCTGGAGAAGGATATATTTGGAGCCAGGAAGACTATAACCATGAAGAAAAACTCCAATAACAACTTTGAAGCTATCATGATTCCCCAGCATATTGAGAAGAGGACCCCGCTTATCGAAATTACTATGGGAGGTATCGCTTACCTATTAGAAACCTCTTTGAGTTTACGTCCTGGATTTGTCCATCGGATCAATGTTACCTTGAATACGTCACCGGATCAGGAACAGATTGAAATATCCATCGACCCTGTAACTGAAGATTGGAACTAAATCAACACGATTTATGCTAAAACACAGCCATTCATGAGCTTGCGGGTGCCCTCTCGAGGTGCATCATGGCGGCATTCCATCTGTACAACTTCGACGGCGCCCCTTCCGATGCCATGTCGGAGGTCCTGGCAAGGGTAGAAGCCTGCGAGAGAAGAAAGACTACGCTCTACTCGCACACCAACACCCGCGTCGCGGAGGTAAACGGTGTCCCCGTCGGTGCCCTTCTCTCCTATCCCGGGGAGGAGTACCTCCGCCGCAAGGAGAAGACCTTCCGGGAGTTCTGGCCGGAGTACTTCGACAAGTTCGCCGACGACGCCCCCGAGACCGATCCCGGTGAGTACTACCTGGACTCCCTGGCGGTCCATCCCATGTACCGCCGGATGGGGGTGGGGACGGCGCTCCTTCGCGAAGGTATCCGCAAGGGCCTTGAGATGGGCTACAGCCGGATTGCCCTTGTCGCCGACAGCGAGTACCCCCACCTTGTCAAGCTCTACAAGTCCCTCGGCTTCATCCCCGAGGAGAAACGCCGCATTTTCGGGATTGTTTTCCAAAGGATGATCTACACCCCCTGACACTGTTTCCACGAAACATGTTCTACCTGGCGCACGCGAATATCGTCATCGTGGTGCTTTCCCCTGATGCTCCGGGACGGCCACGACCCTTCGTACAGCCGGGGCTAGAAGGGCATGGGGCCTTCCGTCATCTCCACGCAGGAGAGGCCGCTCTCCCCCACCCCGTCAATCTCCGTAGGGGTTCTGCTCCTTCCACTCCTTGAGAGCGTCGCCATGGCGCGCCACGCAGTGTGCGTGGATGGATTCCTTGCGTTCCACCTCGAGGCTGTCCCACCAGCGGGTGCAGCCGGGGTAGATGGCGGCCTGCTCATCCACAGACCCGTCCAGGGACTGCTTCGAGAGGCCCTTGCGGGCGATGCGCTCCTTCTCCGCTATCGGGAGTGAGGACCACCAGATGTTCAGCTCTTCGTTTGTCATAGTCTTATCGTTTTATGTTTGCTGTCTTTACCTGCTCCTTTACTTCCGGAGGAGCTTTTCCGGACGGTCGGTCGCTATCACGTCCACCCCCATGCGGATGGCCTTGCGGTTGGCCGCCGTCTTGTCATCGAGTCCGAGGATGAGGGCGAGCACTTTCACCCCGCGCTCATGGCAGCGCCTGACGACGCGGGGAGTGATCTTGTCGATCCACATCACGGCGATGTCCGGATGCACCTCGTCCAGGACCTTGTCCAGGTCCCGGGGATTCCTCACGTAGGCCTGCAGGGTATGGATATCGGGGAACATCGCGCGGAAGGCCCGGGTATCCTCATCCGAGGAGAACGTGAAGAAGGTTCTCTCCAGCATCCCGTAGGAGTCGATGAGATCCACCAGCTTCCGGAAATCCCCTGTGCGGTAATCGATGGTTATCCCCAGTCGGGTCGGTGCGGCCATCTGAAGCAGCTCCTCCAGGCGCGGCAGCTTCTGCCCCTTCCACTCGGGACCGAACCAGCTGCCCGCGTCGAGGGTATCGAGATCGCGTGAGTACCACTCCCGGATGGATCCGCTGCCGTTGGTCGTCCGGTTCAGCAGCGAATCGTGCAGGAGGTAGAAGACGCTGTCCCGGGAGAGCACCACGTCGGTCTCCATCACATCTATCCCGAGACGGATGCAGGAGTCCGCCGACGCCAGGGTGTTCTCCGGCGCGATGCAGTTCGCCCCGCGGTGGCCGCTGATCTGGGGATAGGATGCGGGGGCGCAGCAGGAGGCCGTCAGGAGGCCCGCCACGGAAAGGATGGTAAGGAGTCTACGCATGGTGAGTGAAAGATTTTCGGTGAAGATACAACAATTTTTCAAGACGGACCTTCGGGGAAGATGTGTCACCCGTCCCACCGGGTGGAGAAAGGAGCAAGCATCCTAGAGGGAATCCGCATCTCTTCCGCAAGCTTTCTCCAGTCCCTGACGGCATCACGGACCTCTTCGATGATCTCTGAGGCTTCCTGCCTTTCGAGCAGGTAGCTTTCGCTTGCATCGAGAAGGGCGCCTATGTCCGACCGCTCCGTGTACGCATCGATCAGCAGGCTCTGGCAGGGCCTGTCCCCAGGGTTGATGTCGTAGGCCGGAGCGAGGGTCCATCCCTTTGCCGTAAGCAGGAAGCCGTGGTTGCGGAAATGGTCGTCGGTGTTACCAAAGACTATGTTGAAAGCAACTCTCCGGTAAAGCTCCCTGAGGTTCTTCTGCACGTCACAGCAGCCCCGCAGGATGAACTCGACTATATCCAGATAACCGTTTCCCGTGGCGCTTCCGGCCCCGTCGTCAAGGCCGAGAAGGGACATCGCCGATGCGAAATGGATGCGTCTGCCTTCAGCGGTCCTGTCGAAACGCTGGGAGAGAAGAAGGTCTCGGTCCTTTGATATCCTGATGGTCTGAGTCCTCGCAACATCGATACCCGCCCTGGCCGCGAGCCGATGGGAAAAATGCTCTATCAGTTCCGTGTTCTCGAGATCCTTTCTCGAGGGGAACTTGGCCACATGGAGCCTGCCGTCCGAATCCACCACGTTCGCCTTGGGCCTGGCGCCTCCGAGCGAGGATCCCGGGTCGATGAGCTGGTCCAGCCAGCGCCTCTGCGGCAGCTCGTTGCGGTCCTCCGCCGCCTCAATCTCCTGGCATGCCTCGCACAGTTCGCGAAGGCTTTCAATGGGAGGGACAAGGTATCTGTCACCCGAACTGATGTAATCGCCGCCACCGCTCTCTCTGTATCGTATGCCTCCCATGCGCGTGAAGTCCTCTATGCCGGTGAGGTAGTCGTAGTCGGAGAGAGTCCGCTTAGCTCTTCCCTCCTCCTGGGCGATCAGCCGTTCCCTGCGGTCGAGAAGCAGACGTCCCCACCTGTCTGGGAAAGAGTCCTTGACGAAACCGAACACACTGCCGCCGCCCCTCGGATACTGCAACGATGGCACGTTCATAAGGTCTCCGCTCAGAAGAAGGCCTCCATGCTGCCGGAGCCATGAGAGGGAGTACTCGAAGACGAAATGGTCCTTGCCCCGGACACGCTCATAGCCCAGCGTTCCTATCTCCCTGGGAGCAGGAAGAAAGTCGAAATCCGCGTATACTTCTATCTTTTTCATCACTTGAGGAGTTCAGCATCCTGGATCTGTCTTCCGAGAGCATCATCAGCGGCGAGAAGCGTGATGTCCTTTTCCAGGTTCAGAGCGAAGAGCACGCGCGCGTAGATGCCCATGGAGACCGTCGGGTCCCCGTGTTCGACCTTCGAGACGGTCAGCCGTGTCACGGTCGCCCTCTCCGCGATATCCTGCATGGACAGATGCCTGCGCTTTCGCGCCAGCATAATCTGCTCTCCCATGGTCTTGAGGTTGTCACTCAATGTCTTTGGCATCGTCTTTCCAAACGTGTTCTTCCCCATAATTGTAATTTATTACATGCAAAAATACGCAATAATGTTTAATATAACAAACATTTTCTCTGTGTTTTATGTCAATGAAGCGCAGAACGTGCCCACCCTCGACATGCAGCCAGGTCCTAAGACGTCCAGAGCTGGTATCCTATTCTCACATTTAAATATTTTTATAACTTTATTTATACTTTTCTTTGATTGTTAAAATATTTTTCCTTACTTTGCACCTCGAAGAAACTTGACCTTTGCAATTGTTTTTCATGACCGGGGTTACAGTTTCCTTTGACTTTTGACAAGTAACCAAGCATAGCGGAACACATGAAAGGAGAATCCGTAAATATTAGCACTTCTGCAACCTTTCAGTCCCAACCGGCCCCGTTGGGAAACGCGGCCGGTTTTCTTCGAACCCCGTGCCCCCTTCCCGTCCGCTTCCTCATCCCGGCACTTCTGCTACTTGTGCTATCAGCCCTTCCCGGGAGGGCCCAGCGCACCTCCGAGGGGATGCGTCAGTTCTCCCTCTCCCTCGGTACCACCCTCTCCCATATGGGCGGGGAGGCGGCCTTCGGGGTCTACCTCCGCGGGGGTTACTGGATGGCCGAGGCGGGCCTTCACAACCGCCGGGAGAAGGACATCCCCTCGGGGGAGACGCTCCACTTCCCGCGGCTCAGCCTGCGGGGCGGCTACATGCACCGTCTCGCGGCAGACTACTCGCGAAGGGTCTGCCTCTACGGGGGCGCGGACGCCTTCGTGGGGCTGGAGTTCTTCGATGCCTTCCACACCCTCACGCCGGAGGTCCTGAAGGGTTTCCAGAGCAAGGGCTTCGGGGATGTGCGTTTCATCTACGGGGCCGCTCCGAGGATTGAGCTGGAGTGGTTCATCCTCAGGAGCGCCGCCCTCCTTGTGAGGGTCCGCTGTCCCTTCACCGTCGGCACGCCCTTCCCGCTCATCGGCTGGGAGGCCGGCGGGGGCTTCAAACTCAATTTCTGACAGATGATGCGCGGATTGCTACGCCATATCCTTGTCTCGGGGGCACTCGTCCTCCTGCACAGCTCCTGCATCGTGGAGGAGTCCTCCCGCGGTGACTACTTCCAGGCGACTCTGGAGATGAGCCCTGTGAGCTTCTACGACGGCGAGCGAATCACCCTCACCCTCCGCACCAACCGCGCGGGGGTGCTCGTGCGGTCCTTCTCCTTCCCGGAGGCACCGACCCTCGTGCAGTCCGACCACGTGTACCCCGTCGAAGGGGGCGTGCTCTCCTTCACGGGGACGGCCTCGGTCACGGAGCCCCGCGAGGGCGCCCTGACGCTCCAGGTGGAGGACCCCGTCACGGGAGCCGTACGCTCCTTCTCCCTTCCCTGCGCGGCACTTGTCAGGGACGACCCCACCTCCCTCACGCTCAGCAGCGAGGCCTTCACCACGGACACCGGCACATTCCTCACCGTGGAGGTGGGAACCCCCGAGGAGAACACCACCGGGCACTTCGCGGCATCCGTCGGTGAGACCTCCCTCGGAAGGATCGCTCTCTTCGCGCCGCTTCCCGGGGAGACCGCCTCCCCGGAGACGGTCGATGCGTCCCGCTACGGCCCCACGGCCGAGATCGGGGGCGGCCGCCTTTTCATACGGATCGGGGAGCAGAGCGGATCGTTCGATGTCCTCATCCGTCCCGCCGGTGCCCCGGAGGCGGGCCGCACCGTCCGGGTGGATGTCCGTGAGGACGTCGCCCTCCGCCTCAAGGGCTCCTTCTCCTTCTACGGGGAGCCGGGCCGCCGCGGCTGGTTCGGCTTCCCGGGCGAGGTGACGGCCGAGCTCGTGACCTACCGGGGGACGGGCGGAGGGTCCCGCATCGAGCGGTTCGACTCCTCCGTGGGGCTCTACTCGCTGGGCTCCTCCTACGACGGTCCCCTCGAGGTGGATTTCATCGTGTCGGTCTCGAACACCGCCAGGGGCAACCACCTCTTCGCTGCATACGAGCACCTCGCCATCCCCTGGCGCGAGCTCATCTGGTACGACCATGACTGGAAATGGACGACCCTCCCCTCCCAGCTCAACACCCTCATCCAGGAGAGGAGCCCCAAGGGGAGCGTCATCGCCTGCGAGAGTCTCGCGACGCTCCTCCGAAGGATGGACGGCAAAGCGCTCGAGTGGTGCACGGACACGTGGAACAACCACTCCGACCCCTATGACGAGTCCGCGGCCTTCGGCACGTTCCGCATCGACGTGACCCGCATCGTTTACGACCGGGAGCGATACCGCCTCCGTTACGTTCTCAACCTCTTCGAGGTCCCGAGCGAGTGGGGCGGCGAGGCTCCCTGGTGGGCCGCCATCCCTCCCGAGCGGAGCGTCGTCATCCCCTGGAACGACTGAACCCACTTCTTCTTCGACTTAACAAACCACCTTTACCCGTCAACACCGCTATTTCCCCCATGAACCGTTTTCCTCTCGCAGGAGCCCTCCGCCTCCTCTTCCTTACCATTCTCTCCTTGACCCTTCCCCTTAGGACCTCGGCCCAACGCTTTGCCGTCGGCACCAACGCCGTCGACTGGATGAGTCTCGGGACCGTAAACGCCGACGCCGGGGTGGCCGTCTCGCAGCACGCCACGCTCCACGTCGGGGCGGAGCTCAATCCCTGGACCTGGGCGGAGGGGAACGCGGAGCGCCAGTTCCAGACCCGACAACTGTCGTGGTGGGGCGGCGCGCGCTGGTGGCCCTGGTTCGTCTACTCGGGCTGGTGGATTGGCGGGGAGGCCCGCTACAGCGTCTACAACCTCGGAGGGGTCCTCGAGCGGAGCGCCGAGGAGGGGGACGCCTACGGAGCCGGTCTCTACGGAGGGTACGCCTTCATGCTGGGGAGCCACTGGAACCTCGACATGGGGTTGGGGCTCTGGGGAGGGTACAAGCGCTACACCCGTTACGCGTGTCCCCTGTGCGGGGTCATCACCGACAGCGGCGGGCGGGGCTTTGTCCTGCCGGACGCGAGGGTCGCGCTGATGTTCATCTTCTAAAGCGCAGGAGGAAGGGGTTCCATGAAGTCATCGTCTCTTCCCAAGGGGAGCGCCCGCTGGGCGGCTTTCCTTCTTGGCTCCGCCCTCCTCTCGTGCGGCGCCCCGACGAAAATCGACCGAATCCGTTCTGAGCGGATCGGCGCCTCCCTCGCCCTCTCCCGCCATGAGGTGGAGGAGGAGCGCCGGGTCATCGAGAGCGGAAGCCGCGACACCATCACCGTCACGCTCGACGGCCGCGAGATGATCCTCATGCACGCCATCCAGGACGAGAACGGGGAGATGGTCGCGAGCGAGACGCTCAACGCCGCCATCATCACGGCCCGCTTCCGGAACGTCGCGGAGCGGCACGGGCGCATCGACCTGCGGTTCGAGGTCATCGTCCCCGCGGCCATGCAGGACGGGCGCTGGCAGCTGCGCTTCTACCCGGACATGTACGTGCTGGGAGACAGCACGAGGCTGGAGAGCGTCATCGTCACGGGGAAGGACTACCGCGACGCGCAGCTTCGCGGCTACGAGCGTTACAACCGTTTCCTCAGGGGCATCATCACGGACTCCTCGGCTTTTGTCGACCGCCGCCACCTGGAGATCTTCATCCGCCGCAACATCCCCGAGCTCTACCGCTTCCGGAGCGACTCCTCCTTCGTCTCCGAGGAGGAGTTCACCTCGTTCATGGGGGTGACCGCCGAGGAGGCCCTCCGCCACTACACCGACCGTTTCGCCCTGCACCGCAACGAGATGAAGAAAGCCCGCCGGGGCGAGTTCTTCTCCCGCTACGTCAAGTCGCCCATCATCACGGAGGGGGTCCGCGTCGACACGGTCCTCAGGGGCGCCGGCGAGGACTACGTCTACCCTTACACGCAGTCCATCCGGACCCGGCCGGGCCTCCGCAAGGTGGATATCGTCCTGTCGGGCGAGATCTGGGAGGACGACCACCTCCTCTACGTGATGAACCGGACGGAGCCCCTCACCTTCTATATCAGCTCCCTGTCCTCGTTCGTCGACGGGAAGGAGCGGTTCCTCACGCGCGTAGTGGAGCGCCGCGCCTCGGCGCACACCGCCTGTTACATCGATTTCGAGAAGGGCAGTTCGGAGATCAACCTCGACTACGCCCACAACCGCGAGGAGACTGCCCGCATCGAGCGCAACCTGCGGGGCCTCCTCGAGAACAGTACCTTCGATGTGGACTCGATCGTCATCGCCGCCTCAGCCTCCCCGGAGGGCGCAGCCGCGCGCAACGGAGCGCTCGCTGCCCGGCGTGCCCGCGCGATAGCCCGTCACCTCGACGCCTTCGTCGCGGCCTACCGCGACTCCCTGCGGAGGGTGTCCGGGAGGGAGGAGGACGGCGCGTTCGCCCTCACAGTGGACGAGAACGGGCGGGAGACCCTCTCCCGCGTGGAGCAGAGCCGGAAGGAGACCGCACCCATCCCCTTCCGCTCGCTCTCAAGCGGGGAGAACTGGGAGCTCCTCACACGTCTTGTCGACGACGACTCGACCCTCTCCGCGGCCGGGAGGAAGCGCTACCACGAGCTCCTCGCGGTGGAGGGGGCGGACGAGCGGGAGGCCCTCATGCAGCGGGAGGAGTGGTACCCGCACGTTCGCGAGCAGCTCTACCCGAGGGTGAGGACCGTGAGGCTGGATTTCCACCTGCACCGCAAGGGCATGGTCAAGGACACCATCCACACGACCGTTCCCGACACGACCTACATGCGGGGGGTCGAGGCCCTGCGTGAGCGCGACTACGAGACGGCGCTCACCCTCCTGCGTCCCTACCGCGATTACAACACCGCCATCGCCTACGTCTCGCTCGATTACAACGCCTCGGCGATGGAGATCCTCCGGGGACTGCCCCGCTCTCCCCAGGTGGACTACATGCTCGCCCTCCTCCACGCGCGGGCCGGGGACGACGCGAAGGCCGTGGAGCACTACCTGGCCGCCTGCCGGGAGGACCGCTCCTACGTGTTCCGCGGCAACCTCGACCCGGAGATCTACGTCCTCATCCAGCGCTACCGTCTCAACCGCGAGGACGAGGACCCGGACGAGGGGGCCCTTCACTGACAGCGAATCACTCTCATAAACACAACTTTTATACACACAATCCAAATCACAAAAAAAACGATCTTATGAAAACAAGCATCACTTCCTCCCTGGCCGCCCTCGTGGCGGTCACCCTCCTTCTCCCCTCCTGCGGGAAGACGCCCCTGGACAAGACCCCTCTCAGCGAGAACTCCCCCGAGGGGATGATCGTCGTCTCGGTCAGTCCCGAGAGCGGCGCCCCCACCAAGGCCGCGGCCTCCGCGGTGAGCGGAGCCTCCGCCGAGAGCGCCATCAGCACCCTGCAGGTGTTCGTCTTCTACGCGGAGAACAACTCCGGCCTCGGGCAGTCGCTCGGCGGCAAGGAGACCGACAAGTACATCACCTTCACCGGGACGGACGGGAGCCGCAGCGCGACCCTGACCACCACCACCGGTAAGAAGCGTGTCTACGCCATCGCCAACGCCCCGCGCCTTCAGAACGTCGTGAGCGAGAGCGACCTCAAGGGCCGTGTGCTCACTCTCGGCGACAACCTCCTCGAGGCGACCGGCGGACGGCTCGGCCTCACGATGGCCGGTGCCTACGGCTACCTCAGCGGCAACGCCCCCGTCAACGTGAACTCCTCCGACGTGACGGTCCTCCCCTACACCCAGGGCTCCGACGCCTCCATCACCACCATCCCCATCTCCCTGCACCGCCTGTCGGCCCGCATCGAGCTCCAGAAGATAGACGTGGATTTCTCAGGGACATGGCTTGAGGGCCTGGAGTTCACCCTCAAGGAGGTCTACCTAAAGAACATCCCCAACAGCGTCCACGCGACGGGCCAGAACGCCGACCTGCTCGTGGCGGAGGGCTGCTGGTCCAACCGCCTGACGCCGACGGCCTCCCCGGTGGACGGCGCCTCGAAGGACATCAAGCCGCTCGTGTACGAGAGCTTCGGCGCGGGCCTCTCGTGCAACACCGCCGCCGGCGCCTCGACCGCGGTCAACAGCTTCTTCTACTGCTATCCCAACCCTAACACCACCGACGCGACCGCTCCCACCTGGTCGCAGCGGCGCACGCGCCTGGTCATCCACGGCGTCATCTCCGGCACCAACGCCGCTCTCGGTACGGACTTCTCCACCCCGAAGGATGTGTACTACCCCATCTCCATCGCCGCTCCGGAGAACTACATAGCCGCGGGTGAGGGGGAGACGAGCACCACCCCCGCCTCCAGCGCCACCCATTCCCAGATCGTCGGCAACCACAAGTACGTCATCAACAAGGTCACCATCACGAGCCTCGGCAAGAGCGACGACACCAACGACGACATCATTGTCAGCGGCAAGGCCAAGGTCGAGGTGAGCGTGCAGGACTGGAACGGAACGACGGTCCTTAACTTCGAGATGTAGGCGGGAGGGAGCGGGAGAGGAAGGAGGGCACCCTCCCCTCCCCTCTCCTGTCGTTCCCAAAGCCCAAAGGGGGTGATAACGCCTTCATGGAAACCAGGCCTTCGGCCGGACGGGTCCGAACCCCGTACCCCCTTCCACAAGAGAATGTTCAGAATACTACAGACAAGCGTTAGTTCTATGAGAAAAGCAATCAGCCTTCTTGCCCTCTGGGCGCTGGCCGTCTCCTGCCGGGGACTGGTGCTGGAGGACCGCATGGAGTGCCCGGCGTTCCTCTCGCTGGAGATGGCGAACGCCAGTTCGTTCGATATAGCCGACCACCTGTACGTGGCGGCCTTCCGCTACCCGGACGGGACGCTCCTCGGGAAGGATACCACAACGGTGCACGCGGTCACCGACGGCACCTTCTTCCTCAAGGTCAAGCGCTCCGACACGGTCGTCGGCTACGGGGTGCTCGGCTATGGGGAAGCCCTCCTCCGGGACGGGACCGACTGGGTGGTCCCCGAGGGGAGCGACTACGTGCCGCTGTGGCGCTTCGGCTTCCGCGCGGGCGCTCCCGCCGAGACCATCCGCGTCCCGGTCGAGGCCACCAAGGAGCACTCCCGCGTGAAGGTCTTCTTCAAGGACTACGACCTCTTCCCCGGGACCGGCGGCCACTTCCCCTTCGAGGTCGTCGTCAGGAGCAACACCTGCGGACTCAACGCCCTCACCGGGGAACCGGTCAAGGGGGCGTACCGTTTCCGGCCGGAGGAGCGCACCGGCGGCACGTTCCGCTTCACCGTCCCCCGCCAGTTCGACCGTTCGCTCACGATGGAGGTCTGGACCCGTGAGGAGTACTCCGGCGGCGAGCGGGAGAAGGTGGCGGAGATAGGCATCTGGAGCTGGGCCCAGGCGACGGACCAGTTCAGCTGGGAAGACCGCAACCTCAAGGACATCTCCATCACGGTGGAGCTCAGCCGGGGCGGGGTCCACGTCGATGTGGTACCCTGGCAGGGGGACGGCACCGGCTACGAGTATGAGTTCTAGAGACAACACACACAACACAAACAGTCAATCGTATGGATAAGAAAGCAATGAGAATCCCCCTTCGCGGCAGCTGGAGGGCTTTCCTCCGGGCGGGTGTCCTGGCGACGGCGCTCCTCTCCTGCTCGGTGGAGCCTTCCCTCAGGGAGTGCTTCCCGGAAGGAGAGGAAGAGGGCGCCGTCCTCTCCCTCACGCTCCTCTCCCCCGGGGACGGGGACACGAAGTCCGTCATCGCCGGAGGAGAGCTCTGGGAGAACCAGGTGCGGGACGTCATCTACTACATCGTCTCGGACGGGGGGCAGTGGAAACGCCTGGACGGGGACGGGAGCACTCCCCTCGTAGCCTCCGTCCGCGTCTCACCGAAGACCGGCTACACGGTCTATGCCTTCGTCAACATCCCCTCCTCCAGGATCGGGGGCTTCGACGGCCGTCCTATCAGCGAGGAGGAGATCTGCTACACCCTCCCGGAGAGCTACGCCTCCATCGGCGTCACGGGCATGCCCATGGCGGGGCGCGCGGTCATCAGGGAGGATGCTCTCAGCCGGGGAGGGTCCTATCCGGTCACCATCGCCGTCCGCCGCCTTCTCGCGCGCATCGACGTGACGATAGACAAGGGGGGGATGCTCTCCGGGGCTTCCGGCGGGGAGGCTCTCCCCAGCGAGCTCGTCCAGCTGCGCCACGTCGCCCGCGTGGTCCGTCCCTTCGCCAGGGGGGGCTCCCGGGCGCGGAGCGACTCGGAGCTCATCTCCGACGCGACCGACCTGTCGTCGGATTACTACACGTTCCCCATCGCCGAGAGGGACGCCCTCCAGGGGAGCGCCCTTTCCTTCTACGTCCCGGAGAACTGCCAGGGGGTCCTCTCCCGTGTCACGAGCGAGACGCAGAAGAACCCCCTCACCGCACCCTCCCACACGGCCCTTGCCACCTACCTCGAGTACCGCGCGAGGAAGGACGGGAGCGCGGACGGGGTGAGCGGCGATCTGACCTACCGGGTCTACCTCGGAGGGGACAACGCCGGGGACTTCAACGTGGAGGGGAACCGCGTCTACCGGGCGACGCTCGCGCTCACGTGGGACGGTCTGTGGAGCGGAGACTGGCGCGTCAGCGGCGGGAGCTGGAGCCCCACGGACCGCCGCCGCCTGGTCATCGCCGAGGCGGCGGACTCGTTCACGCCGATGGGCTCGACGCCCCTGCGGGTCCGCAAGAGCTCTCCGACCCCCTTCTTCACGAACTACTCCGTGGACGGCGGGGCAACCCCCGCCCACGGGAGGATGCTCCAGAGGGACTGGCCCTACGGCTATGAGGTCCTCCTGGACGGAGAGCCGCTCCCCGCCTCCTCCGGTACGCTCACGGGAGAGGGCCTGAGCTGGAGCTACGCCCCGGCGACGGACTGCCTGGAGCTGCGCTCGCTCGCGGGCGCCCCCTCCGGGGTGACCCATACCCTGAGGATGCGCTCGGTGGACGGGCGCACCTACTCGAACGAGGTGACCTTCACCGCGGAGATCCCCTTCACGGGGAGCTGGGCCTCCGGCGCTCCCGTCTATGTCACCCAGAACGGCCTTCTCAAGTGCATCGATCCCGACACGGGCGCGGTCTCCCCCGAGGGGGTCTTCCACCTCACGGACCCCTCGATGGCAAGCCGTGTCCGCCTGACGGATAACGGCGACGGCACCGCGAGGGTCGCGCTCCTCCAGCCCTTCACGGGAGAAGGGGTGAGCGTTTACATGACGGATGGCGAAGGCAACCGCCGCAGCGAACCCGTTGTCATCGACAGGGGGCTGCTGCCGCATTTCGAGTGCACGGACCTCTGGACGACCTACGTGGACGCCTGCGCGTCGATGCGCTTTGTCTACTACGGCTGCCGTGAGGACGGCTCGCGCTCGGATGAGATGCTCCAGGTCACGAGCCCCTCGGACCCCGCTTACACAGGCGTGGGCGTCCAGCTGGACAAGGAGCTCGTGGAGAGCATCATCGCTCCGGCAGCAAGCTCCCTGAAGGGAAAGCTCGGCTTCTCGCGCCGTCTCATGGAGGACGGCAGCTACTCGCTCACGGTCCATATCGCCACCTACCACGGTCTCTCCCCCTCCGGGAAGAGCTTCGAGGTGGACGAGGCCTCCGTCGGGATGACGGGGCAGGACGGGGTGCGTCCGCCCCACAGGACCACCTTCACGGCCTGGAACCCCTGGAAGAACATCGGAGAGCCCGTGCAGGGTCGCCTGATGACCGATTACACGCTCTACTGCGAACCCAACTACCTCGGGGACTGCACCGGATGGAGCCCCACCCCGCGCTACCAGCCCACGGACGAGCGGGTCAACACGATGACTGTCCAGAGCATCGTCGTCGCGAACGGTGACAACCTCTCGCTGAACGCCCGTTTCTCAACTAACGAACTCCTGGGAAGCAAGGTGTTTAGCGGGACGCCCTCCACCGTGTCGCCGGAGTTCTCCGCCTCCTACTACACGCTCCGCCTCACGGTGGCGCGTTCGCAGATGGACGGGGCCTCCCGGGCGGCACTCCTCGAATACCTCCGGGGAAGGGGCTGCCGGTTCACGGACGAGGCAGACATGATGGATTACCTCGGGCGGTGCGGCGACGCTCTTGTCATCGGGGACAGCTTCGCCTCGTCGGGGGCCGCCTGGGCCGCGGCCGCTCCCGGGACCGACCGCTCCACCGGCTCCTGGCACGACGGGGTGTCCTTCTCCGTCAGGGCGAACGCCGCCCTCCGCCAGTGGACCCTCACCTACAGCATGAAGGGGCTCACCCGAGAGGATCTCTCCACCCATGGGGCCGGGAAACTCGCCCTCAGCGTCAACGTGCGGAACCCCTACGACGGCTCCCTGCTCGAAAAGGAGGTCGGGTCGGCCTACATGAGACTTTTCATCTTCGCATGGCCGATCATCTACGGCCCCTACCCGTACTCCACCGGGTCGGATGTGCAGAGGGGCACGTTCTGGATGGGGCTGTATGCCCCGGTGACGAACGTCACCAGCGCGCTGCGGGATCTCCTGGGAAGCGGATACAGCATGGGGATGTTCATCGCCCGGGCGGAGAGAGAGCTCTGGTTCAATGCCGCCAATTACACGTCCACATTATGCGGGGAAAGCGAGACGTACATCTCCACGAAGGAGAGTACCTCGGCGGAGGCGGGGTGGTATCTCCCGGAGGACTGGGACTACCTGGCCTCCTATCCGAAGTCCGCCTTCAAGGACGTGCTCTCACACGGGATGCAGTTCCCTTTCTATTTCAAGTCCCAGGCCGAGCTTAACGCCCTCAGAGGCAACAGTTTCTTCAGGGAGTCCGACTACCGCATCTACTATGACCCGAGCGGCTCCGTCAAGACATACAGCTATGGCGAAGAAGGTTTCAACATAGAACAAAAAGGCAAACTGTTTGTCATCGAACTGGGTGCGCAGGACTCTTTCAGTTATGCCAAGGAGGTGTACTTCACAAGCGATTATCGGTAGATGGGCGGTGGCGGAAGCCTTCTTCGGAGACAGAACGAGTCTTTCTTACTGAAAAGCTAAAAAGAAAGCGGGCCAATCCACAAGGTTGACCCGCTTGACTATTTTTCGCGCGGAGTAGTGCAAACTCCCTATTGCATGCCTTCCTTCCACTCCTCTTCTCCGTGAAGCAGGCAGAGGTACTTTGTCTTCTTGTCCGTCTTGACCTGGATGCAGGCCATATACAAAGGGCCGTTCCAGAGGGCTATCCACTGCTTGAGTCCCGCATAATCGGACACATCCTTTTTGATGCGGTCCTCGTTGGGCCAGTGGTATTTGCCCGCGGGGATGACACCCTCATCATCCATGATTCCTTCCTGGACAAGAACTTCTTGCATGTTGGGATAACACTCCCATTCGCTCTCGAAGGAGTAGAGGGTACGGAAGGATGTGTTCTCCGGATAGAGGCCGTTGAAAACCAGCATCGTGCCCTGGCGGGGATTGGTGATGAAGTCTCCCGATGTCATGCTTTCGTCATCCCACCGCCAGATAGAACTGGCACGATAGGGAAGAACCAGGAAGTCGTTCTGGGTAGGACGGGGCTTCCGGTAATTCTCATTCTCGTCATCCTGGGGAAACTGGCAATAGATGGCAGGCCGGGCGGAGTAGACGTGCTTGACGATGATCTCCTCGCCGCCATAGGTGAACCACAGTCCTTCCACGTCGATGCTCTCCTTCCCGAAGACCGTGAGCCTGCGCTCGCGGCGGGCGCTCCCTTCGCCGTTCCAGACGGTGATGGCGGCCTGCCCGTCGCCCTTGTACTCGAGAGAATAGGTCTTGGGGTCCACGCGGCTGACGGAGACGATGGCGGGGTCGGCCGAGCTGACGTTCACCTCCTCGGTGGCCTTGAGGGTGACGGTGTTGTACCTCGTGACGTAGAGGTCCTTGATGGCCTCCTCGTGGTTGTCGAGGGCGCCGTCCGCGGCCACCTCCCAGGTGAAGGCCTTCGTGGTGGCGTACCCCCTCTCCTCCTCCAGGGAGATCTCGAAGGGTTTGGCCACGGGGATGTCGATCTCGGTGGGGTTGTGGGGGTTGGATGGATTGTCCTTGCCGCAGGAGGCAAAGAGGAATGCTGCGGACGCTGCCAGCGCCCACAAGGCTACGTTCAGATTTGTTTTCTTCATACACATATCTTCAATGTTCACTAAATCTTTTCCAGCCTTTCAGTCGGGTATCCCGCCGGAGAGGGTCTCTCCGGCAGTCCTGGAGAATCTCCCAGGAGTTTCCGCGAGAATCCGCGGGGAAGCACTTCATGCCAAACCAAAGTTAGTGACTTTCGGGAAGATATGCAAGAAAATGAAGCGGAATCTGCAAAAAAATGGTACCTGTCCAGAGCCGGTGTCCATGACCAGGCTTCAGATGGCCCGGCCGCCGGCTCTGAGTGGTGAGCCGGCAAGAAGAAGTTTTCTGAAAGGGACGCGCGTTTTCAATAAGTATAGTATCATATTACAATACTTCGTTAAAAATTTAAAAACTGTATAATTTTCAATTCATTACAACAACAATAGTCCGTTCCGGGGTGCCAGAGACACCCTCCGATCGACCTTGAACAAAAGCCGAAAAAAGTGTTA
>Ga0256407_10004057_pt1 | contig 24954 bp, 18 predicted proteins | sample RumenRJG_04DNA_FD_193489 | JGI IMG/M metagenome (GOLD analysis project Ga0256407, IMG submission 193489) | Bovine rumen microbial communities from Lethbridge, Alberta, Canada - RJG_04 | ecosystem: Host-associated > Mammals > Digestive system > Stomach > Rumen | place: Canada: Alberta... | reverse complement strand
CGGGTGCAACAAACACGCTGACAGGTGTGGCAGACGCCATGCTGGACTCAACCCCCATCGTGGTCATTGCCGGTCAGGTGGCTATTGGCGCCCTTGGTACCGATGCCTTCCAGGAGGTAGACCTTGTAGGTTTGGCACAGCCTATTTCCAAGTGGTCGTACCAGATTCGCCATGCTGAAGACATAGCATGGGCTGTGAGCCGTGCTTTCTATATTGCGCGCAGTGGCCGCCCGGGACCTGTAGTGCTCGACTTCCCCCGCAATGCACAGGTGGAGGAGATAGACTGGGAGCCCAGGAAGGTCGACTTTGTACGTTCCTACGTGGCAGACCCCGAGCTGGAGGAAGAGGATGTCCGCAAGGCCGCAGAACTGATCAATCATGCCAAGCGCCCGCTCGCCTTGGTGGGGCAGGGTGTAGAACTGGGCAATGCTCAGGAGGAACTGAAGGCATTTCTTGAGAAAGCCGATATTCCTGCCGGACGTACCATGCTCGGGCTTTCGGCGCTCCCCTCTGACCATCCGCTGAATGTGGGTATGCTGGGCATGCACGGCAACTATGCCGTCAATCTGAAGGAACAGGAGTGCGATGTGCTCATAGCCATCGGCATGCGTTTCAGCGACCGTGTGACGGGCAATACCAAGACCTATGCCAAGCAGGCCAAGATTATCCATCTGGATATAGACCATAGCGAGATAGACAAAAATGTGAAGACCGATGTTGCCGTAGTTGCCGACTGTAAGACGTCGCTTCCAGCCATCACGGCTCTGCTGAATAAGAACAGCCATGCAGAGTGGCGTGCGTCGTTCAAGGCATTGGATGAGAAGGAACGCGAGAAAGTCATCGAACCCGCCATCCATCCCCAGGCAGGTCCGCTGCTGATGGGCGAGGTGGTGAATGCCGTTGCCGAGCAGGCCCCCAAAGGCACTGTACTCGTGACGGATGTAGGTCAGAACCAGCTGTTTGCCACCCGCTATTTCAAATATCCGCAGAAGCGCAGCATCTGTACCAGCGGCGGACTGGGCACGATGGGCTACGGAATGCCTGCAGCCATTGGTGCCACCTTTGCCACCGACCGGACGGTGGTATGCTTTATGGGTGACGGTGGCTTCCAGATGAACATCCAGGAACTGGGCACCATCATGGAGCAGAAGTCGCCTGTCAAGATGATACTGCTCAACAACAACTACCTGGGCAATGTGCGCCAGTGGCAAGACATGTTCTGGAGACGTCGTAAGTCGTTTACCAAGATGCTGAACCCCTGCTACGAGCTGATAGCCCAAGGTTATGGCATAGGCTATGAGGCCGTGACCGACCGCCGGTGTCTTGCTGCTGCCATCGACAAGATGCTGACTACCGAAGGTCCGTACATCCTGGAGTGCGCTATTATGGAGGAAGACAATGTGCTGCCGATGACGCCACCGGGAATGAATGTTAACGATATGATGCTGGAGGTGTAAGATATGGAAGAGAATAAGAAACTATATACATTGCTGGTTTACTCCGAGAATATCGCGGGTATCCTGAATCAGGTGACGGCCGTTTTCACCCGCCGTCAGGTGAACATCGAGAGTCTGAACGTGTCAGCTTCGAGCATTGAGGGCGTGCATAAGTACACCATCACCGCTTGGAGCGATGAAGACCAGATAGTGAAGATTACCAAGCAGATAGAGAAGAAAGTGGATGTGATCAAGGCCAACTACTTCACCGACGACCAGTTGTTTATCCGAGAGTCAGGACTGTATAAACTGCAGACCGACCTGGTGATGCAGAATCCGGACATCTCTCGTATTATCCGCCGCCACGATGCTATCATTACCGAGGTGAATCCCACCTACATCATCGTGATGAAGAATGGTCGTACGGAGGATATCATCTCGCTCTATCGCGCCTTGGACGAGTTCGGCTGTGTGTTGCAGTACACCCGCTCCGGGCGCATTGCCGTCACACGCGGAACACAAGAGAAGGTCAGCCAATTCTTACAAGAAAGGGAACAACAGCATGGATAAGACAGGATGCTACGAGTTTATGGCCGAGCCGTTCCACTGCGACTTCAGCGGCCGGCTTTTCATGGGCCATCTTGGCAACCACATGTTGAACGCTGCAGACTTCCATTCTTCAGCCCGTGGCTTCGGCATGAAGTATCTCATGACGATTCAGCGCTCATGGGTGTTGTCGCGTCTGGCTATAGAGATGGAGGAGATGCCCAGACAGTATACCAAGTTCAATGTTGAAACCTGGGTGGAGTCTGCCATGCGCTATTTCACTTCACGAAATTTCCGTGTTGTCGACGGTGAAGGCAAAGTCTACGGATATGGACGCTCCATTTGGGCCATGATAGACACCGAGAGCCGTCAGCCTACTGACATCTATGCCATAGACAACGGAGCCATCGAACAGTGGATAGTCAAGGACAAAGAGTGTCCTATAGACAAAGGAGGTCGCGTCAAGATGAGTGACAAGGCGGAACTGGTGCGTACTATAGATACCTATTATAATGACGTGGATATCAATGGGCATGTCAATTCGGTCAAGTATATCGAGCACGTCCTCGACCTGTGGCCTATGGACTGGTATCGCGAGCATGCCATCAAGCGCTTTGAAATTGCATACGTTGCCGAAGCACATGCAGGTGAGCAACTGTCATTTTACATGGAACAGGAGGGCGAAGATCTCGTCTATAATGTCCGTATTGTCCGCACAGACGGTACAGAGTGCTGTCGTTCAAAAGTATCCTTTATCGCAGCACGATGATGAACGTAACAGTCTCTCCTGAAATAGCCTCTGTCTGCCCTGATTTCGTCGGGGCTTGTCTTGATGCGCAGGTGCAGAACAGCCCTTATTCTGAAGCCTTGTGGGAAGAGATACACCAGTTGGAGAATCACTTTCGTGACACGCTGACAACGGAGAGTCTTAAAGAGATATCGTCCATCGCTGCTACGCGCCGTGTCTATAAAGCTTGTGGCAAGGACCCCTCACGCTATCGTCCGGCATCAGAAGCCCTTATCCGAAGGATGTTGCAAGGCAAGGAGTTGTACCAGATAGACACGCTGGTAGACCTTATCAACCTGGCTTCCATCCGCTATGGCTATAGCATCGGGGGCTTCGATGCGTCCAAGTTTGTTGGCGACACATTGACGTTGGGTATTGGCCGAGAAGGCGAACCTTACGAGGGCATTGGCCGAGGCATGATTAATATTCACGGGCTGCCTGTCTACCGTGACCAGCAGGGTGGAGTGGGAACCCCTACCAGCGACAATGAGCGTACAAAGATAGAACTGAAGACCACCCATCTTGTCGTTCTCATCAATGGCTACGATGGAAATCGCCAGCGTGTCAGCGACAATGCCCGCTTCATACAAACACTTCTGCAGAAGTATTGCAACAGCGACGGAGGCTCCTTCTTTATGTATTAGAACTGGCTTTTTGATGCTTTAAGAAAGAAAAAACTTGCAAATTGTTTGGTTGTTTCACGAATAATGTGTAATTTTGCAGCCGAAAAAGAAATTTGAGCAACGAAATGAAGAATTTCAATCTAATTAGCAACCTGATTATTATTCGACTGCGCAGTGTAGCCGGAAGTGATGAGGTATGTATTAATTAAGGTATAAGACGAACAAGAACAATGATACGAGCCTTTCTCACTTCCGAGTGTGAAAGGCTTTTTTCGTAATAGAGATATAGAAATGGATATATTAACACATGAACATATAACTAAGATGAGCGACAAATTGTTTATTTTTGACACAACCCTGCGCGATGGTGAACAGGTGCCGGGCTGCCAGTTGAACACCATTGAGAAAATTCAGGTAGCAAAAGCCCTGGAGCAGCTCGGCGTGGATGTCATTGAGGCAGGGTTCCCCGTGTCAAGTCCGGGTGATTTCCATTCGGTCATTGAGATTTCGAAGGCTGTCACATGGCCAACTGTTTGTGCATTGACGCGTGCTGTGGAGCACGACATCGATGTGGCTGCCGAAGCGCTGCAGTATGCTAAGCGTAAGCGTATTCACACGGGCATTGGTACGTCTGACGAGCACATTCAGTACAAGTTCAACTCCAATCGCGAAGAAATCATCGAGCGTGCTGTACGGGCAACGAAGTATGCCAAAAAGTATGTGGAGGACGTAGAGTTCTATTGCGAGGATGCCGGACGTACAGACAATGAGTATCTGGCCCGTGTGGTGGAAGCTGTCATCAAGGCTGGGGCTACGGTGGTCAACATCCCTGATACGACAGGCTACTGCCTGCCTCAGGAGTACTTCGAGAAAATCAAGTATCTGAAGGAACACGTAGACGGAATAGAAAAAGCAGTCATTTCGACCCACTGCCACAACGACTTAGGTATGGCGACAGCCAACACCTTCAATGGTGTGATGGCTGGCGCACGTCAGGTGGAGGTCACCATCAACGGCATTGGCGAGCGGGCTGGCAACACGTCACTGGAGGAAATTGCTATGATTTTGAAGTGTCACAAGGGACTGGGAATTGATACCAACATCAATACGACGAAGATTTATCCCACCAGCCGCATGGTGTCCAGTTTGATGAACATGCCCGTGCAGCCCAACAAGGCTGTGGTTGGTCGCAACGCCTTTGCCCACTCGTCAGGCATTCATCAGGACGGCGTGCTCAAGAATGTGCATACGTACGAGATTATGGACCCCAAGGATGTAGGCATAGACGATAGCTCCATTGTGCTGACGGCACGCTCAGGTCGTGCAGCCCTGAAGTACAGGCTCAATGTCAATGGTGTGGAATTGTCAGAGGAGAAACTGGACAAGGTGTATGAGAAGTTCCTGCAGTTGGCTGACCAGAAGAAGGAAGTGAACGATGCCGACGTGCTGATGCTGGCTGGTGCCGATACTGCCGAGGCTCACGCCGTGAAACTGGACTTCCTGCAGGTGACAACCGGTAAGGGGGTTAAGAGTGTAGCCTCTATCGGGTTGGACATCTCGAACCAGAAATTCGAGGCTGCTGCCTCGGGTAATGGTCCTGTGGACGCTGCCATCAAGGCACTGAAGAAGATTATCTCAAAACAAATGACGCTGAAGGAATTTACTATTCAGGCCATTTCCAAGGGTTCTGACGATGTGGGTAAAGTACACATGCAGGTGGAGTACAACGGCTCACTCTATTATGGCTTCGGTGCCAATACCGACATCGTCACAGCTTCCGTTGAAGCATATATCGATTGTATTAACAAATTCAAGAAATAAGGCATGAATACGCTATTTGACAAAATCTGGGACAAACATGTCGTTCAGGTGGTGGATGACGGACCTACACAATTGTATATAGACCGCTTGTATTGTCATGAGGTAACTTCGCCTCAGGCTTTTGAGGGAATGCGCCAGCGTGGGCTGAAATGTTTCCGTCCTGACCATATCTACTGTATGCCCGACCACAATACACCTACGCACGATCAGGACAAACCCATAGAGGACCCGGTATCTGCCACACAGGTGGCAACGTTAGAGCAGAATGCCCATGAATTCGGTTTGACCCATTACGGCATGATGTCCAAGGATAATGGAATCATCCACGTCGTGGGGCCTGAAAAGGGACTTTCCCTGCCTGGTATGACCATTGTCTGTGGTGACTCACACACTTCGACTCACGGAGCGATGGGGGCTGTGGCTTTCGGCATCGGGACTTCGGAAGTGGAGATGGTGATGGCCTCGCAGTGCATTCTGCAACAAAAACCCAAGTCGATGCGCATCAGCATAAACGGTCAGTTGCAGAAGGGTGTGACAGCCAAGGACGTGGCACTCTACCTGATGAGCCAACTGACTACCAGCGGGGCTACAGGCTACTTTGTGGAGTATAGCGGAGACGTGGTACGAGCTCTTTCGATGGAAGGTCGTCTGACGCTGTGTAATCTCTCGATAGAGATGGGTGCTCGTGGTGGATTCATCGCTCCTGATGAAACTACCTTTGAATATCTGAAGGGTAGGGAGTACGCCCCGAAGGGTGCCGACTGGGACAAGGCCGTAGCCTACTGGCGTACGCTACAGAGCGGCCCCGATGCTGTGTTTGACAAAGAACTGGTTTTCGATGCCAAGGACATAGAACCGCGTGTTACCTATGGCACCAATCCTGGTATGGGTATTGGCATCAGCGAAACCATTCCAGCCGAAGGTGGGGTTGGTTTCCAGAAAGCTCTTGACTATATGGGTTTCAAAGCTGGAGAGCACTTGTTGGGCAAGAAGATTGACTACGTGTTCCTGGGTGCCTGTACCAATGGGCGTATTGAGGACTTCCGCGCCTTTGCGTCTATTGTCAAGGGTCGTCAGAAAGCAGCGGACGTGGTGGCATGGCTGGTACCTGGTTCGTGGGCTGTTGACCGTCAGATTCGTGAGGAAGGATTGGACAAAGTGCTTATTGAGGCAGGTTTCCAGATTCGCCAGCCCGGGTGCTCGGCCTGCCTGGCCATGAATGACGACAAGGTGCCTGCTGGCAAATATGCCGTCTCAACGAGCAATCGTAACTTTGAGGGGCGTCAGGGCCCGGGTTCGCGCACCATATTGGCATCGCCACTTGTGGCTGCTGCTGCCGCTGTAACAGGAGTAATAACCGATCCAAGAACACTATTATGAAACAGAAATTCAATATCATTACATCGACTTGCGTCCCCCTGCCGTTGGAGAACGTAGATACAGACCAAATCATACCTGCCCGATTCCTCAAGGCTACGACACGCGAGGAGAGTTTCTTCGGTGACAATCTGTTTCGTGACTGGCGTTACAATGCAGACGGAACACCCAACAAGGACTTCGTGCTTAATGATCCTGCTTACTCGGGATGCATCCTCGTGGCAGGCAAGAACTTCGGCTCGGGCAGTAGTCGCGAGCACGCAGCATGGGCCATTGCCGGCTATGGCTTCCGTGTGGTTATCAGTTCGTTCTTTGCCGATATTCACAAGAATAACGAACTGAACAATTTCGTGCTCCCCGTAGTTGTCAGCGAGGACTTCCTTGCCGAGTTGTTCCAGAGCATTCAGCGCAATCCGAAGACGCTGGTCGAGGTAGACCTGCCCCGCCAGATGGTAACCAACAAGGCAACAGGACGTTCGGAGCAGTTTGAAATCAATGGATACAAGAAACACTGTCTGATGAACGGCTTGGACGACATTGACTTCTTGGTGGCGAACAAAGACAAGATAGAACAATGGGAACAGCTCAACAAGTGAACAGCTACCAGCGTATGGCTCCCTTCGTGGAAATCATGGACTCCACATTGCGCGATGGTGAGCAGACGAATGGCGTATCCTTCCTGCCACACGAGAAACTGGTGATGGCTCGCAAACTACTCTATGATGTCAATGTTGATCGCATAGAGGTGGCGTCAGCCCGTGTCTCAGAAGGCGAGCGGGAGGCCGTTACCAGAATATGTGCTTTTGCCAAGAAGGTGGGACTGTTGGAGCGTGTCGAAGTGCTGGGATTTGTGGATGGCGGAAAGTCGGTCGACTGGATTAAGGAATGTGGCGGGCAGGTCATCAACTTGCTGGCCAAGGGTTCTTTGAAACACTGTACCCAGCAACTGAACAAGACTCCTGACGAGCACATCAGTGACATCCGTCGTGAGGTGGAGTATGCTGTTCAGCAGGGACTCAGTGTCAATCTTTATCTGGAGGATTGGTCTAATGGTATGAAGGACTCGCCAGAGTATGTCTATCAGCTGATGGATGCCCTTACGTTGAACGAGGCTGTGCCTGAGGACAGCGCTCAAAGTACTCAGGCTAAAGCCGGAGCGCCCAAAGGGACGGTGGCTAAGCTTAAAATTCAACGTTTTATGCTGCCTGATACGCTGGGTGTGATGAATCCTCTGCAGGTCATAGAGTATTTCCGTAAGATGCTGAAGCGTTATCCGGATGTACATTTCGACTTCCACGCTCATAATGACTACGACCTGGCTGTCTCTAACTCGCTGGCTGCAGTGCTAAGCGGAGCTCGTGGCTTGCATGTCACCGTCAATGGGCTGGGAGAACGTTGTGGTAATGCACCGATGGCTTCTGTGCAGGCCATCTTGAAAGACCAGTTTCACGCCAAGACCAGCATCGTGGAGAATCAGCTCAACGACCTCTCCCGCATGGTTGAGAGTTTTAGCGGTATCACGGTGGCTCCCAACCAACCTATCGTGGGGGAGCATGTCTTTACCCAGGTGGCAGGTGTCCATGCTGATGGAGACTCTAAAAATAAGCTCTACTATAACGAGTTGGTGCCTGAGCGTTTCGGGCGCAAACGTGAGTACGCCTTGGGAAAGAATTCCGGACGTGCCAACATTGCCAAGAATCTGGAGGAACTTGGATTGGAACTGACGCCTGAGCAGACACGCCGTGTTACTGAGCGTATCACAGAGTTGGGTGACAAGAAGGAAATAGTCACACAGGAAGACCTGCCCTACATTGTGAGTGACGTCCTGAAGCATGACGGCTCGGAAGACCGCGTTAAGCTCATCAGCTATGTTGTTTCTACCGCCTATGGACTGAAGCCTGGTGCCAATATCAAGGTCGAAATCAATGGTCACCAGTATGATGGCAGCGCTGTGGGAGACGGTCAGTACGATGCCTTTGTCAAGGCCCTGCGCTATATCTATAAGAAGTATCTGAATCGTACGTTCCCCATTCTGGCAAACTATCAGGTCACTATCCCGCCTGGCGGCCGCACTGATGCCTTGGTACAGACGGTCATCTCCTGGCATTATAAGGATGGCTTGCTGCGTACCCGAGGACTGGATGCTGACCAGACTGAAGCTGCTATCAAAGCCACCTTCAAGATGCTGAATATCGTAGAGAACGAACATACGAAATAGTGTAATAACGAAAAAAAGAAAACAAAATAATATGAAACTCAAGATTGCCGTTCTTCCGGGCGACGGTATAGGTCCGGAAATCATGAAACAAGGTGTGGCTGTGCTCAATGCTATTGCAGCCAAGTGTGGACACGAATTCCAGTATGAGGAAGCACTGGTGGGAGCCTGTGCCATTGAGGCATGCGGTGACGCTTATCCTGCTGCCACACACGATGTCTGCATGCGTGCCGATGCCGTGTTGTTTGCTGCTGTGGGTGACCTCAAGTACGATAACGATCCTACGCTGAAGATGCGTCCTGAAACAGGCTTGTTGGCTATGCGCAAGCAATTGGGACTCTTCGCTAATGTACGCCCAGTAGCCACTTTTGACTGTCTGCTCCACAAGTCTCCGCTTAAAGAAGAACTGTTGCGTGGAGCCGATTTCGTGGTCATCCGCGAACTGACGGGAGGAATGTACTTTGGTGAGAAATATCAGGATAACGACAAGGCCTACGACACGAATGTCTATACCCGTCCCGAGGTGGAGCGCATTCTGAAGGTTGCTTTTGAGATGGCGATGACGCGTCGTAAGCACCTTACGGTGGTCGACAAGGCTAACGTGCTGGCATCTAGTCGCCTGTGGCGCCAAATAGCCAAAGAGATGGAGTCGCAGTATCCAGAGGTGACTACCGACTACATGTTCATCGACAATGCCTCAATGCGTGTGTTGACGGAGCCTCGTTTCTTCGATGTCATCGTTACGGAAAACACCTTTGGCGACATCCTTACCGACGAGACGTCGTGCATTACAGGATCCATGGGTCTGCAGCCCTCCAGTTCGCTGGGCGAACATACCCCGTTGTTTGAACCTGTACATGGTTCGTGGCCTCAGGCTGCCGGTCAGAATCTGGCCAATCCGTTGGCACAGATACTCTCTGCCGCCATGCTGCTTGAACACTTTGGGATGGACAAGGAGGGAGCCCTCATACGTCAGGCTGTCACCGCCTCGCTCGATGCAAACGTGCGTACTCCGGAAATTCAAGTAGAGGGTGGTGCAAAATACGGAACTAAAGAAGTTGGCCAATGGATAGTAGACTATATCGTACGGGCTTAGTCCTGTTGGTGACCATATTGGGTGCATCAACGATTCAAGCTCAGCAAGTGTCTGACAGTCAGCGCTGGCGCGACTCCCTGACCGTACTTAACAGGCAGATTGCCGAGTCGCAGTGGTCGACAGATTTGCACTTGCGCAAGGCGACAGCCAATCTTGAACTCAAGCAGTGGGAGTATGCCATTGACGAGTATGCCCTGGTGTTACAGCATGAGCCACGCAATCCTGCAGCATTGTTCTATCGTGCATATGCCAACACCCACTTGCGCCGTTTCGACTTGGCACGCAATGATCTGAATGATTTGCTGATCATGTTCCCCAGTCACTTCGAGGGCCGTTTGTCGCTGGCTGTTGTGCTGCAGCAACAGGGACACCATCAAGATGCGCTTGACCAACTGAACCAAGCTATTGAACAGCATGCCGATTCTGCTGTGGCATATGCTGCACGGGCTAATCTGGAACGTGTGATGAAGCAGGACGAATCTGCGCTCTACGACTGGCAGCGGGCAGAAGAGCTCTCTCCACGCGATCCCATCTATGTCGTCTCCCATGTCGACCTGCTGTTAGTGCTTGAGCGCCGTGAGGAGGCGCGTCGTGTGCTCGATGCAGCCGTCCGGAGGGGTATCCCGCGTGGCATGTTGCAGGAGTGGTATCAAAAGACCAAGAGATAAACGATCAGAACAGCTATAAACATATTATCGGATATGAAGAAAAAGAAAAGTCTCACGAAGCGTCAATTCTTGTTACTCTTCCTGGCCATAGTGGTTCTGCTGGCTGTTGTCCGGCACCTGCCGCAACATCGGTCAGCGTCAGTCAATCTGGTGTCTGTCGTTGATCCCGCAGTTCCGCATCGCATACTCTCTGTGCCCAATTACAAGAAGGCATTCCCTGACAGCCAGAGTGTACAGATTGTAGCAGCAGAGCGCTGGGGTGTCCGTCCTGTCCAGAATCGGGAGGATGCCGAGAAACGCAAAAAGGAACTTGTCTACATTGGTGAGAGTCCCTATTGGCATGTCGATCGTCTCAGTAGCAGCATTCCCTATCTGGTGCCACGTGCTGCCTTGTTGCTGCAGGACATCGGTCAGGCATTCTATGATAGTCTTTATGTCAAGGGGGTTCCCCTTCAGCAGCTCATCGTCACCAGTGTGCTGCGCTCCAAGGACGACGTTGCCCGTCTGCAGCGCCATAACCAGAATGCTACCGAGCGTTCGTGCCACCTCTTTGGCACCACTTTTGATATCTGCTACAACCGCTATCATCCCATTGAACGCCCCGTGCGCGATGATACCCTGAAGTGGGTTCTTTCTGAGGTGTTGCGTGACAAACGCGAGGAGGGTCGTTGTTATATCAAGTACGAAGTCAAGCAAGGATGCTTCCACATGACCGTACGATAGAAGGATACTCATTTGTCAGAGGATACACTCAAAAACTTTTTTGAGTGCAGTGGAAGAATATTTGGAGTGCGGGCAAAAAAAAGAGAGGCTTGAACCTCTCTTTTTTTACTACTCGGCATTGAAGTATTCCTGTAACTCTTGGGCGGCGCTTCCCCCGGCATTGGGCAGGTCGCGGATAATCTGTCCGTGCTCTAGAAGCGCTATGCGTGTAGAGATGTCAATGGTATGCTGCAGGTTATGGCTCGAGATAAGAATGGTGGAGCCTGTCTGCTGGGCATAGTCGGTAAGCAGATGTTTGAGCAATACCTGACTGGTGGGGTCGAGGAAATTGAAGGGCTCGTCGAGAATGACCATGTCGGGCTGGCGGAATAGGGCAGAGATGATGCCTACCTTCATCTTGTTACCAGCCGAGAGGTTTCGGATGAGCTTCTTCTGTCCGAAGACTTCGCCGTTGGCAAATCGCTCAAACAAGACCAGCCGTTGATCAACCTCTGCCTGCTTGATGCCTGAAATCTTGCCGAGAAAGGAGAAATACTCCTCGGGGGTGAGGAAGTCAATCAGGAAGCCTTCGTCGACATAGGCGCCGACGTGCTGTTTCCAGATTTCAGATTCAGCAGGATTGATAGCCCCTGCCGTTTCCTCACCGGTAGTGGGGAAATGATAGACGACGGAGCCCTGGTCGGGCTTGAGCAGGTCGAGAAGGAGTCGGAAGAGGGTTGTCTTGCCGGCTCCGTTGTTGCCCACGAGTCCCAGGATGTCACCATCGTTAACCGTGAACGCTGGAATGTCGCAGGCGCAAGTCTCGCCGAAATGCTTTTGGAGATGATCTATCTGAATCATAGGAATCGTTCTTTTTGCTAATTAAACCAGATGGACTCGTGCCACTGTTTACACCAGTCCCTTGCCGTGGCACTGCTTGAACTTCTTGCCAGAGCCGCAGGGGCAGGGATCGTTACGTCCGGGCATCTTGTCCTTGATGATGGGTGTGCGGGGCTGTTGGGCACGGGTGTCCTGGGCGGCAGCAGCAGCTTGGTTGGGGTCAGTCATCTGCTCTTGCGTCAGCGACTGCTTCGACTCGGTGTACTGCTGGCGCTGGGTGTGCTCCTCGGGAGCAGCCTCCTGTACCTCCTGCATCACAGGAATCTGGGCACGCATGAGAATGCTGACAGAGCGGTTGTTCATGGTGTTGACCATGTTGTCGAACAGTTTGACGGACTCCAGCTTGAAGATGAGCAACGGGTCTTTCTGCTCGTACGATGCATTCTGTACTGAGTGCTTCAACTCGTCGAGTTCGCGCAGGTTCTCCTTCCAAGCCTCGTCAATGATGTGAAGCAGTATCTGTTTCTCGAACTCCTTGACCACCGACTTACATTCGGTGTCGTAGGCTTCCTTGAGGTTACAGGGAATGTTATACATCTTGCGGCCGTCAGTCAAGGGCACAACGATGCGCTCGTACATTTGTCCCTGAGTCTCGTAAACTTGCTTGATGACAGGCATGGCGACTTCCTGAACGTGCTCCATATGGCGCTTGAAACTGCCCATGGCAACTTGGAACACCTCCTCGCACAGTTCTTCGCGACTCTTGTTGATAAACTCGTCGTTCGAGAAGGGACATTCCATTGCGAATACCTTGATGAACTGTTCCTTGCAACCCTCGTAGTCATTCTGCTCAATGATATTGACCACACGGTCCCAGATTGTATTCGAGATGTCCATGCCAATGCGCTCGCCCATCAAGGCGTGACGACGTTTCGAGTAGACCACAGTACGCTGCTTGTTCATGACATCATCGTACTCCAGCAGTCGCTTACGGATGCCGAAGTTGTTCTCCTCGACCTTCTTTTGGGCACGCTCTACTTGTTTGCTAATCATGGGGCTCTCCAGCATTTCGCCTTCCTTGAAGCCCAACTTGTCCATTACGGAAGCAATGCGCTCAGAGCCGAACAGACGCATGAGCTTGTCCTCTAGTGAGATGAAGAACAGTGACGAACCTGGGTCACCCTGACGTCCTGCACGACCACGTAACTGGCGGTCGACACGACGTGACTCATGACGCTCTGTGCCGATGATGGCCAGACCACCGGCAGCCTTGACCTCAGGCGACAGCTTGATATCTGTACCACGACCTGCCATGTTGGTGGCGATGGTGACGGCACCCTTGCCGTTGGTCGACTGACCAGCCAGAGCCACAATGTCAGCCTCCTTCTGGTGCAGCTTGGCATTCAACACCTGATGGGGGATGCCTTCACGCTTGCCAGTCTCTGGGTTGACATACATGTCAAGCATACGGCTCAGCAACTCAGAGATTTCCACTGATGTCGTACCTATCAGGGTAGGACGTCCGGCATTGCGCAGGCGGACAACTTCTTCAATGACAGCCTTGTATTTCTCGCGGGCAGTCTTGTAGATGCGGTCGTCCATATCGTCGCGGATGACAGGTTTGTTGGTGGGAATCTCCACCACGTCAAGCTTATAGATGTCCCAGAATTCACCAGCCTCCGTAGAGGCAGTACCGGTCATACCGGCCAGCTTGTGGTACATACGGAAGTAGTTCTGCAGGGTAATGGTAGCAAAGGTCTGGGTTGCAGCCTCGACTTTTACATGCTCTTTAGCCTCGACAGCCTGATGCAGTCCGTCAGACCAGCGACGGCCCTCCATGATACGGCCTGTCTGTTCATCGACAATCTTGACCTCACCGTCAATGACCACATACTCGTCGTCCTTGTTGAACATGCAGTAAGCCTTGAGCAGTTGCTGCAGAGTATGGACGCGCTCAGACTGTACAGCATAGTGCTGTAGCATCTCGTCTTTCTTGTTGATGCGCTCTTCGTCGGTGAGCGTGGTGTCACCTTCGAGGGCAGACAGCTGGCTTGTGATGTCGGGCAGCACAAACAGGTCTTTGTCGTTGACCTGGTTAGCCAACCATGCGGTACCCTTGTCGGTCAGGTCGCAGGAGTTGAGTTTCTCTTCAACCACAAAGTAGAGGGGTTCTACTACTTCGGGCATACGGCGGTTGTTGTTCTCCATATAGACCTCCTCCGTCTTGAGCATGCCGCTCTTGATACCTTCCTCAGAGAGGAACTTGATGAGGGGCTTGTTCTTGGGCATGGACTTGTGCGAGCGATAGAGTGCCAGGAAGCCTTCGTCCAGCAACTTCTTGTCGTTCTTGGCCTGTCCCTCGGCAATCTTCTGCTTGGCTTCAGCCAGATACTGGGTAGCCAGCTGGCGCTGTACACCAACCAGTTTTTCAACCAGAGGCTGGTATTCCTCGAACATCTGGTCGTCGCCCTTGGGCACAGGACCAGAGATGATGAGCGGGGTACGGGCATCGTCAATCAGCACTGAGTCAACCTCGTCGACGATGGCATAGTTGTGGGCACGCTGCACAAGGTCTGCAGGCGAGATGGCCATGTTGTCGCGCAAGTAGTCGAAACCGAACTCGTTGTTGGTGCCGAATGTGATGTCGGCCTGATAGGCACGTCGGCGCTCCGGTGAGTTGGGCTGGTGCTTGTCGATGCAGTCTACGGAGAGTCCGTGGAACATATAGAGCGGTCCCATCCACTCGGAGTCACGCTTGGCCAGATAGTCGTTGACGGTTACCACATGGACGCCATTGCCCGTCAGGGCGTTGAGGAATACGGGCAGGGTAGCGACAAGCGTCTTACCCTCACCAGTGGCCATCTCGGCAATTTTACCTTGGTGGAGCACCGTACCGCCGAACAACTGGACGTCGTAGTGTACCATTTCCCATTTCAAGTCATTGCCACCTGCTGTCCAGTGGTTGTGATAGATGGCTTTGTCACCATCGATGGTGATGAAATCCTTACGGGGGTCAGCAGCCAGTTCGCGGTCAAAGTCGGTGGCAGTCACGATGGTCTCCTCGTTCTCGGCAAAGCGACGGGCGGTCTCTTTGACAATGGCGAAAACCTCAGGCATAGCCTCGTCGAGTGCTTTTTCGTAGATGTCGAGCACTTCCTTCTCCAACTTGTCTATCTGGGCGAAGATGTCGGCACGCTCGTCAATAGGCGTATCCTCGATGGTGGCCTTGAGCTTTTCGATTTCCTCTTTCTGCTGGTTGGCCGAGTCTTGAATGTGGCGCTGAATGTCCTTGGTGCGCTGGCGCAGTTGGTCGTTATCCAGTTGTTGGATGGCGGGATAGGCGGCTTTCACCTTCTCGACAAGTGGCTGGATGAGTTTCATGTCGCGCGACGATTTGTCGCCGAACAATGAACGTAAAATCTTGTTGAAATTCATATCTAAATTTTTATTGTTTACCTTATTGATATAGTTCGGGGTGCAAAGGTACGAAAAAAAGTGAAGAATACCCTTTACTTTTTTACCTTTTTGCTGTTAACCTTTAAAAAAGCGGTTCTGCCGAGCAGGCATTGGGTGCCCGGATGCGGATGGCACGTGCTACGGTAGGCGCAATACGGTCTACCGTGACAGGGGTGGCAATGCGCTGGGCTTCAATGTTAGCCCCGAAGAATATGATAGGAAAGGGAATGTAGCTGGCGCGCGATGTGCTGCTTGTGTGTGTCTCTTCGTTGACCAGTTGCCAGCCGGGTGCGATATCGATGAGCAGGTCACCGCACTTGTCGATGTTAAACCCGTTGCGCACCCGCTCCAACAGTTGGCTGTCGCTGGTCAGCAGCTGGGTGCTGGTGTAGACGTTTCGGACACCAGCCATCTGCAGGACGAACTCCTGGGCTTGCCGGAGCACATTGCCCAGATTGAGGTTTTTCTTCTCAATGAATTTCCGATTCAGATAGAGTTGGTTCTTATGGCAGGCCTCGACGTATTGTGCAGAGCCGTAGACGGCTCCCAGATACATGTTGAGGAGGCTGGCAGCCCGATTGATGTGGAACTTGCCCGTGGGAATGCGGAAGCGCTCGTTCTCTTCCTCGCGCTCTTCGGATGTTGTGCCAGTACCTGTCAGCACAAACAGGACCCGTTCGTTGGGCAACTTGCGCTGTATGCCCTTGATGAGGTCGGCAATGTCGTGGTCCAGCAGTTGGTAGCCTACGATGTCAGGCTGGAGTGTATAGCCCACGCAGAGCAGGTCGGTATAGTCGTCCGTGCCGATGCCTGACTGCTCAATGCACCTTAACGCTAAGGAAGTGATGTTCCTGTTGGCATCCTCCGCCGGGCTGTACGTGCGCGTGTATTGGCTAAGCCATTGGTCGCCAGAGGAATAGTAGGGCGTGGTTCTCCATGCGCCTTGTGAGCACCAGACGACTCCGTCTGCCACATGACCGGCAGACAAAATGGCACTCTCGGCAGTGGTGGCAAATGAAAAAACCTTGCTGTATCCGTTGAAGGCTATTTTCATCTCATCGCCCAGAGTCGATGTCAGCAGTTGTGCGGGTGACAGGCCTTTCTCCTTGTCGTCGACAATGTTCTGGGGGCGTAGTGTCTTGCGGTCGAGCCATTCCTTGCCTGTGACTCCATTATAGTATGGTGTGCTGCCCGTCAGCAGCGAGGCGCTGGCTGATGCCTGATCGACAGGACTGAAGCTGTAGCTGGCATTGGGGTAGACCATGCCTTTGGAGAGCAATTGCCTGAAGCCGCCTTGCGAATAGAGTGGGGCGTATGTTTCCAGATAGTCGGTACGCAGCTGGTCGACAGCGATGCTCACCACCAGCTGGGGAGCTTGTGCAAGAGCCTGTGCTGCTGCTTCGGCACTGAAGCCGAGAAGCGACAGGAGGGTGATGTACAGGTAGCGGTTTCTCATCTGGAGACTTTTTTTATGTGAATATAACATTGCATGAGCAAACATAGTGCCAAACTCCAAAGACCCTCTGCGTATTGCTGGAACAAAGAGCCGATGAAGAATAGCGCAATCAGTACGCAGCTGATAAGCCAATAGCGGTTTTGACGTCCTTTGATGACAGACCATAGGAAAAACCAGGGCAGGGGGTTGAACAGCAGTATCTGGAGGTTCAGACTGACAGTGGGATGTTGCGAGAACAGCATCAGGGTCAGCATGATGCCGATGGTGCCAATGGTAAGCATGAGCAGGATGTCCCAAAAGAGGAAGCTTCGTTTTGACCTCCACTGAAGAATCAAGAGAATCAGTCCGGTGACAGTCAGCAGAATGGCACAGGCTATAGGGCTCAGTGGGAATCCTTGTTTGACGATTTGCACACCACCAGGCAGGGCTGTACGGCGTTCCTTCACCAAAGGGCGATACTGGCCGTTTTCGTATATCTGTGCATGGTCGAAGTCGTACATCAGGTTGTATGGCAGGAACTCCTGCTGGCGCAACGTCGTGGGCTGGTCGGCCTTGATGCCCAGCAGCAAGTCATTGCCGAAACGAGCCCAGGGATGGTTGCGCGTCATCTCGTGGACCATTTCCCGATATGTGGGCGTGAAATTTTCACGTTCAGCATATTCTGTCTTTCCGGTGATACATTTCTCGATGATGTCCCGGGCTTTGATCGTACAGTTATTGTAGAAATAGTTGTAGCGATAGACGCTGTTCCCAGGCTGCAGGTTTTGGCGGAGTGCTTCGTGCAATAGCAGCTTCTCTTCGCTGGTCAGGTTGAGCACCTGTTCGGTAACCATGCTGCCAAAATGACGGTACTCTTTCAGAAAGAGGCTAAAGGGGTAGACTCCCAGCTCATAGTCGGTCAAGCCGAAAACAAAGCGTAGAACGAAGTAAGGCTTCTTGAAATCGAACACGCCGTAGTTGAACGCTACATCCACCTCCTTGTCCTTCCGCATGTCGTGGTAGCGGATGGCCGTGTGCCCGTAGAGACTGTAAACTTCGTCGTGTGGCTGGCAGGTGAGCAGAGCAACCTCGACAGAGTCCATCGGGTCTGGGAGAATGTCCTCAACGGTAGACTCTTGTGCGTAGACAGGCGTATAAGCTCCTGAGAAAAGCAGCAGCAGAAGCCCGAAAAGCGTATTAAAAACGGTTTTTAAATGTTTCACGATGCAAAATTAACCTATATTTTCCACTTATCGTGCGTTTATTTCGTTTTTTTTCAATAATTTTGCAACCTGAAATGCATTTGATTAAACACAGACAGATGAAAAAACGTATATTTGGAAGCCTGCTGATGGGCTTTCTGACCGTATCCGCCATGGGACAGGTAAGCAAGACGCTATCCCCTTACAGCCAGTTCGGATTAGGTACACTGGCAGACCAGTCTCAGAGTTTCGGACGCGGAATGGCTGGACTTTCCATGGGTGTAAGAAACGGCAAGTATGTCAATGTGCAGAACCCCGCATCCTACTCTTCTATTGATTCGTTGACGATGATTTTGGATTTGGGCGTATCTGGCCAGATTACTAATTTCAAGGAGGGCGGTAGGCGGCTCAATGCCAAGACTGCCGACTTCGACTATGCCGTCGCAGCTTTCCGCGTGTTGCCCAAGATGGGTGCCAGCTTTGGCGTGATTCCTTATTCGAACATTGGCTATAACTACACGTCGGAGGGATGGATTGGCGAGGCTGGCAGTGAGTACTATGCCAGCATTTCGAACAACTACTATGGACTGGTGTATGATGGAAGTGGTGGCTTCAGCCAGGCTTTTATTGGTTTGGGATGGGAGATTGCCAAAGGGCTGTCCGTAGGTGCCAACGTCTCCTATTTCTGGGGTAAGTATGAGAGGTCGGGAACCTATGTCCCCACAGACACATACCAGAATACGCTGATGAGAACCTATTCAACCAATATCAACAGTTGGAAGCTCGACTTCGGCGCACAGTATTCCAGAGAGTTGAACAAGGACAACTTGTTGACCGTAGGTGCCACCTTTGGCCTTGGACATAAACTGGGAGCAAATGCAAATCTTGAAATTATAGGAACTAATCCGCAGACAGCGGTGTCTTCTACAAAACGAATGAGTGTGGACAATGCTTTCGAGTTGCCTATGAGCTTCGGAGCAGGTCTGACGCTGGTTCATAAGAACAGCCTGACCATTGGCGCTGACTACATGATGCAGAAGTGGGGCTCGCTGGATTATCCTGTGGTGGAGCAAAACGGTGATAAATCGGAATATTTGCCTAAGAGCGGCCTTTTGAAAGACCGCCATAAGGTGGTAGTCGGTGCAGACTGGATACCCAATCAGTCGGCCCGTTCGTTCTTCAAACGCGTACACTACCGTATGGGTGTTTCCTATGCTACACCTTATTATAATATAAATAGAGGTGACGGCGTGGTGCATAACGGTCCCAAAGAACTGTGCGTCAGTGCAGGTTTCGGTATTCCCATCGTGAATACTTGGAATAACCGTACCTCGCTGAATATCAGCGCACAGTGGGTACACACCTCAGCCAAGGACCTGATCACAGAGAACTGCTTCCGTATCAATATCGGATTGACATTCAACGAGCGTTGGTTTGCTAAATGGAAGGTCGACTAACAGTTATTCTTGTCGTGTTGTCTTTGGTGTTCCTGGGCTCGTGTGAAGAGCACAAGGAACATTCTGCACCTGCCGTCCGCGATCGTGATTCCGCCTCGATGATGGTCAGTTACGGGGTGAATACACTGATTTCCGATTCGGGTGTCATCAAGTATAAGATAGTGACTGAGCGGTGGGACGTCAACACGGTGAAACAGCCTACGCGCTGGACCTTCGAGAAAGGTATCTTCCTGGAGCAGTTCGACGAGAAGTTCCACGTAGAGGGCTACATTACTGCAGACACTGCCTGGTACTATGACCAGCTGAAGCTTTGGGAACTGCGTGGCCGTGTGCATATACGCAATGTCAACGGGCTCATCTTCGACAGCGAAGAACTGTTCTGGGACGGCATACGCCATGAGTTCTATTCCCATAAGTTTTCCAAGGTCGTTACTCCGGAGAGAACTATGCAGGGAACCTATTTCCGCAGCGATGAGCACATGACGCACTATGAGGTGACCAACAGTGTGGGTTCCTTCATGTCGGAAGACTTTGACGGCAGTCAGCAGTCGGCAGACAACGAACAGGAGAAGAAGGACACCACGCAGGCTCCGCCGCCTCCTGCCCGTCAGGCTGCCACCCGCCACAAGGCAACCCAGAAATCAAGCTATACGACACCATGACAGAACTCATGATAGGACTGATCATCTCGATGGTTTTCTCCGCCTTTTTCTCAGGCATGGAGATAGCCTTTGTGTCGAGCAACCGCCTGCGTGCCGAGATGGATCGCGAGAAGAACGGTCTCTCACAGCGGGCCCTGGCGGTGTTTTACGCCCACCCCAGCAATTTCATCTCTACCATGCTGGTGGGCAACAATATCGCACTCGTTGTCTACGGTATCCTGTTTGCCCAGATTTTCGATGCGACGCTCTTTGCACCCCTGAGCGACGGGGCCCGCGTGACCTGCGATACGCTGTTGTCGACGGTCGTCGTGCTCTTTACCGGAGAGTTTTTGCCGAAGACTATTTTCAAGTCCAATCCTAATGGGATGCTGACGTTTTTCGCCCTGCCGGCGTTTGTGTGCTATGTCCTGCTTTACCCTGTTTCGCGCTTCTCGACGGCCTTGTCCCGGGGATTGCTACGCCTGTTCGGCGTCAGACTGCCCAAGGAGACGGAGGGCAAGGAGTTTACCAAGGTCGACCTCGACTATCTGGTGCAGTCGAGCATAGACAATGCCAAGGACGACACGGAGATAGAGGACGAGGTGGAGTTGTTTCACAATGCCCTCGACTTTGCCGATACCAAGGTGCGTGACTGTATGATACCCAGAACCGAGATTGATGCCATCGACATTGAGGACTGCACGGTGGAACAGCTCAAGAACAAGTTCATAGACAGCGGCCATAGCAAGATAGTGGTCTATCGTGATGATATAGACCACATTATCGGCTACATCCACTCGTCAGAACTGTTCAAGCACATTGCCGACATCTCGAAGCATGTCCGCGAAATGCCCTACGTGCCGGAAACGATGGCTGCACGCAAACTGATGCACATCTTCCTGCAGCAGAAGAAGTCGCTGGGCGTGGTGGTCGATGAGTTCGGAGGCACCAGCGGCATCGTCTCGCTGGAAGACATCGTCGAGGAGATTACCGGCGACATAGAGGACGAACACGACAGCCAGAAATATGTGGCCAAGCAACTTGCCGACGGCGACTACATCCTGTCGGCCCGTCTGGAGATAGAGAAGGTGAACGAACTCTTTGACCTGGACCTGCCTGAGAGTGACGACTATATGACCGTCGGAGGGCTGATACTTCACGAATATCAGTCGTTCCCCAAACTCAACGAGGTCATTCGCATTGGGCGTTTTGAATTTAAAATCGTAAAAAATACAATGACAAAAATCGAACTGGTAAGGCTAAAAGTCATAGAATAAGGTATTTTTTTGCAAAAACATGCCGATGTTTGCGTGAAATTTAGTAATTTTGCAGGCTGAAATAGAAAATAACAACAAAATAATAAATAAAAACAATGGCAGCAATTGGAAAAATCAGAAGCTGGGGACCAGTACTCGCTACGGTGATTGGTCTGGCCCTCTTTGCATTCATTGCCGAAGAGATGTTCCGTTCGTGCGAGGCAACTGGCAACGAGCGCCGTCAGCAAGTAGGCGAAGTGTTAGGTAAGAAAATCTCAGTTCAGGAGTTCCAGTCACTCGTTGACGAGTACCAGGACGTCATCAAGATGACCCAGGGTCGCGACAACCTCTCTGAGGAGGAACTCAACCAGGTGAAGGATCAGGTTTGGCAGCAGTTTGTCAACAACACCATCCTGGAGAAGGAAGCCGAGAAGCTGGGTCTCACCGTTACAGACGCCGAGATGCAGAACGTCCTGAAGGCAGGTACACACCCCATGTTGGCTCAGACACCGTTTGTCAATCAGCAGACAGGTCGTTTCGATGCTACACAGCTCACCAAGTTCCTGGCCGACTACAAGAAGGCACAGCAGACTACAGGCGAAAACGAGATGGTTGAGCAGTACCAGCGCATCTACAACTACTGGAAGTTCATCGAGAAGAATCTCCGTCAGCAGATGCTGGCTCAGAAATACCAGACTCTGCTCGGACAGTGTCTCCTCTCTAACCCCGTATCAGCCAAGATGGCTTTTGAGGGACAGAATCAGGAGAGTGACATCCAGCTCGCAGCTCTGCCTTACAGCGCTATCAAGGACGCTGATGTCACCGTCAGTGACGCTGACCTCAAGGCTAAGTACGACGAGAAGAAGGAGATGTTCAAGCAGTACGTCGAGAGCCGCGACATCAAGTATGTCGACTATCAGGTCGTAGCCTCTGCTGCTGACCGCACAGCGCTCATGAAGACCATGCAGGAGGCTCAGCAGAACTTCCAGGCTGGCCAGGCTGTTGCCGAGGTGGTACGCAAGGCTCAGTCACAGCAGGCTTACGTGGGCATTCCCGTCAGCCGCAATGCACTGCCTTCCGACATCGCCGCCAAGATTGACTCCATGACCGTAGGCAGCGTGTCTGCTCCCTTCGAGACCAAGTTCGACAACACACTGAACGTGGTGAAACTCGTCAACAAGGTGCAGTTGCCTGACTCAGTAGAGTATCGTCAGATTCAGGTTGGTGCCGAGACTGCCGAGGCCGCCAAGAAGCGTGCTGACAGCATCTATACCGCCCTGCAGGGTGGGGCAGAGTTCGAAGCACTGGCTAAGAAGTACGGACAGTCTGGTGACAAGCAGTGGCTCACCTCTGCCATGTACGAGCGTGCCCAGAACCTCGATGCCGATACTAAGAACTACCTCAATGTGCTGACCACCCTGGGTGCCGGTGAGTCTAAGAATCTGGAGATGAGCCAGGGCAACATCATCATTCAGGTGACAGCCCGTCGCGCCATGGTCGACAAGTACGATGTCGCCATCGTCAAGCACACCATCGACTTCTCCAAGGACACCTACTCACAGGCATACAACAAGTTCTCTCAGTATGTCAGCGAGAACAAGACCCTGGAGCAGCTGGAAGCCAACGCCAAGAAGTTCGGCTTCAACGTCCAGGAGCGTAAGGACCTCTATAGCTCAGAGCACAACGTGGCTGGCCTGCGTTCAACACGCGATGCCATGAAGTGGATTTTCGACTCCAAGGCTGGCGAGGTTTCTCCCCTCTACGAGTGTGGCAACAACGACCACCTGCTGGTCATCGCGCTCACCAAGGTTCATGCCGAGGGCTATCGTGACCTCGCTGACGTTGAAGAGATGGTCAAGCAGGAGGTTATCCGCGACAAGAAGTTCCAGAAGGCAGCCGAGCAGCTGGCAGGTGTCAAGTCTGTTGCTGACGCCAAGGCCAAGGGCGCTACCGTTGACAGCGTTCGCCAGATCACCTTCTCAGCACCCGTCTTCGTTCAGTCTGCCGGAGCCTCTGAGCCCGCACTGAGTGGTGCCGTAGCAGCTGCCAAGGCTGGACAGTTCGTCTCAAATGCCGTCAAGGGTAATGGTGCCGCCTATGTGTTCCAGGTTCTTCAGAAGAAGGAACGCGAGGGAGCCAAGATGGATGCCAAGCAGCAGCAGACACAGCTCAAGCAGATGGCCATGCAGGCTGCAAGCCGTTTCATGAACGAGCTCTACCTGAAGGCAGGAGTCAAGGACAACCGCTACTTGTTCTTCTAAGACAAAAGACACCAACAAGTATAAAGAAAAAAGAGAGGGCTCTCACGTCACGGTGGGAGCCCTCTCTCTTGTTAGTCAGTTGTTTTTTTTGAAAATCTACGTCGCCAGAAGTGACAGGCACCTGGTACGTGTCATGAAAGAATCGGTCGTGGTTTTGTACAGCAGTTGTACAGAATGAATATTATTATTTTTCGTTTAACGACATTACTGTTTTTTTTCTTGTTCCGTTGCATTCCGGATAGCTGCTGCAACTATTCGTTTCCTTTCTGCTTATTCTCTATAATGCTTTTCTCCAAGTCTTCAAGCATGCGGATGTCCTCGGCATCTGCCTGCTGGGCATCGAGTTGCTTGCGCTGGGCATTGAAGTTGTCATATATGCCATGGACTATACATTCTGCTTCTGCATTTGATATGGAGCCCTTTCCTTGCAGGATGTCTTTCTCCTGGAATGCAAGCAGGTTGTCAACGTTCTTGCGCCAATAATCGAGAGTCAAGTCACGGCGTCCTTTCACGCGTTCTTCTGCACTGGTGAGGAAGATGTCAACAAGGCGGTTCAGCGAGTCAATCTCATCATTCTGTAGGTAGTTCTTGGCTATAATCACGTCACCTTTTCGCACGATGCTGCCTTTCCATGCGGTCAGCCCCATATTGGGTTGGTTGGCATCGGCACGGGCAACTATCAGTTCTGCTGCAGTCTGATGGGTGACGGCGTAGAGCAGTTTGTTCTGGGTCTCGGCAAAGAACATCTGCGTGGCCTTGTCTGTCTTGTCGTAATCGCTGCTCAGCGCAAACAAGTCGCGCACCTTCTGATAGAACCGTTTCTCGGAGGCACGGATGTCTCGGATGCGAGCCAGCAACTCATCAAAGTAGTCAGGACGACCGTCAGGATTCTTCAGCCGCTCATCATCCATCGTAAAGCCTTTTACGAGATATTCCGTCAGATGCTCTGTAGCCCACTGTCTGAACTGTGTGCCACGCAATCCCCTCACACGGTATCCCACAGCAATTATCATCTCCAAAGAGTAGAATACCACGTTGTAATTCTTGCCATCAGCGGCAGTAGTCAAATATTGTTTGACGACTGAAATTTTGTTTAACTCTCTCTCCTTTAGTATGTTAGCAATATGATGGGAAA
>Ga0256407_10004055_pt1 | contig 24958 bp, 21 predicted proteins | sample RumenRJG_04DNA_FD_193489 | JGI IMG/M metagenome (GOLD analysis project Ga0256407, IMG submission 193489) | Bovine rumen microbial communities from Lethbridge, Alberta, Canada - RJG_04 | ecosystem: Host-associated > Mammals > Digestive system > Stomach > Rumen | place: Canada: Alberta... | reverse complement strand
CCACGGTATACTCGCAGCCTTCTTTACCCAGCGGTTCTCAGGATCCATCTGCATCCCTGCGGGCTGATTGAAATCTGTAAAACTCATTTGTTGATTTCTATGGAACTTATACATACTGTCCTCTAACCTAAGTGCAAGCTTTTTTATTGCTCTTGATTATTTTCTTGCACTTATTATAGCACATTTCGATGAAAAATGCACTGTTTATCGAGAATTTTACTGATTGCTTGTTTTGAAGGCAGTGACTAATTATATAGGTCATAGTAATACGTTTCCGTATTCGCCTTGCCGTTTTTTGTCACGCCGATTTCCTCCAGCACCTTGCGCGTCTGCGTGTATTCCTTGGGAACGATGATGTCGATGCCTTGAACGCCGTTCAGGGCAATTGCCGATTCGGAGGGCATCATCAGCGCAAACGCCGTGATGCTGCTGTGCGGAACGGTCTGCTTGGTGTAGACGATCATCTGATAGCCGTCTCCGTCAAAATCATTGGAAATGCCGTGCTCCTTAGCGTCCGCCTGAATCGCCTGCAGCAGCTTTTGGGGCTGTTCGCCGTTGGACGGCACATTTTTTACGCTATAAGGGATGCCGCCAATGTTGATGTAGGTGGACTCCACGTCCTCGATCCCGATTTGCAGGATGCCGCTGTATTTTTTGAGATAGGTTGCGCTGTTCGTGATGGGACTCATGTAATCGGCGGCAAAATAATCCGTATAAATGTCGTAGCTGTTCTCGCCGGCGTCGTCGTAATACATGATGCTGTCCATTATCCACATGTTATCAAAAGCACGCGTCACCACGGAGCCGTCGTTCAGGGTATAGGCAAACAACTCGCTGCTGTTCGGATATGCGCCGGTCAGCACGGTCGCCACATGACGCAGCGAGCCGGTGATGATGTGCCGGAACTGTGCGCGGGTGCTTGCTTTGTCAAAATAGCCGACAAGCCTTTTGTGCTGATCCCAAATCAAGTCGATATCGTCGGGTCGGTCAAAGTCCGCGGCGGCGCCACGTGCCGTCTGCGATATGCCGTCCAAAAGGACGGCGTTATATCCCACGTAGCCGGCGCTTTTGACGTCCTCACGCGCCGGAAGATAGCTGTTGTAGGCAGGCGAAGCAAAGACGCACACAGCGGCAAAGCCGACCGCCGCCGCCGAGACCGCGCCATAGGCAATCAGGCTGCGCAAAATATGAGCGAAGCCATGAAACAAAATGACGTGCGCAATGATGAACGCCGTGCCGCCGCCGAGCACAAAGCCAAACGTGAAGCTGCCGAGCGAGCCGTCGAGCACGCCGGTGGAGCTGAAGATCACGCCGGTCATCATGCCGGCGATAAAGGTCACCAGCACCTCCACCGCGTAGCAGGGCAGCCGGTAGGCAAAGCTTGTCTGCGCACGTTCCGCCTTTCTGCGCCGCAGCAGGAGCACGCTCAGCACAAAGCAGCCAAGGGTGAACAGGAGCCAGTAGACCGCGTTCACGCCGTCATATGCCGCCATGGGATTGAGTGCGTCCATAATGAAGCTATGGCTTGTCTGCTCAAACGGCGCCGCGTAGAAGAACGCCTTTATCATGCCCTTGACAAACGCAGCCGAAAAGGGATAGCAAAAGCTGATCGCCAAAAAGCTGAGCACCGTGTTGACGGAGCTGCCGCAGCAGACAGCCAGCAGTCCGTAGAACGCGATACAGGCGATCGAGCCGAGCGGAATGCCGAGAAACAGCCGCAATATTTCGCTGTTCACCGCCTCACCCGAGCAGGCAGTGATGATACAGATGACGCCGATAAACACCAGCGCAGGCACCACCGCCGCCGCAAACGCCGCCAGCGCCTTGGCGACAAACAGCACGCCCGACTTGACGGGCAGCGGATTGATCCAGTCCGCCTTGCGCTTGCTGTGCAGATAGGAAAACACGCGCAGTGTGTAGATGATCGTAAAAACGCAGGTGAGGAAGAACACCGCCAGCGTCGCGTAGGTCGAAAAGCTCTGGATCGCGTTGATCCTGTCCACCTGATAAAAGCGGTTGACAGAGCGTGCGTTCATTGCCGTCAGCGCGAATACTGTCGTGCCGAAAAACACGGATAGTACCGCAAACAGGATCAGCGGCGTGCGGCTTTTTTTGAGCTGATAGAAAAAGATGGTTGCGCCTTGGCGCAGGTCTTGCTTAACAGATGTGGTTCGCGTCATAACCGGCTGCCTCCATTTCACTGATAAATACTTCCTCCAGCGTCAGCGGCATGGCGGAGATAAACGCAGGCTGCAAGGCTTCCAGCTGCGGCATAAAGTCCTCCTCCTTGCCCTTTAGCGTGAGGTTGAACACGTTTCCGCTGTGCCATACGCTGACAACAGGCACATGTTCAAATATCGCGTTCTCCTGCGGCTGTGAAAAGCCGATCTGCACCTTGCGGTAGTCCTCGCGCAGCGTGTCGATGTCGCGCTCCACCACCACCTTGCCCCTGTGCAGCAGACAGATGTTGTCGCACAGATCCTCCAGCTCACGCAGATTGTGCGAGGCGATCACCACGGTCATCTGCTGCGCGTCCACACGCTCTGCGAGCAGGCGCTTGAGCACCAGACGCACCACCGCGTCCAAGCCGTCAAAGATCTCGTCGAGGAACAGATATTTCGGGCAGGTGCTCAGCGCGATGATCAGCGCCGCCTGCCGCTGCATGCCCTTTGACATGTTCAAAATCTTTTGCTTGCGGTCGATCGGGAACATCGCGCAGCAGCGCTCAAACTCCTCCTCGCTCCAATGCGGATAGAGCCTGCGGTAGAGCGCCGCAGTATTGCTGAGGGTGCTGTCGCTGTAAAAGAACGGATAATCGCTCACAAAATAGCAGTCGCCCTTGATTTTCGGGTTGTCAAATGGACGTTCGCCGTCGATCAGCACACTGCCGCTGTCGTGCCGGAACACGCCTGCCAAAATGCGCAAAAGCGTCGATTTGCCGCCGCCGTTGCTGCCGATCAAGCCCGTCACCGAGCCGTTTTGCACGGTCAGATCGAGCGCGTCGAGCGCGGTGATCTTGTCAAATTTCTTTGTCAGTCCGCTGATTTCAATCATGCTGCCTGCCTCCTTCATAAATGCTGTCGATGATCTGCTTGAGCTGCGCGGCGCTCAGGCGCTCCTTGTATGCCTGCTGCACGGCGCTGCGAAAGCTCTGTAACACCGCCATCTGCTGCACCGTCACGTTCTCTCCGGCACGTTCTGCGACAAAGCTGCCCTTACCGTACACCGAATAGATAAAACCGCGCGTTTCCAGCTCGCGGTATGCCTTGGCGACCGTGTTGGGATTGATGCCCAGCTCCACGGCGAGCGAGCGCACCGAGGGCAGGCGGTCGTGCGGCTTGAGCACGCCCGAGTCCGTCAGCCGCGTCACATTATGGATCAGCTGTTCATAAATCGGAACGCCCGAAGCGGTATTGATCTGAAACATGCCGTCACCCCTTTCAGTAAAATAATGCGTTTAGCTTCTCCGTTATGATCTCCATCAATAAATACGCCATCGGCGCCAAAGAAACGGCATTCAGCACGAATCCCCATATGCTCAGTTTTTTAACCTTCGTGCGGTGCTTTTGCGCGAGCACGCCCAGCACCAAGCCCGGCACCGTCCACAGGCAGCTTGCCAATACGGTGAAAACGATGAGGGAAACATAGTCCTCTGTATTGAACATGCCGGATAAGAAAAAAATCAGGAACAGAACCGGCATGATCAAGCCCGTGACAAAGGATATGACCGAAAAAACGGACGCGGTTTTCTGCATAGGGGAGCCTCCTTGCTGTGTATAGTACACTATAATAGTACACCATAGTACACACGTTGTCAATAGCTTTTTTCTGTTTTATTAAAAAAATACACAGGAGCACACCGACGATCAGTGTACTCCCGTGCATAAAGAATTGGATATAGGTGAAATCAACTTTTTCTCACCGGCGCCAGCGCTTTGTTGACGCCCAATGCAAACAGCGAGGCAACCACACATTTGATGAGATCGACCGGAATAAACGTCGCGGCGACCAGCATGAACGCTGTGCCGAAATCTCTGCCCGTGGCAAACATAAAGCCGAGAATACCCGGCAGATAGATGCACGGAATGCCGATGACGACCGATGCCGCCAAATAGCGCACCGGCGTCCACTTGCCGTTCTCCTTGCCCTTGGCGAGACTCACAAAAAAGCTTGCAAAAATAAAGCCGATAATAAAGCCGCCGGTGGGGCCTGCGATCACGCCGAAGCCACTTTGATAGTTGGAAAAAACCGGCAGTCCGACAATGCCCAGGAGCGTGTAGATGACCTGCGCCGCCAGCGCGTGGAGCGGTTTGAGGATCAGCGCGGTCAGCAGGACGATGAGCACCTGCAGGGTGAAGCCGACGCCGAACGGCGTGGGGATGGACAGCGGCGACAGCACGCACAGCAGCGCCGCACAAACGGCGACCTCGCACATCGAAACGGTGGTTTGTCTGATATTGATTTTGGAGCTTTGCATAATGTCAACCTTTCATCTTATCTCGGTTGACATTATACCACCTGTGCGCATGATTGTCAACTGCTTTGTGCAAATCGGTTGACAACAAAGTGGTTGAAATCTTTTTCTGTTCATGCTATAATATAAAAGGAAAGAGGGATATAATGAAAAAATGTGACTATTGCGCCAAAGAAATATCTAATTTTGAACAGTATTGCTGCGAGGAATGTGAGCAAAACACGGTGCGCTTTTACCGCAGAAACGAGCGCCATTCCAAAATTTTCCTGATCATCAACACCGTTTGCGTGTTCGGTATTCCGGTCGGACTGTTTTTCGCGGCATTCAATCCGCCCGTCGGCGTCACCGTCGCCACGCTGTCCTGCTTTGTTTTGGGCGCCATGCTGATCCTGCTGCCTTTCCCGACCGAGGGCATGATCAAAAAGCACAAGCTCAAAAAGGCGATCAAAATCAGCCGCATTTTCGGCGGCGCCGTGATCGGCATGGGCATTTTGATCATCGGCTTGCTGTTCGTTTTAGAATAAAAATTGCATAATTCAAAAAAATCCGTCAACACTACTATCATCATTCTGTAAGGAGGCTTAGGAATGTTAGATAAAATAGCGTTGACGCTTTTGATTATCGGCGGTCTGAACTGGGGCAGCATCGGCATTTTCCAATTCGATTTGGTCGCCTTTATCGGCGGCGGTCAAAACGGCGTCATCAGCCGTATCATCTATATCGTTGTCGCGCTGGCGGCGATCTGGTGCATTTCGCTCCTGTTCCGCGACACCGACGACACCGTCGTGAAGGACAGAAACCTCGTTAATTCGTAATGCTGAATGCGTAATGCGGAATTAGTTGATAGGAAAATAAAAAGCAGGGACGTGAGAAAAACCGCGTCCCTGTTTTATATCTTTGATCAAATTGAGCGATAATTATGAATTACAAATTCGCCACAATGTCTCTTGTGTCTCTTGCGATGACCATTTCCTCGTCGGTAGCGATCAGCTCTACGCGGATCTTGGAATCGGGCTTGGTGAGCATGCCCTGCTTGCCGTGGATGGTGGCGTTGTTGACGTCCTTGTCGAGGTCAACGCCGAGGCAGGCGAGGTAGTCGCAGACCTTTTCACGCAGAATAGGCTGGTTTTCGCCCAGACCGGCGGTGAAAACGATCGCGTCGCAGCCGCCCATGGCGACATAATAGCTGCCGACATACTGCGCGATCTGATAATAGAGCATCTCATGCGCGAGCTTGGCTCTGGCATTGCCCTCGTTCTCGGCGGCGGTCACGTCTCTGTCGTCGGAGGAAACGCCCGAAACACCGAGCAGACCGGACTTTTTGTTGAGCAAGTCGGACATTTCGCCCATGCTCAAGCCTTCCTTTTCACCGATAAAGGTGACGACGGACGGGTCAAGAGAGCCGGAGCGCGTACCCATCATAAAGCCGCCCAGCGGGGTCAGACCCATGGTGGTGTCCACGACCTTGCCGTTCATAACAGCGGTGATGGAGGAGCCGTTGCCGATGTGGCAGGTGATGATCTTCAGCTCCTCGATGGGCTTGCCCATCAGCTCCGCCATTTTGGCGCTGACATAGCGGTGAGAGGTGCCGTGAAAGCCGTATTTTCTCACGCCGTACTTCTCATAGTATTCATAGGGGACCGCAAACATATACGCCTTGGGAGGCATGGTCTGATGGAACGCGGTGTCGAACACGGCGACCTGCGGGATCTCGGCGCCGAACACCTCTGTGCAGGCGTCAATACCCTGAATGTGAGCGGGATTGTGCAGCGGAGCCAGCGGAGACAGTTCCTTGATTTTTTCGAGAACATCCGCGTCGATCAGCACGGAATGGTCAAAGTAAGCGCCGCCCTGTACGACACGGTGACCGATAGCAGAAACCTCGTCAAGGCTCTTGATGGCGCCGTATTCGGGGTCGAGAAGCGCATTCTTGACCGCCTCAAACGCCTGGGTGTGGTTCTTCATCTCAGCCTTGCGCTCGATCTTGCCGCCGTCGGGAGCCTTAATGCCGATAAAGGCGCCGTCGGTGCCGATTCTTTCACAGTTGCCCTTTGCGAGTACGCTCTCGTCGGCCATGTCGATCAGCTGATATTTGAGCGACGAGCTGCCTGCGTTGATAACTAAAACTTTCATCTGGAATGATCCCTCCACTTGATTATTGGAAAAAATTCATGTATAATCATAACAATATACTTTAATATAATACTACATTAATAGATAGTTTTCAAGTATTTTTTTCATTTTTCATAAAATCATTGACGGAGAAGCCATGGTAGCCATTATTTGCGAGTTCAATCCTTTTCACAACGGACACCAATATATAATAGAAACTGCCAAGCGCCTGACGAACGAGCCGGTGCTGGCGGTCATGTCGGGCAGCTTTTGTCAGCGCGGCGAGGTCGCCGTCTGCTCCAAATTTGAGCGGGCAGCCACGGCGCTGCGCTATGGCGCGGATATCGTCGCGGAGCTGCCGTCGGTGCATGCCGTGTCGTGCGCCCAGCGTTTTGCGCAGGCAGGCGTGCACATCGCCAAGGCGTTTGAGAGCACCGGCTGCCTTGCGTTCGGGTGCGAGGACGACGATCTGACAGCCCTGCAAACAGCGGCGGACGCGTTCCAAAACGAAGCGGTCAACCAAAAGATCGCTTTTTTGATGAAGAACGGCGCCTACTATCCGCAGGCAGCGGAGCAGGCGGTCAGAGAGGTCTGCGGCGACGCGGCGGCGGATATGCTCACGCAGCCGAATACGGTTTTGGCGGTTGAGTACCTCCGCGCACTGAGAGGCAGTCCCGTCAAGCCGCTGCCGATCCGCCGCGTCGGCGCAGCGCACCACAGCCGTGAGAGCTGCGGCAGCTTCCTCTCCGCTTCGGCGATCCGCGAACGCCTGCGCAGGGGAGAGGACGTCTCCGCCTTCATGCCCGAGCCGCCGTCGGAGATCACCTTTCCGCCGCTCCTCGAAAGGGCGGTGCTCTACCGTTTGCGCACCATGACGGCTGCACAGCTTCGCGCCTTGCCGGAGGTAGGCGAGGGCTTGGAGAACCGCTTGGCGGCCGCCGTCAAGATAAGTCGCTCTGTTGAAGAGATTATAGCCGCCGTCAAAACCAAGCGCTACACCCATGCGCGGCTGCGGCGTATCCTCTGTTGCGCGCTGCTTGGCGTCACCGAGAGCCTGCAGGCGCAGAGGGCGGATCATGTGCGCGTGCTCGGCTTTTCACAGGCAGGTGCCGCGCTGCTAAAGACCTGCCGCCTGCCGGTCGTCACCTCGGTTGCCAAGGCGATGAGAACGGACAGCCTGACAGCCGACTTTCTGCGCCGCGACATTCTTGCAACGGATACTGCCGCGCTGGCGTATCAGGCTGTCAAGCCCTGCGGCGCCGATTATCACACCAAGCTGATCCGCTCTTATTCGCCTGCACCGCCGGATGATCAAAAAGACTTTTTGCGATAAAAGCAATATGATTTTTGGATGGATGGCGGATATACAAAAATCGACCTTTGGATTTGTACATTATAACGGAAAAATGCGACATCTGTACAAATTTGCTCAAAAATATTTACATAAAAATTTTATTTAACCCTTGTATTTTTGGATAAATTTAGGTATAATATAATAAATAGTTGTAAATCTATATCCATTGCATTTACAGATTATCAATTCTATCTTAAGAAATGAGGTATATTATGGCATTCTCTATTAATGACAACAGACCTCCGCTCGAGCAATTCTTACAGGGCGAGGCGGCAAGAGCTTATCATTTCCTCGGCTCTCACTTTGAAAATTGGGACGGCCGCCAGGGCGTCGTTTTCAGAGTATGGGCGCCGAACGCAAAATCGGTTTCCGTCGTCGGTGACTTCAACGACTGGAATCCCGATGCGCACTATATGTACAGGATCTCCGACTCCGGCGTCTGGGAACTGTTCATTGAGGGCGTTTGGGAATATGCGTGCTACAAGTATTGCGTAGAGACGCCGTGGAATGAGCGCATCTTAAAGACCGATCCCTATGCGTTCCATTGCCAGACCCGTCCCGACAACGCTTCGCGCACCTATCATATCTATGACTACCAGTGGAACGACGGCGAATGGGTGCAGTGGAAAAAGGATAATCCTCACAAGAGCCAGGCGATCAACGTCTACGAGGTCAATGCCGGCTCCTGGAAAAAATATGAGGACGGCAACTTCTACAGCTACCGCGCACTGGCGGACGAGCTGATCCCCTATGTAAAAAAGATGGGCTACACCCACATCGAGTTTATGCCCCTCACCGAATTCCCCTTCGACGGCAGCTGGGGCTACCAGGTAACAGGCTACTATGCCGCTACCTCCCGTTACGGCGAGCCGAAGGATCTGATGTATTTTGTTGACCGCGCTCACCAGGAGGGCATCGGCATTATCCTTGACTGGGTACCGGCTCACTTCCCCAAGGATGCGCACGGTCTGGGCCGCTTTGACGGCACCGGCTGCTATGAGTATGAGGACTGGAGGATCGGCGAGCACAAGGAGTGGGGCACCTATATCTTCAACTACGGCAGATATGAGGTCACCAGCTTCCTGATCTCCTCCGCTATGTTCTGGCTCGATATGTATCACATCGACGGTATCCGTGTGGACGCGGTCGCTTCCATGCTCTACCTCGACTACAACCGCAAGGACGGCGAGTGGATCGCCAATGCCTACGGCGGCAGAGAGAATCTTGTGGCGGTCGACTTCCTCCAGAAGCTCAACAATGTTGTCCACATGTTCTATCCCGAGGTTATGATGATCGCCGAGGAGAGCACCGCTTGGCCGAACGTCACCCGTTATCCCATCGAGGGCTTGGGTCTCGGCTTTGACTACAAGTGGAACATGGGCTGGATGAACGACATGCTGTCCTACATCTCGCTCGATCCCCTGTGGAGAAATTACCACCACGACACCCTTACCTTCAGCATGGTCTATGCGTTCTCCGAGAACTTCATGCTGCCCATTTCGCACGACGAGGTCGTGTACGGCAAGGGTTCGCTTATCAATAAAATGCCCGGCGGCTACGACCAGAAGTTCCAGGGCGTTCGCGGCTTTGTTTCTTACATGCTCGCGCACCCGGGCAAGAAGCTCATGTTCATGGGCTCTGAAATCGGTCAGTTCGACGAGTGGAACGCCAACACCCAGCTCGAGTGGAACCTCCTCGAGTATGAAAAGCATCAGCAGCTCCAGCACTTCTTCGCCACCGCGAACAAGTTCTATCTCGACACGCCTGCTATGCATGAGAACGACTACGACTGGAACGGCTTCCGTTGGGTCGCGCTCGACGACTATCAGAACAGCGTTATCGCGTTCCGCAGGATCGCGCTCGACAGCAGCGAGATCTTGGTCGTCTGCAACTTCCAGCCCGTTACCCGTGAAAACTACCGCGTGGCGGTTCCCGTTTACGGTATTTATGAAGAGGTATTCAACTCCGAAGCGGCTGAATTTGGCGGCACCGACATCAAGAACGAGGGCGACATCCAGGCGATCAACGAGAAAGAGCATGATCTTGATTACTGCATTTCCATCACCCTGCCTCCGCTCGGCGTGACCTACTACAAGCTCAAGGAGGAGCTGCCTGTTCCGAAAAAGCTTTTTCAGGAAGAGGAAGAAGAGGCCGAAGCCGAAGCCGTAGAGGCAACCGCTGAGGAAGCCGAAGCTGAGGAAGCTCCTGTTGCAGAAGAAGCTCCGGCTGCGGAAGAAGCCCCCGTTGCAGAAGAAGCTCCTGCTGCAAAAGCTGAGGAGCTGAAGGAAGAAGCACCGGCTGCAAAAGCAGAAGAGCCGAAGGCAAAAGCACCTGCTGCAAAAGCAGAAGAGCCGAAGGAAGATGCCCCGGCTGCAAAAGCGGAGGAGCCGAAGGCAGAAGCACCGGCTGCAAAAGCAGAAGAGCCGAAGGCAAAAGCACCTGCTGCCAAAGCAGAAAAGCCGAAGGCAAAAGCCGCGGCTGCCAAAGCAGAAAAGCCGAAGGCAGAAGCCCCTGCTGCGAAGGTGGAAGAGCCTAAGGCAGAAGCACCTGCTGCGAAGGCGGAAGAGCCGAAGGCAGAAGCACCTGCTGTGAAAGCAGAGGAGCCGAAGGAAGAAGCACCTGCCAAGAAGGCTGCTCCCAAAAAGAAGGCGCCTGCAAAAAAGGCTCCTGCCAAGAAAGCGCCTGCCAAAAAAAGCCGCTCCCAAAAAGACCACCAAAAAAGGTGAATAATTCCATCACATAATCAAAGCGCTCTGTTTCGTACAGGGCGCTTTTGTAATGCACGAAAAAAACTGCCTGTTACCCCTTGATTTTTTTGGGATTATCGTATATAATGGAACAAAAGGTGTCATTTCGTGTCATTTTGTGTGTTTTATGAACGGAATGGCACCGATATTTAGCATTTAAGAAAAAAGGAGGTGGGCAGATGTTCTCCGGTATGTCGAATCATGCGGTTGACGCAAAGGGAAGGATCGTCTTGCCCGCCAAATTTCGTGAAGAGCTGGGAAGCAGCTTTTATATAGCGCGCGGTTTCGGCAATGCCTGCATCCAGGCGATGTCAACCGAGGAGTTCGGCAAGCTTTCGGCAAAGATCATGGAGCTGCCTGCCGACAAAGCCATGGCGCTGCAATATGCCTTTACCGCAACGGCGGTGGAGGTTTCGCCGAACGCCTCGGGCAGGGTCATGCTGCCGCAGGCGCTGCGCGAGTATGCCGAGATCGATGGCAACGCGCTGGTGATCGGCATGAACAATCGCATAGAGATCTGGTGTCCGCAGCGCTTTGACGCCTTTATCAGCGCCCAGCAGGACACGATCGCAGAAGCGCTTACGCTGCTCAGACTATAGGAGGACGACATGGAATTCTCGCACACGCCCGTCCTTCTTCGAGAGACGATAGAAGGACTTGCTATAAAAGAAAACGGCATTTATGTGGACGGCACCGCCGGCGGCGGCGGTCACAGCGCCGAGATACTCAAGCATTTGACGACGGGAAAGCTGATCTCGATCGACCAGGATCCCGACGCCATTACGACGCTTACCCAAAAATTCAAGAAAAACGAGAATGCCATCGTCATCAAGGGCAACTTCGGCAACATGAAGGACTTGCTGGAGCTGCGCGGTGTGCGCCGTGTGGACGGCGTGCTGCTTGATATAGGCGTTTCGTCCCACCAGCTCGACACGGCTTCGCGCGGCTTTTCCTTCCATGAGGACGCCAAGCTCGATATGCGCATGAGCCAAAGCGGCGTCACCGCCGAGGAGCTGGTCAATACCCTGCCCTATGAGGAGCTGCGCCGGATCATTGCGGAATACGGCGAGGAGCGCTATGCGTCCTCCATTGCCAAGGGCATTATCGCGGCGCGTGAGCTGGAGCCCGTCACCACTACCCTGCAGCTTGCCGAGATCGTCAAGGCGAGCGTGCCGCAAAAGGTACGCCGCGACGGTCATCCTGCCCGCAAGACCTTTCAGGCGATCCGCATCGCTGTCAACGACGAGCTGAACGTGCTCAGCCGAGGCTTGCAGGACGCGTTCAAGCTGCTTGGAAAGGGCGGCAGGCTGGCGGTCATCACCTTCCATTCGCTGGAGGATAGGATCGTCAAGCAGCAGATGGCGGACTGGTGCCGGGGCTGCACCTGTCCCAAGGATTTTCCTGTTTGCGTGTGCGGAAACAAGCCGAAAGCGCGTTTGGTGAACAAAAAACCGGTTTGTGCAAATGAAACAGAATTGGCTGATAACCCCAGAGCAAGAAGTGCAAAGTTGAGAATTTGCGAAAAAATTTAAAAAATTTCTATTCAGTACTGGACAAAACCGGGAATTTGTAGTAAAATTATAACAAAGTTGTAAATAATTCAACGACCACAAGTGATAGTGTTTACGGGACCCCAACTCCCAAAATGTTTGAAATATACCTGATTTCCTGATGATTTCCGCCAAATCGGGCGGCTGATGGGGAAACAAATTGTTAAATCTTTGAAACTTTTTTGCTTTATAGAATTATAAGGCGACCGTGTGTTTTATGAGAATTTTCGTATAGATAGTTTGGAAAGGTGCATAGTATGGCATATTCAAATCCTAATGCAGCCTATGATTTAAGTCTGTTTGACGATGATCTGCGTTATTCCGCTGCGGCTCCCAAGCGCCACAGAGCGGAGGAGGAGCAGCGGCATCATAAAAAGAGACAAAACCGCAAGGGTGAAGTGGTGCAGCTGCCCACCGAGGAGCTGAACAAGATCCGCCGCCGCAAACACAATCCGTTCAAGATTGCAGCCGGCGCGGTCGGAGCAAGCATCGTCACCTTTGTTATCGGCGTCATCATCGTCGGTCAGGTGCAGCTAACCGAGCTGAACCAGCAGATCATTACGGCGGAAAAAACACTCGCCGATACCGAGAGCATCTACATTCAGAATCAAATGAAGGTAGAGACCGCTCACACCAAGGCGGAAATCGAAAAGTACGCCACCGAGGTGCTGGGCATGACCAAGGCGTCCAACGCACAAAAAGAGTTTGTCGCGCTGGAAACAGACGACAAGGCAGAGGTTTCAAATCAGCAGGACACCAATATTTTTACCCGCTTTTTTGAATCATTGTCCAGTCTTTGGTCATAATGCGGAGAGCAGAGAAATACATATAGTATAGTATGGAGAAGGAGAGTTAAGACGTCGTCTTGACTCTTTTTTCTTCATAACGGAAAACGCTTGACCGACTCCGCAAAAGCGACAAAAGTAATCCAAAGAAATAGCAGACTTTCTCGCGCAAAACGATTGAAAAATACGCAAAAATCTGCTATAATTAGAATTTAATGAATATAGTATCAGTATAGACACATCGGGAGGGACCTAATTGCAGGAAAAGAAACCGTCTCCTAAGGATTTTTTCAAAAGATTCACAAAAAAATCACCTCCGAAAACCGCCAAGCATACCGCCAAGGGACCCAACCAACGGCTGCGGCAGCGCGCGGCTGTTTTGATTATCGTCATTTTGGTCATCGGCTTCGGCGCAACGCTGCTCCGTCTGGGACTGCTGACGGTGGTGCAGGGCAGTGATCTGCAGGAGCGTGCGGTCGACCAGCAGCTTGCCGACACCACGCTGACCGCTAAGCGCGGCACCATTTACGACGAGAGCGGCAACGTGCTCGCCGAGAGCGCTTCGGTGTGGCAGGTGGTCATGTCGCCGATCAACTTTAAGGACGACGAGCAGCGAGCGGCAGCGGCGCAGGGGCTTTCGGAGATTTTGGGCGTGGACTACGACAATGTTTACGAAAAGACCCAACAGAAGAGCTACTACTCGGTCGTCAAGCGCAAGGTCGAGGCAGAGCAGCGCGACAAGGTGATCGAGCTTGTCAACATGCTCGCTAAGGAATATGATTGCGGCGGCGTTATCTCGCTGCTCGACGACTACAAGCGCTACTATCCGCACAGCACGCTGGCTTCGAGCGTTATCGGCTTTGCCGGCGCAGACGAACAGGGCTTGGAGGGCGTTGAGTTTCAATATGACAAATACCTCTCCGGCACGCCCGGCAGGATCGTCACCGCCCAAAACGCGCGCGGCATCAACATGCCGTTCGCCTATGAGCAGAACATCGACTCTCAGGACGGCGACAACATCTATCTGACGATCGACCAGAACATTCAGGAGATCTGTGAAAAATACATGCTGGAGGGCATCCAGACCTACAACGTGCTCAACAAGGGCGTCTGCATCGCGATGGACGTCAACACGGGCGCCATCAAGGCAATGGTCACGTCTCCCGGCTACGATCTCAATGCGCCCTACACGCTGCCCGAGGCAGACCAAAAGATGATCGAATCGTTGCCCGAGCGCGACCAGGCGCGTGCCGAGAGCGAGGCGCTGTCGGCTATGTGGCGTAACAAGGCGGTAGCCGACACCTACATGCCCGGTTCCGTTTTTAAGATGTGTACCGCTTCCATGGCGTTGGAGGAGGGCAAGATCAACGATGACAGCACCTTTATCTGCAACGGCTCCATCGTGATCAAGGACAAGGAGATCCACTGTCACACGCTGGCAGGTCACGGTGTGGAGGACTTTACGCTGGCGATCTGCAACTCCTGCAACCCGGCGTTTATCCAGATCGGACAGCTCGTCGGCATGCAGAAATTCCGCGACTACTACAAGGGCTTCGGCTTTGCCGACAAAACCGGCATCGACCTGCCCGGTGAGTCGGACGATACCTTCTGGGCTGAGGGCGCGATGGACGAGGTCGACTTCGCGGTCGCGTCCTTCGGTCAGAACTTCGGTATCACGCCGATCCAAATGATCACCGCCTGCTCGGCAGTCGCCAACGGCGGCTACGTCGTGCAGCCCTATGTCGTGTCCAAAATCACAGACGCCAAGGGCAACGTTGTCAAATCCTACGAAAAGAAGATCAAGCGGCAGGTCATCTCCAAGAACACCTCCAAGGCGATCAGCGAGATCCTCGGCTATAACACCCAGCGTTCACGCGCCACGGCAGGCTATGTCGCCGGCTACCGTGTCGGCGCCAAAACCGGTACCTCCGAGAAAATCGGCGTTATCCGCAAGCAGAGCGTGTTTGAGGAGGACTACATCGCCTCCATCTGCGGCTTTGCGCCGATCGACGATCCGCAGATCGTTATGCTGCTGTTCTTCGACACACCGTCTGCCGACAAATACTACGGCTCCGTGGTCGCTTCTCCGGTCTTTATCAATATCATGACCGAGGTGCTGCCTTATCTCGAGATCAAAACCGACTATTCGGACATCGACGTCAAATATCTCGACAGCTCCGCAGGCGACTACACAGGTCTTGAGCTGAAGGAAGCGGTCAAGAAGGTCGAGGCAGACGGCTTTACGTGCAGCATCAAGGGCAACGGCGACACGGTCGTTTCGCAGCTGCCGCTCGTATCCTCCAAGGTTTCCCACGGCGGCAACATCGTCCTCTACACCGACGACGCAAGCCGCAGCGAGACCGTCACGGTGCCGAACTTCTACGGCTACACGGCGGAGGACGCCAACTATGTGGCGAGCCAATACGGACTCAATATCAGCTTCAAGGGAGCTGTCGGCTCCGGCGGTACCTGCTCGGCGCAGGACATCGCCATGGGCAATATCGTGCAGCCCGGCACGGTCATCACGCTGACCTTCAGCGCGGTCGCCAGCGAGGGCTTCAACGACTAATCGATCAGAGAGACATCAGAGAGAAACACGGAAAGGAAGATAAAAATGGTAGTTTACGGCATTTGGACATTTTGCGCGGCGATCCTCGCGTTTATCATTTCGGCAGTGACGGGAAGATTTTTGATCCCCTACCTGCACAAGCTCAATTTCGGACAGACGATCCTGGAGATCGGTCCCAGCTGGCACAAAGAAAAGCAGGGCACTCCCGTAATGGGCGGCATCATGTTTATTGTCGCGATCACCTTTGTCACCATCGTCAGCACGGTCATCTATATCCTCACCGGCAGCGAATTTATCGACACCTACCGCGCCGATATTTCGAGCGAGGTCGTCTATATCTTTGCCGGTCTCGGCTTGGCGCTCGCCAACGGCATCATCGGCTTTGTGGATGACTACACCAAGGTCGTCAAAAAGCGCAACCTCGGTCTGACCGCGCCGCAAAAGCTGATTTTCCAGTTTGCTTCCGCGGCGGCATATCTGGCGATCCTCGGCTTTTCGGGCTGCGGCACCGAAATGATCATTCCGTTTGCCGGCAAGGTTGACCTCGGCTTCTTCTACTATATCATCTCCGCCGTTGTCATTGTCGGCATCGTCAACGCTGTCAACCTCACCGACGGAGTAGACGGTCTCGACGGCTCCATCACCTTCTTTGTGGCGGTGGCTGTCATGCTTATTTCCAGCTCTCTCTATTGTCTCGGTCTCACCGCGTTCAGCGCGGCGGTCGCCGGTGCGTGCCTCGGCTTTCTCGTTTGGAATTTCCACCCTGCCAAGGTATTCATGGGTGACACCGGTTCGCTCTTCCTCGGCGGCGTTGTCTGCGCTTTGGTGTTCGCCACCAAAATGCCCATTCTGCTGCTGCCGCTCGGTATTGTGTATCTCTGCGAAATGTTCTCGGTTATCCTGCAAGTGGGCTACTTCAAGCTGACCCACGGCAAGCGCCTTTTCAAGATGAGCCCGATCCACCATCACTTTGAAATGTGCGGCTGGAGCGAGGTGAAGATCGTCGCGGTATTCAGCGCGGTAACGGCGCTGTTCGGCGTGATCTCCTTCCTGCTCGTTATCTTCGGCGTAAAGGTACCGGTTTATTGATTATCACTTTTTGACCCTGCCGACTGTCTTTGCGGCAGGCACATTGGGAGGAAATAATTTGGCTTCTTCACCCAAAAACAAAATGCTTTTTCGCGCCGACGTGAATCGTTTTTATGACGACAAGGTGCGCCAAAAGAAAAAGCCGCACCACGAACAGGAGAGAGAACGCTTTTTTGTCCGTCCTGTCCGTCGGCGCGAAAAAAACGCAAAATGGTTTGATATCGGCATGGGGATCGACTTGCCGTTTTGCATCATTATTCTGATATTGCTGGTCGTCGGCACGATCATGATGTTTTCGGCAAGCTACGCCTTTGCGTTTTATACGCAAGATGACAGCTTCTATTTCCTCAAGCGTCAGATCCTCTTTATCCTTGTCGGTATTGCCGGCATGATCTTGCTGTCGTTCTTCAACTACAATAAGCTGCACAAGGCAGCGCCCATCGTCATGGGTGCGGCGTACTTTTTCCTGCTGCTGGTATTGATCTTGCCCTCCGGCGACGGCGGCGTCAAGCGTTGGATTCCGCTCGGTATCTTCAACATCCAGCCCTCAGAGATCGCCAAGTTTGCCGTTATTCTCTTTTTCTCGCACTGGTGCAGCAAATACTACAACAAAATGCAGCTGCCCAAATACAGCATATTGCCGGGCATCATCGTCTTTGGCTCCATCTCGCTGCTGTTGCTTTTGGAGCCGCACTATTCGGGTATCGTTATCGTCGGTGTGCTCACGGTCATTATGCTCTATGTCGGCGGCATGAAAACAAAATACCTCATTGTGGGCGCTATTGCGCTCGGCGTCATTATCCTGCTGCTCGCGGTAACGGGCGGACTTTCCTACGCCATGACCCGTATGGACGGTTGGGGACAGGCGCTTTCTGCCGAACGCGGCACCGATCTCTGGGACGCCACCTGGCAGACGCGCAATTCGCTCTACGCCATCGGTTCCGGCGGCTTCTGGGGTCTCGGCTTGGGACAATCGCGTCAGAAGTATCTGTATCTGCCCGAGCCGCAGAACGACTTCATCTTTGCTATCGTCGTCGAGGAGCTGGGACTGATCGGCGCCACGATCATCCTTCTGATATTTGCGCTCTTGGTGTGGCGCGGCATCACGCTGTCGCTGCGCGCTAAGGACAAATTCGGCAAGCTTCTCGGCATCGGACTGACCTCGCAGATCGGTATTCAGGTCGTGCTCAACATTTTGGTTATCACCGACTGGCTTCCGAACACCGGCATCAGTCTCCCGTTCTTCAGCTACGGCGGTTCCTCCCTGATCATGCTCTTAGCGCAAATGGGCATCATCCTCTCCATCTCCCGAACCGCCAACATAGAACGCCAATGACCGCTGCCGCGGTGGGCAGCGCGCCTTTTGACAGCGCGGTTATTTAGGTAACCATCGCACAACGGCGCGTCCTGAAAGGCTATTTGGGTAGCCTTTCAAGCCGACAGTATAAATCATAAACATTTCCATATGATGTATTTCTAACGCGTGCACAAAAGGCTTGTATAACAACCTTTTTTCCTGCGCGACTCTCACTAACCACTAACCACTAACCACTAACCACTGACCACTAACCACTAACCACTAATCACTAACCACTAACCACTGACCACTAATCACTAACCACTAACCACTAACCACAGACCACTCGAATCACTCAACTCTCAACACTAACAAAAGCGGTGACTTATGAAGATTTTATTAGCAGGCGGCGGCACAGCCGGACACATCAATCCAGCGCTCGCGATCGCGGGCTACATCAAGCAGAAAAGACCTGACACGGAGTTTTTGTTTATCGGCAACAAGGACGGCATGGAGCAGCGCTTGGTGCCGCAGGCAGGCTTTCCGATCCGATCGATCACCATCAGCGGCTTTCAGCGCAGTCTGTCGCCCAAGAGCATGGCGGCAAATCTGCGCACCGTGCGGCGCACCGTGACCTCGTCTGCCGCCGCAAAGAAGATCATCAAGGAGTTTCAGCCCGACCTGTGTATCGGCACCGGCGGCTATGTGTCGGGACCGGTCGTCCGCGACGCGGCTCGGCTCGGCATTCCGTGTCTGATCCACGAGCAGAACGCCTATCCCGGTGTGACGAACAAAATGCTGGCGCATCGTGTGCAAAAGGTCATGCTGGCTGTTGAGGCAGCCAAGCCGTATTTCAAGGATGTTCCCGTTGTGGTGACGGGCAATCCCGTTCGCGGTGAGATTTTGACCGCTGACAAGGCGGAATCGCGCAAGCAGCTCGGACTCGACCAGCGTCCGGTCATTCTGTCGTTCGGCGGCAGTCTCGGCGCACAGAAGATCAACGAAGCGCTTGTTGACCTCATCGCGCGCAGCGGCAAAAACGGCCGCTATCAGCACATTCACGCCTACGGAAAATACGGCGGTTGGTTCCCCGACAAGCTGCGCGAAGCGGGCGTGGAACCGGATGACTGTCCCAATCTGGACATTCGCCCCTACATCGACAATATGCCCGTCTGCATGGCAGCTGCGGATCTGGTCATCAGCCGCGCAGGCGCTATCACGCTCAGCGAGATACAGGCGATGGGTAAGCCGGCAATCCTGATCCCCTCTCCCAATGTTGCGGAGAATCACCAGTACCACAACGCCATGGCGCTGGTTGACGCAGGAGCGGCTGAGATCATCGAGGAGAGCAATCTCAGCGGTGCGGCTGTCATCGAAAAGGCGGACGCCATGCTGCACGATGAGGCAACGCTGGCGAAATTCAGCGAAAACTCCAAAAAAATGGCGATCACCAACGCAAATGAGCGCATTTATTCTGTTGTCAAACAGGTACTAAATCTGCTATAATAAATTACATCCGAAAAGAATCACACACCCTTTGCCTTTCGTCATAGAATAAACTATGATGACAAGAGAGGGTGTTTGTGTGTCAAAATTGTATATGACGGGACAAAAGCGGCTCAGCGGCGACGTGCAGCTCCAAGGGGCAAAGAACAGCGCGCTGCCGCTTTTGGCGGCAACGGTGCTGGCGCAGGGCGAGAGCGTGCTCTACAATTGTCCGCAGCTTTCGGACACCGATGCCTCGCTGCGGATCCTCCGCTGGCTGGGCTGTGGAGCTGAGCGCTGCGACGGCGTGGTCATCGTCAAAAATGACGGCATCGCGCGGCACGATATTCCCGATTCGTTCATGCGTCAAACGCGCGGCTCCGTTCTGTTTTTGGGAGCGGTGCTCGCCAAGCAGGGGAGAGTCAGACTCAGTCTGCCCGGCGGCTGTGAGATCGGACAGCGGCCGATCGATATGCACCTCAAGGCGCTGCGTCGTCTGGGCGCCGTCATAAAGGAGCGGCACGGCTGGCTCGACTGCCGCGCACCGCACGGTTTGAAGGGCGCGGACATTGCCCTGCCGTTTCCCAGTGTCGGTGCGACGGAGGAGGTTTTGCTCGCGGCTTGCACTGCCGAGGGCGTCACTACGCTGACAAACGCGGCGCGTGAGCCGGAGATCAGCGACCTTGCCGACTACTTGAACCGCTGCGGCGCCTGCATTCGCGGCGCCGGTGAGAGCGTGATACGCATCGAGGGCGTTCGGGCGCTTCGCGGCTGTGCGCATGCGGTCATTCCCGATCGCATCGTCGCGGCGACGCTGATCGCCTGCGCTGCCGTCACCGGCTCCTCCATTACGGTCAAGGGTGTGATCCATAGCCATTTGTCGGCGGTTTTGCCGGTGTTTGAGGACGCGGGCTGCACCTTCTCAGCCAAAGAAAACGAGCTGCACATGACGGCACCCGCCCGTCTGCACTCCATGAAAATCGTACGTACCATGCCGTATCCGGGCTTTCCCACCGATGCGCAGTCGCCTCTGCTGGCAGCTGCCGCGGTCGCGGACGGCACGACGGTATTGATCGAGAATATATTTGAGAACCGCTACCGCCATGTCGCCGAGCTGACGCGCATGGGAGCGGACATCAAAACCGAGGGCAAGTTTGCCGTGATCGACGGTGTGCCGCAGCTTTACGGCGCGGCAGTTGAGGCAACAGACTTGCGCGGAGCGGCGGCGTTGGTCGTCGCAGGCTTATGCGCCGAGGGCAAAACCGAGCTTGACGGCGTAAAATATCTCGACCGCGGCTACGAGCATTTTGAGCAAGTACTCACCTCGCTCGGCGCGGACATAAAAAGAATATAATAATTGCAATATAGTGTCAAATTTGTCGGAAACAGGAAGTTAGGAGGATAACTGTTGGATTCCAAGGACAAAAAACAGCTTGCCAAAAAGCGAAAAGAAGCGGCAAAGCAGGCGCAGAAGTTCCACAGAGAACAGGATAAACAGGAAAAACAGAATAAAAAAGCCTCCCAAAAGATTCTGAAGGCAAACAGTGCCGCCTCCAAGAAAGGGGAGGACGTCACCAGCAAAATCAAGGAAGCGGTCTCCGCCAGACGTGACAAGCGTCAGGCTGAGCGCCGCAGCAACCTCAGCCGCGAAGAAAAGTTCCGCCGGGACGGCAAGGAAAAGATCCGCAATCTTCGTCCGCAGGATCACGAGGACGGCTACTACGTCGATGAATATGCCGAAAAGCAGCGGCAGGAACGGCGCGCAAAGGTTATCCGCCGACAGGAACGCGAGGTTATCCGCCGCAATAAAAAGCCGCTCAGCCGCAGACAGGTGCGCTTCAAGCACATTCTGCTGTCCGCAACAATCGTGCTCGGCGTGCTGCTTGTCGGCGTCGTCCTTTGCTTTACGGTGCTTTTCAAAACCGAAAAAATCGAGGTCGAGGGCGACAGCTATTATGACCGCCAGCAGATCATAGATTTTTGCAATGTTGCCGAACAGCAGAATATTTTTATCGGAACGTGGAACAGTACACCTGAGGAGGTCGTCAAAAACCTTCCCTATGTCGAAAAGGCGGACGTGAGCTTTTCCATTCCCGATACGATAAAAATCACGGTCAAAAACGCGGTCCCGACCTACGCCATTCAGGACGGCGAGGGCTATTTGACCGTCAGCTCCAAGGGCAGGATCCTTGACACCACCCCCGTTATCACCGAGGATCTGGTGGAGCTGAAATGCGGCGAGATCAAGGACAAAACCAAGGGCAATTACATTGATTTCGGTGACGAGACCGTTTCGGATATTCTCCACAGCGTTGCCAAGAGCTTTGCCGTCTACGGCGTTGACAAGGTGACGGCGTTTGATATCACCAATTTGTCGGGCATTATTATTACTTACGACAACCATATTGATATTAATATTGGTTTGCCTGATGATATTGAGTACAAAATCAAGACGGCTTTTACCATTATCAACGAAAAGCTCGACCCCAACCAAACCGGTACGGTTGCCGGTACGCTCGACGTCTCCACCTGCAACAAAAACAAGATGTCGCGCTACAAGCCGTCTCCCACAACGCCGGCGCCGGTTCCCACCCTGCCGCAGCCCACGACCGCTCCGTCTGACAGCGGCGGAAACGGCGGCGCAGGTACCTACACCTATAACGATAATCTCAACGGCGCGAACAACGGCACCGCCGGCGGCAATGCAGACGGCATCAACAATAATGCCGGCGGCGTTTCCGACAACGCGAATACCGGCGAATACGGTCAGGCTGCAACTTATTACCCGCAGGCGCAGTAGAAAAATGGGATTTAACCATGATTTTACCGAAAAAAACTCGCGCAAAACCATTGATATTTTTCAAAAAGTATGGTAGTATAGATACAAAGTATGTATAATGACAATTATGGAGAGTTGACCTGTCGCGGCGGCGCTTTGATAACGCCGGAATGTGCTTGCGGCAGGGACGCCCATGGCGTTGTTTTATAGATTCTCGAAATTAAGGAGGAATTTAAAATGGCTTTTGAACTGGAACTGGAAAGCGAGTATATGCCCAAAATCAAGGTGATCGGTGTCGGCGGCGGCGGCGGAAACGCTGTGAACCGCATGGTTGCCATGGATGTTAAGAACGTTGAGTTTATCGCTATCAATACGGATGACCACGTGCTGAGACTTTCAAAGGCGTCGCAGAAGATTCAGATTGGTGAAAAGCTGACACGCGGAAAGGGCGCAGGCTCCAATCCCTCGATCGGTCAGAACGCCGCTGAGGAGAGCAAGGACGAGATCGCTGCGCTGCTCAAGGATACCGACATGGTATTTGTCACCGCCGGTATGGGTGGCGGCACCGGTACGGGCGCAGCGCCTGTAGTGGCAAAGATCGCAAAGGATATGGGCATCCTCACCGTCGGTGTTGTGACCAAGCCGTTTGCGTTTGAGGGCAAGAGAAGAATGGCACAGGCTGAGCAGGGCATTGCCGAGCTGTCTGCCTGCGTTGACTCGCTGATCATCGTTCCCAACGAAAGACTGAAATATGTTTCCGAAACCAGCATTACCCTGCAAAACGCGTTCGCCATCGCGGACGACGTGCTCCGTCAGGGTGTTCAGAGTATTTCCGACCTCATCCTGCTGCCCGGTCTGGTCAACCTCGACTTTGCGGACGTCACCTCCGTTATGAAGGACGCCGGTTATGCGCATATGGGTATGGGCTCTGCTGCCGGCAAGGATAAGGCGACGGTTGCCGCTGATATGGCGATCTCCAGCCCGCTGCTTGAGACCTCTATCGACGGCGCTAAGGGCTTGATCATCAATATCACCGCTTCGTCCGACGTCAGCCTCGACGATATCGACGCAGCTTCCACCATGATCAAGGATAAGGTTTCCGACGACGCAAACATCATCTGGGGTGCTGTTATCGACGACAGAATGGACGATCAGATGAGCGTAACCGTTATTGCGACCGGCTTCGGTACCGGCGATTCCACTCCTGCCGCTCAGGAGCCGCCGATGGACAACGTGATCGTTGACACCCCCGAGCCTGCCAGATCCACCAGAAGAAACAGCCGTGCCGTCAAGGATACCACCGATGACGAGGACGATACTTTCTACGACATCATGTCCATATTCAATAAATAAGCAACATACAACGCAAAGGGCGTGCGGATCTCCGCACGCCTTGATTTTTGCGCATTTTTGAATAATTGCAACTTTTGACACGCCGTTTATCAAGCTTATCTGACAACAAAACCTTTCAAAAGGCGAAACGGATGAAACGTCACGCTTCAAATATTTGAATAATTGCAACTTTTGACACGCCGTTTATCGAGCTCACCTGACAACAAAAACATTTCAAAAGGCGGACCGGATGAAACGTCACGTTTCCATTTGTTTGCCAAGGAAGGCGGCGGCGGATTGGGCGAGCTTGATTTCGGTGTTGGTCGGAAGCTTCACATTTTCGCCGCTGAGCATCACCACCGCGCCCATCACATCTCCCGAAGAGATGATCGGAAAGATGACCGCTGCATTGTGCTCCATTCCCTCGATTGGCTGTACATTGTCCAGCGTCTGCTCACTCGCAGTATAGCTGCGCCGCGCGTCCATTAGATTCTCCAAAACCGCGCTGATGCGCCGCTCCAAAAACTCACGCTTTGAAACACCAGCCGCCGCAATAACATGATCTGTGTCACAAATCAGTGTCGGCATACCGCTGATACGCGCGATCACATCCGCATACTGCGCCGCAAACGCCGACAGCTCACCCACCGGCGAATACTTCTTAAAAATAACCTCTCCGTCGGTCGCAGTGTAAATCTCTAAGGGGTCGCCCTCGCGGATACGCAGGGTTCTTCTTATCTCCTTCGGAATGACGACACGTCCGAGGTCGTCGATCCTTCGTACGATTCCCGTAGCCTTCAACTCTAAAAACTCCCTTGCCTGAAACTTTTTAGCAAAATAATTGCAAGGTTATTGTATGTTTTTTGAGTTTCCTTTATACGGAATAATTGGCTTATGAAGAAACTGGAAAAAACTGTCCGCCAAATCGTTCTCGCTTGGTTCCACCATAACAGAAAGAAAGTATATTTTTTTTCTTTACCTCGATTCTGATAACTTGTTACCGCATAGGTATTATTTCCTGTATAATTTTAAATGATCACAATCCTTTCTGCCGGCCGTCGGCTTCCTCTAATGTAAAGATGCTTTTTTTCTTGACTTCCTTCATACACTCGCCGCGAAGGGAGTTGAGCACTTGTTTTCGAGAGCTTGCATGAGCTTTTGGAGTTGGAGTAGTTTTTGCGTAGTTTAAATGAGGCTTATGTTTTATAAACCCGATTAGATAATATGAAGTGACCCCTGACTTGCAAAACGTGGATTTATCTGTCATACTAAAAGTGTAAAAAAAACAAGTATGATAACCACATACAAGGAGGAGTCACCATGACAAGTATAACATATGTTGGACTGGATGTCCATACCACAAATTACACAGCAGCATGCTATCG
>Ga0256407_10004053_pt1 | contig 24981 bp, 7 predicted proteins | sample RumenRJG_04DNA_FD_193489 | JGI IMG/M metagenome (GOLD analysis project Ga0256407, IMG submission 193489) | Bovine rumen microbial communities from Lethbridge, Alberta, Canada - RJG_04 | ecosystem: Host-associated > Mammals > Digestive system > Stomach > Rumen | place: Canada: Alberta | collected... | reverse complement strand
GACTCTGGGCATCCTATCTGTTATCCGATGATAGGTTCTTATTTCCGTAAGTTCAACTATGATCTGCCGAAGTCGCTCGATATCTATACGCCCCACTATCCGACGACCTCCCAGATTGCAGACTTCTATCAGCGGACAGACCGGCCCGTCATCTTCACGGAGTATTGTCACACTCTGGGCATCTCTTTTGAAGACCACGACCGCCAGTGGGAAATCATCGAGCGTACGCCGTCGATTGCAGGCGGTTCTGTATGGGAGTGGGTCGATCAGGGCATGCCTTTTGGAGGGAATAGTGAAAAGGGAAAAGTGAAGAGTGAAAAACGATATGGCTACGAGGAGCGTGTCTTCACCTCTGACGACGGGGGCTTCGAGATGTATGGGAACAAAGGCACGGATGGCTTGCTCTATGCCAACCGCATTCCTCTGCCGAATTACTATGAATTGCAGCACAACTATGCCCAGGCGGCTGTTACCGATAGCGTGCTGGTGGTTGGTGCTGATGACAGTCTGTTGTCCTTGCACATCCGTAACCGCTACGACTTCATCAACCTGAAAGACCATGTCACTTTCCATTGGGCACTGTCGCAAGATCGCGATACGATAGCCACAGGCGCCTTCTCGCCAGCGTGCGCACCTCATCAGACCATCGAGTATTCGCTTCCGCTGCCACAGCGTCTGGATTTCTCTCGTATCTGCCTGCTCCAGGTCACGATATCTGATCAGCAAGGGCGCGTCATCAATCGTCAGTCGGTTCGGTTAAATCCGTCAAGTCTTACACAGCGTTTCCTCGCAGGACTGACGTCGGCAACGGGTGATCCCATGAAGGAGGTTCAAGATGGCATCCTGGTGCGTGCCGGGCGTAAGGCAACGTTGGCAGAGACACTCAAGGTGGCCGACAAGCGTCTGGAGCGCTATCTGTTGCGTCTGTCGCCGGATGGGAAGAAGGCAGGCCCTGTCGCTGTGGACCTCAAGACCGAACCCGCTGGCAATGCCACCCACTATACCTTCTCACTGACACCTGACACCACTGACACCTTCCTTTCAGAACTCGGCATTGCCTTCCTGCTCGACGAGCGGATAGACCGCGTGCAGTGGATAGGCCAAGGGCTGATGCCAACCTATCCGGGACGGTTCCGTGCAGGCCGCTATGGTTTTTGGTCACTGCAGAAGGATGACCTCTATTTCGAGGGTAATCGCCGCGGGGTGGATGCTGCCCTGCTGACAGATCAGAAAGGCGGTGGCATCTTGCTTTTCTGCCAGAACGGGAATGTCAGTTTCGAACAGACCGACCGCGGCATCGTGCTTACGTATAATGTCGCTGTCTCGGGCGAAGGCCCCAAGTTTGCCCGCACAGCCTTTCCCGTGATAGCAAAAGAAGTTGGTACGGTTACGGGCGATTTCTATCTCTATCGCGTCAGTGCCGACGCAGTCCCGCAGCTGATTCACGACCTCTTCGACCATCCGCGAACCATCCAGGCACCGTTCCATCCCTTCGTGACGCAGTACGATACCTATCTGATGCGGTATGATGATGTCGTCAACTAAAATGAAAAGGCGGACTCACTTCCCAGTGAATCCGCCTCGGAAATTTACTAACTAATTAATGTATAAGAATACACTAATATATCTTTAATAACCAGGATTCTGCCATGCAGCCTTCTCTGCATCTGTCAGGTTAGAGCCATCCTCATGCTGTAGCGTATTGATGAATGCCTGAGGTACTGGGCGCAGTTCATGCTTTCCTGCTGTAATGGCCTGAGCTTCTGGGTTGAAAGCTTTAGCTCGCTTGACTAACAAACCTGCACGCGACAACTCCTCCCAACGGTTCCACTCACCGAGCAGTTCACGAGTGCGCTCATTGAAAACAAAGTTCAACATGCGGTCGTAGTCGCTGGTAGCTCCAATGGCTGCCAATACGGCTTCGTCCTCCTCTGGTAACTGTGACGGGCTGGCGATTTGCAGGTTTGAAGCTGCAGTGGTACGCTCTATACCTGTGGAGAGATAGTATGAGTTCTTCCAAGGATGAGATACCTCCCACACCTTTTGGTTCGACATTTTGTTGTTGTTCTCATCTACACACGCACTGGTAGCACCTGAGGTAGAATTGCTGCTGAAGGCGATGGAACCATCAACATAATATTCACGATCCTCATTGTCCTTCCACTGGGCACGGGCACGCAGTACATTGATGGTACTGATGGCATCTTGATAGTCACCCATGCGCACTTGCGCCTCTGCTTTTATCAGATAAGTCTCACCTGTACGGGCCATGATTACATCACGGTGAGCATCGCCTTTCTCTGCAGTACGAGAGCCATCGGTTGTCTTGTTGATACCACAGAACACATTTGAGGTCGCAGTATTACCGCTCACACCATAGTTGTAGAGCGCATATTTGCCGTTGAGGAAGGTGGGGAATACGTTGGGTACCCATTTCCCTGTCTCGGGATTGATGAAAGTATGGGCCACACCTCCACGGCCGAAGGTACCATAAGGCTCTCCATCGAAACGGGTATCCTTTTTGTTATTCAGAATAAACAGGATGCCTACATCGCCGATGTCTGGGGTCTGATCTACCGAGATTCCATTGGTTGCCGCAACCTTCGCACGGTCGTATTTACCATCAGTCAGAGTGGCAATATTGTTCAGGCCATAGACGGTCTTAAATGTTTTCCACATACGGGCATCGTTCACGTTGTCGAACACTGAGTAAGTATATTCTGTCGGACGACAGCGCTGGAAATCCATCTCACCAATAAACTGGCCGCGTTTCACCCAGCCACCAGAGAAATTTGAGAACTGTGGGGAGAAGTAGTTGTAAGTACGGTTACCAAAACGGCCTTGCGTTGAGGCATCGGCGTTGTGTTCAGCAGCCATCAGTATTTCTGATAGTCCCTCGTTTGCACAGTCCACACCTGTCCAATTTGCATAGAGGTCTGCATAGTTGGCAGCTAGCGGGCAAGCGTTGATTACCTCATTGCAAAGGCTGATGACTCGGTTTAGGTCTGTAGATTTGTCATAGCCGCTATTCCAGCTGGAACAACGCTCACTCTGGCGGAACAATAGTGCTTTGGCCAGGAAGTGGGCTGCCGTGTATTTTGTCCAAGTGCCATAACCGCGCCATTTGTCAGTACGAAGGCGGTTGTAAGCCTGTTCCAGATCGGCTATCACTTGATTAAGTGTCTGCTCCTCAGACGAACGGGTGAAGCTTCTGACAATGCCCTCGGCTGGCTCTGTCTGTAAAACGACGCCACCGTACTGTGCGAACAGACGATAGTAGTTGTATCCTCGCAGGAAATAGGCCTCGCCTAAGGCACTGTTGCGTGCAGCTTCATCGGTTACCAGCTCAGCTCTGGCAATCACGAGATTAGCTGTAGAGATGCCGTAGTACATCTGATTCCAGAGTCCAGACACAGGTGGGCAGTTGCCATTGGCGGCACCATTGGCTTTTGTGCAGTCTTCTGGGTTCAGGCGAGTGTCGTATGTGTTCCAAGGCTCAGAGGTGAGATCTGCACCTGTAGTGAATTCGTCACAGCCGTAAAGGGTGATGCCATAGGCCCACTCATAGCCGAAGTGCCAGCGGATATTGCCATAGAGGCCGGCTGCCATAGCAAGGGCACCGTCTTCCGTCTTTAGAAGATCCTCACCAATCAAGTGGCCACCATCTTCTTTCAGGAAGCTTTCTGTACAAGCAGATGAACTTAGCAGTAGCATGACTGACAGTGCACCTGTTATAATCTTGTTTGTATATTTCATAATCCTAATCTATCTAAATTATTAACTATTCATTATTCACTATTTACTCCTTAGAAATCGAGTTGCAGACCTACGGTGAATCCTCTGTTGAAGAAAGTTGCACCAGTGTCGAGGTCCATAAAGTCAACCGAGCTATAGAGCATACCAAGATTGCGGCCTTGCACATAGACCTTGGCTGCGCTGATGAAGCCGATCTTATCTAGCATTTTCTTGTCGAAGCGATAACCCAGTGAGAGATTACGCACTTTGATGAATGAGGCATTCTTGTATCCTAACAAACTTGAATAGGAGTCACCGCCGGCAGTGCTATAGACTGGCTTCTGCCACTCTGCACCCGTGTTTGTCGGTGTCCAATAGTCAATTTCACGCTGGTTGTACATACCGTACTGACCTTCACCACCCGTGTTGACCATGTATTTGAAACGACCGAAAAGGTCGATGGTGAGTTCAAGTCCTTTATAGCTGAAGGTGTTACTCCATCCAAGTGTCCAACGGGGATTATAGTTACCCAGTATCACCTTGTCAGAATCATCAATCTTATAGTCGCCGTTCTGATCTACAGGCTTCACGCTACCAACTGTGAACTTATAGCCATTGTCGTTGAACTTGGCCATCTCTGCAGCATCGCTCTCTTGCCACAGTCCGTCATTATCCACCGCATAGGCCACGCTGATTGACTCACCGATAAACCATGTGTTCGAAATGTCATTTTCCTTGCCGTTGGCCAGTTCCACGATCTCGTCTTTCTGGTAGGCGGCATTGACCGTGCTGCTCCATTCGAAGCCAGCCACCTGTACGGGAATCACGTTCAGGGTGAAGTCAATACCCTTGTTCTTTGTTTCACCGATGTTAGCCATGATCGAGGGATAGCCTGTCAGTGAGGGCAGGTTCATCGCCATCAGCAAATCCTTGGTACGCGAGGTGTAGAGGTCGATGGCACCATTGATGCGTCCGCGTAGGAAACTGAAGTCGATACCGAGGTTATACTGAGTGGTCTTTTCCCAGCCCAGGTCTTTATTGGCCATACGCACCTGACTGTTTGTGTAGTAAGGCTCGTTGGTGATGAGAATACGTTCGTTGGCTGTACTGAACGGCATGTAGAACGACTGGATGGTACCCAGCGTGCCGTAAGCACTGACAGAAGAGTTACCTGTTGTACCAATACCGAAGCGCAGCTTCAGCTGGTCGATCCAACTGACATCCTTCAGGAAATTTTCCTGTTCCATGCGCCAACCGATGGCAAATGACGGGAAGAATGCCCACTTGTGGCCTTCTGCCAGTACCGAAGAGCCATCCCAACGTCCGGATACTGTCAACAGATAGCGATCTTTGAACGAGTAGTTCACACGAGCCATGTACGACATCAATTGGTTTTCTGACAGACCTGTACTCATTGCTGCCTTGTTTGTTGATTCAGTCAGATCGATATCGCCCAGATTGTTCCACAGGAACGATGGCATGTAAATGTTCTCGCTGCTCATCGAACCAGACTCGTGGTTGTACTTTGAGGCACTATGCAAGAGAGTGACGCCTAAGTTGTGTTCTCCGAAGGTGCGGTTATAGAGCAGCATATTATCAGCGGTCCATGAGAAATAGCGATTGTCCTGACGGCGAGCATAGTTAGTACTACCACGGCGGGTGGCAGAGGAATCGTCAAGATAGTTACCCATGCGCTGTTGACGGAAGTCTGGACCGAATTGGAACTTGTACTGTAAGCCTTTCAATGGCTCCCAGATATTACCGAAATCCACCTGTGCATATAAGCTACCGATAGCACGGAAGTACTGACGGTTATCAATCGATTTTGTCCACTCGTCGATGACGGTATATTGGTTGACTACAGTTCCGCCTGGCTGGTCAATGATATTGCCCTGGTCATCGTAAGGTACTGTATAGTTAGGCAGGGCTTTTGCGGCGCCGTAGATGTCAGTAGGGCCTGAACCCGACGACTGACCTGTACGCGAGAAGCCATATTGTTGCTCACTCCATGAGGCATTGATTGAGCCGCCAAGCTTAAACCATTTCGTAGCCTGGATATCTGCTGTGATAGCTACGTTGTATCTCTTGTATTTCTGTCCTTTCTGTGTACCGTCGTTGTCGAGGTAGCCAAACGAGAATGAGCCTTGTAGGTCCTTTGTTCCACCTTGTCCGCGAACGGTATGCTCTTGAGTAATACCGGTCTGAGTTACCAAGTCTCCCCAGTCGGTGTTTGTCACCTTCGAACCATCCCAAGTGCCACTGGCCCAGCCCTTGTTCACATTGGTTAGAGCATAGTCATCTCCAGAGAAGTAGTCCTGATCCTTTACCTGGCTAGGCTGATCGCCTCGTGGGTTGTTTACTGGGTCGGCATTGTAGTAAGCCCAACGTCGCCAGGTGATGTAGTCGCTTGCACTCATTGAAGGACTCTTGTCAATCAGTTTCTCGAAAGTGAACGAGCCACTGTAGCTTAACTGCATCTTGCCCTCTTTACCGCGCTTGGTCGTAATTAAAACGACACCGTTTGCACCTCGGCTACCATAAATAGCTGTAGAAGAGGCATCCTTCAGAATGTCGATTGCCTCGATGTCGCGCGGGTTCAGATCGTCGATACCACCCGACTGCATGGGAATACCATCAACGACATAGAGGGGAGAGTTAGAAGCATTCAGAGAACGTGTACCACGGATGGTGATTGAACCCATCGTACCGGGGCGCTCGCTCGACGTGATATCCACACCGGCAGCTTTTCCTTGAAGAGCCTCTAGTGCGTTCGACACTGGACGATTGTTCAGTTGCTCCTCGTTCACGCGGGTCAGGGCACCTGTCACATCACTTTTGCGCTGAACGCCATAACCTACCACCACCACTTCGTCGAGCAGTGCATTGTCTTCCTGCATCGTAACATTGATGGTGCTCTTGCCAGCAACGGGAATGACTTGCGTCTTGTAACCGATGTAGGAAATCTCAAGACTTGCGTTGTTGGCAACCCCTGGGATGGAGAAATTACCATCAAAATCAGTAACCGTACCCGTAGAGGTTCCTTTCACAATGACACTTGCACCAATGACAGGCTCACCAGCGGTGTCAACCACGGTTCCCGATACCTTACTCTGGGCAAATGACATTGTTGCCATGAGCAGCATCAAGAAGGTCAGCATTAGCCGATGGGACATGCCCGTGCGACTTGCTCTGTTTTCTTTTTCTTTTTTCATCGCAATTCGTTTTTTTGTTGTTAGTAATTAAATTAATAATATATGTAGTACTTATACATTTGTTAGTATTCACGCATCATACGGATTCTTGGATTCTAGTAGAGATTGAAAGCAGGGGATGGCTTCATCACGAGGCCTTCCCGCCTGCTCGATAAAAACTCACTAACTAATAACTATATAACTAAAACTAACCGTACGAATAACTTTCAAACGCAAAAGTAGGCTAAATTTGCTTTTCGGATAGTGGACATTTGTACAATATCGTGTAATTTTGTACTTCCGAAGGTCTTAGGAATGCAGAGCCGGGTTTGCTCGCTATGCTGAGCCGAAGGTGTGCCAAAACTAACGACTACGAATTTCGCGAATTATATGAATTTTACAAGTTGCTGATTATCAAGGACTATTTAATTCGCATAATTTGCGAAATTCGTAGTTATTTATTAGTTTTAAGTATTTTGACACACCTTCACGACATCCACAACTATTATTTGACTATAGGTTTCAATTCATCAGGCGACTCATTAGTAAACATATCAACCCTCGGTCCGTCTTTCGTAAACAAATGGATGATGACCTGCGGCTCAATATCTGTTGACGGACAGAAATCCTCACTCTCCATATAGTCAATAATAGCCTTTCGCATCTGACGGGCAACATGGCGCTCGTCAAGATTGCTGTCAATATCAATTGTTGTCATCAGCAATCTACCATTTAGAACATTGGCCTCCACCAGCATGCCGAGTTTGCGTGAGACATGCCACGTATCAATGGGTTGTATCGGTGATTGATAGTCTTTCGGAAACTCCATCAGATTCATCACCTGTGCACGGTTCAACAGTTCCCACCAATTCAAAGTAGCCCAGTCGTCAGTAGGGAAGCCATGTTTGAACAACGGATGCCGACAGTCGATATAAGCACCTGTGGTATGCGGTGGACGCATCTTGAACCATGAGGTATTCCAAAATACAGGCAGATAGTGCTGAACAATATCCCGACCTAATCGTACCTTACCAGCAGCTGTCAGAAGCACCTTGCCACCTTGTTTCAACACGTCGAGTGCCTTAGTATCCAGTGTGTCTGATATATATATCCTTTCTGCACAGCCTCCATTGCCGATATCTTTTGGATACACCCAGAAATCCCATTGATTCTCTCATCGGCCATTAATGGATACTATCATGGTCAGGTTAGATACAGGCTTTATCCCATGAAGCGGGAGGATAATATTGCCGGCGGAAAGATTTTTCCCGACAGGCAGCACGGTTTCCTGCAATATACCTTCTGCAATAGCCTGGTTCCGCTCATTCTGAATGCGATAGGTTACCTGAGCATGATATATAGCAGTGTCAGAAGCATTATATATCTCTACAGGTATATTTAAGGTGTCGGCATCCGTATAGACAAACTTAGGGAATTTGGCCAAAGGCACTACTGGGGCGCAGAAGGCCGTCCACTCTGCAGAAGTCGTATAGCCTTTTTCTTTCCAATGCACATTGAGTACACCTTCCAAAGCCGTACCCTGCCCACTGTAATCATTCAAACCCAAAAGTTGAAACCCTGAATAGTCCTTGGTACGTAAGTTTCGTTCAATCTCATACTTGTATGCAAGAGACTGCAACTTACCACTGGCCATCAGGAACTTCTCTGCCTGCTTCGCCATACCGTTTTCAGCCAGTAAATCCTGGAATATCTCAAAGTTCTTGGCCTTGTAGGCTCCTGTATATTGTGGAATTTCCTTGAAGTCGGGAAAGGCACACCATTGGCCTTGCTCATGAGCGATGATCGGTGAGTTGTTTGGTGCTGTATCCTTATAATTTCTGGGATATTCTATCTGATCGTAATAGTCATCATCGGAGTGAGGGGCATGGTCGTTCCAGTCAAGCCCACGGGCTCCACCCTTCACATGATACTCCGAGCCGTTGTCCCATGCCCATCCACCACCAACGGATGCGCCACAGTATATCTTCGTTGGGTCATATTGTTTCATCTCCTTGACCCAGTCGTTGCAATAGGCCACCCAGTCGCCTGCTGGTTCATTGCCTGCAGCCATCATCACAAATGACGGATGATGACCGTATGTATCGATAATGCGTCTCGACTCGTCCAGCAGATATTGGTCTATCACCTGACCTTCACGCAACTTCACACCATGATTGGGCCATGACGGACCTTCTGGTTGCAGGTACAAGCCAAGTTTATCAGCGGCTGTAAAGGCTGCCTCTGGAGGACAATAAGAATGAAAGCGCACATGGTTGAGTCCGTATGACTTGATCTTCTTGAAAATACGCGTCCATGATTCCTCGTCTGTCGGTGGATAGCCTGTTTCCGGGAAACAGCAGTTCTCTACAGTCCCCCGAAACCAGACGGGTTTCCCATTCAAAAGAATCTGCCTCCCATCGACTGCTATTTCACGAATACCAAAGGTAACCGTGTAGGGGTAACCATGATGAGTGACTGTACGAGTATAGAGATAGGGACTAAATTCACTCCACCGTCTGACAGTATCGCCCAATGACACCTCATACTTCTCCCCGTCGATAACAATAACAGCCTTATGCTGAGCAGCGTTGGGAAAAATGCGAATAGTAGGCTGGTAAGCTGTGCGAAGTTCTATGCGTCCGGTAATACCGTTCCAGTTTCCCTGCGTCTGGTCTGTCACGCTATGTGAGTCCTGCCCTACGCCGACATGCTCGATGCCGTTATAGACACAGACGACAATTTCGTTCTTTCTGCCTGACTTTACGTAGTGGGTTACATCATACTGATGCGGTGTTGATAAAGACATTTGGTGGCCAACTTTCTGACCGTTCACAAAGACGGTCGTTTCAATGTGAGGCCGTTCCAGATAAAGTATAATCTGCTTTTTCTTCCAACCCTTCGGAACATTAACAATTCGCCTATACCATGCTTTCCCGACATAATGTTTTTCTGGCGTCAAGAAGAACGGGAACTTGACATTTCCAGTCCTCCGGTACTTCTCCATGTAAGGGTTATAATAGTACGACGAATCATAAAGAGAGCCCGTCCATTTGGTATCAATCGTCACGTCTTCACCTTTGTTATTCGTCAAAAGCGAGCCTGGGAGTATCACGTTATCTTTATAGTCTGCTTGATGACCGATGGCCAGTTGCCAGGTTCCTGACAAGTCGATTACTTGCTGAGTATGGCCGCTCAAGGCCAATAGCAAGGCTATGCATAGCAAAAGAGATTTTCTTTTCATAGTCCTTCGCTGGTAATCGTTATCTGTTTCAAAAGTTCACCTGGCGTGACATCAGCCTCATGCGGGAAATAGACGGGCATGTCTTTCCGCAACGGCAGGATGCGAAGCTCGAGCTCCGTGCAGCCTTCCGGCAACCGCCAGAGGCCATAGAGGAACGGACGACCATTGTAGAAATTATCGGCTATCAGCTGGTAAGCCGGCGCCTGATTACCCTGTTCCTTACTGACGGCATAGAGGCGGGCACAGTCGCCGCGATAGTCTATCTGAAGCAATCGGCGGAACTTGGTGACGGCCTCTGCTGGCACCTTGATGCGATAGACAGCTGCCTGTTCAAAATCTTCATCCGTCGGTTCCTCGGCCACCTTGTTCACCCCGATCGTGATAGTACGCAGCGGACCAGCCTCACGTACTTTCTCTGCGTGGATCAAGGGGACAGGTCGCTTGATTCTGTCCAGAATCATGGACCTGTCCCCTTGATTCAGGAAGAGCCATTCGGCCTGTTCCGGCGTCAACAGGTAGATGTTGCCGACGACGGGTTTCTTCTCACCCTGCGGCTTCACGTGTCTGAGGGTCTTCCCATTTTCCAAAGCAATGTTCGTGGGGATACCCTTGACCTGCGCCATGTATATCTTACCGTCGCGCTTGGCAATGAGTTGTGCCGTAGCATAGCGGATACCGTCGATATGGACGGGCAGGATGCACATCGTGCCGGCAGGGATGGTCAGCTTCGGCAGCTTCACCCCACAGGCCTCCAACTGCACATTGCGCTTAGCCGAGAGGTTCTGCAGACGTTCATAGTTGTTGATAAAGATAAAACCACTACCATCTTTTGAGCGAACAGACCAACGCAGGAACGAGTCGTCACCTTTCGGAATGTCCTGCCGACAAGGGAACACGGCCTCCATTGGTGCCAGCTGCTCGCCCCAGTCGTGCATGAAGAGGTGCAGTTTCCTCAACATATAATAATGTGGATTCTTTTGTCCGAACTCACCGAGGGGAGCCTGAAAGTCATAGTTCTTCACCGGCATGTCGTTATAGTTAGTAGCCAGTGTGCGCTGCATCTCATTGAGCCATGTCTTTCCGTCGGGGTTGGTACCGCCATGATACATGTAGTAGCCCAAGAGATTGGAGCCGCTGCCCAGCTTGACGATGGCCATCGAGTAGGCATCCTCTGGGTAGAGGTATGGCCGACGGTGATAGGCTGTCATCATACCGCCTCCAAGCTCGCAGGTGAAGTATGGATACTGCTCGTCGCCCTCGTTGAGCTTTTCCTCCTGTTCTCCCAACTGCTCAGTGGCAATGGCCGTAGAAGAACGGAACGCCTTGAAGTTGAAAGCCTTGTAGTAGTTGCCTGCGGTCTCCGCTATGGAGCGCTCCCAGAAGCCGTCGGCATAGTCACCGTAGAGCGGTATCATCTCACCGAAGGGCACGGGCTTCGACAGCTCCGGCCATCCTGTGCGGGTGTAGAACGGCAGGTCGAAGCCGATGCCGAGGGCCATCTTCTTGAGTGCCATCAGATAGTCGCCACTGCCACGGTACTCATTGTCGAACTGGCAGGCCATCACCGGTCCCCCGTCTTTCCATTGCAGTCCCTGCACCTGTGTGAATATCTGGCGGTAGAGCCGCTCAACGTATTTCAGGAAGACAGGATCCTGAGACCGCACCTTGCAGCCCTTGGCGAATATCCAGTCGGGTATTCCGCCACAGCGCACCTCACCATGACAGAAAGGCCCTACGCGCAGCACCACGGGCAAGCCCTCCGCCTGACACACCTCAAGGAATGTCCTGAGGTCGCGCTGTCCGCGCCAGTCGAACATGCCCTCGTTCTCCTCGATGTGGTTCCAGAACACGTAGCAGGCGATGACGGTTACTCCTCCCTCCTTCATCTTTCGCACCTCCTGCTGCCACTCCGCAGCCGGAATTCGCGAATAATGCACCTCGCCCATCACCGGACAGACGCGCCGCCCGTCGATGATAAGGCTATATTTGTCCCAGGTCACCACAGGAACGCTCGCAACGGCAGTCAGGCATATGCCGACAAACCAGACTATAAGTAAGAGCTTTTTCTTCATTTTTTAATCGTTTTATTGCTTGCAAAGATAATTATTTTTTTGAAATTCATTGCAAAAGTATAATCATTTTTAGGCTTGAACTACCAACAAGGCACAAGTAAGGAGAGCTGAACTCACTGAGGCAGCTGCCATTCTGCCTGCCAGTGAATCATTGGCACCCCATTCTCAAATGTGATTGGCAGGAATACGTAGCCTGCGTGATAAACAGCGTGGGCAGCATCCACCAGCTGGTAACGGCGGTCAACTACTTTGGGTTGGCTGCCTTCCTTTCGTGGCTGAGGCTGGTAGTTGGCATAGGCTTCTTTCTTGGCCTCGAAGGTGCGCCGCGGAAGGTCAGTCTCTGTGGAGAACGGTTCCCATCGGTCTGCCAGTGCCACCCAGAGATTTTGCCCGGGAATCCGGACGACACCCGTAATCTGCGAATTGAATGAGGAGGCATAGGTATCGCCGACATGTGGGTCGCCCAGGATCTGGTAGTCACCATGATAGTCATCGAATACGGCCACCTCCGATGGATTCGAGGTATAGCCTGTGGTGCCTGATGTATAGAGGTAATGCCTGCCATTGGCATAGAAATGGGCAGGGGCCTCACGGGTATATGGCGGCTTCTGCCCGACGAAATGCTCAGAGAACACATCCGTCACATCGGTGAAGTCATCAGTCAGTTCTGCACAGATCAGTTCCCAGTGCGGGCGTTCAAACCACACATAGCCTTTGCCAGTCTGCTCATCGACGTACATATCGAAGTCACCTACGCCAAAGCCTTCCGGTTGCAGATTGCGTACAAAGGTATAAGGACCTTGGAAGCGGTCAGCCTGAAAGATGGCGAAATAGCCGTCTTCAGCCTGACTCTTGGCCCATAGCAGATATTTGCCCGTTCGTGGGTTACGGATGATATGCGGCCGCTCCAGCTTTTGTGTGTAATGGTTTGGCGACAGCGGATTCAAGGTATCTGGCGGCAGAATCAGTCCTTCGTCTTTCCAGTTATAGAAGTCGCATGAAGAATAGCAGCGTACGCCCCCGAACATCCGGTTAGTCCCCAGAAGTGCATCTGCCTTATTCTCCCCGTACCAATAGAAGGTGCCGCCAATCTGGCATATCTGGAAACCGTGAGCCTGTATAGGCTTGCCGTCTGTGTCAAGCCATACTTGTCCGGGACGTATGGAATGGTAGGTCACTGGCTGCATCGGCACATCTTGCACGCTTACATACTTCGACGGCTCTCCCTTCTGAACTACCTTTATGGGCTGCTTGAGATCCGCATTGTTCAAGCCGAAGATGCTCACGATCTGGCAACCATCGATGGTCAGCTCACTGTCTGAAGAGTGAATCTGCACATCCTTCATAGCAAAGCCTGTGACATCCTGAACGTGGCCGATATGTTGACAGTTGACAGTCGCATTGCCGAAGAACACATTCTTCACCGGCAACTCTGGCTGGCCTGTGAAACTTACCAGTTCGCGGCAACCGTCAATCTGCACGTCGTGCACGGATATGTCGTGGAAATAGAGGGTATATTTCGTCTTAGGCGGCATGGGGAAACGCTTTGCCAGTTCTCCCATCCATTTCGTCTCGCCCAGTAGGTCGCAATAGAAGGCTGAATATTTGACATTAGCCCTTACCCGTTCCACGAAGATATTCGAGATACCGCCGCCACGTGTGCGACGGCTCTTGAAGCGGAAGGCCTGGTCGGTGCCGTCGAATACGCAGTCATGACAATAGACATTGTTTACACCGCCAGCCACCTCGGTACCGCAGACGATACCACCAGCACCTCGCAGAGCCAGACAATGGCGCACCACCACATTCTCTGTAGGGCGTCCAATCTTCACACCATCCACACCACGGCCAGACTTCATCGTATAGGTATCGTCCTGACAATCGAGCGAGCAGTATTCCACAAGCACATTCCTGGATGACTCTATGTCGATGCCGTCAGTACGGCCATGCCCGAAAGAACGTACCGTTACACCACGTATAATCACGTTCTCGCAATACTGCGGCACCACGTTCCAGTAGAGTCCTTGGTCGAGGCTGATGCCCTCAATCAGTACATTCTTGCAGCCGATGGGGGCAATGGTCTTTGGCAGGAAGACCTCACCGCCGTTTCTGATTCCGTCGAAGACACGATCCTGAAGCGGCATCTCGCCGTTCTGGCAGATCACTTCTATGTTGAGTGCCTTCTCCTTGTTGTTTTGATAAATCTCGCAGTCGGTAGAAGGACCGACAATACGCCCCCGTCCCGTGATGGCAATGTTCTCAGCGTCATGAGCATAGATAAAAGCTCCGAGGGAATAAATCTCAATACCCTCGTCGCGGGTAAACACCACGGGCAGGTAGTCCTTAATCTCACCGCTGAAATGCAGGGTGGCCCCTTCGCTGAGATGCAGATTGATTCCCGACTTCAATTCTATACGTCCGGTCTGCCAGTTGCCGGCAGGAATGACAACGGTTCCTCCGCCTTGCTGTGCCATCTTGTCGATGGCCTGCTGGATGGCCTGCGTATTCATCTTTGAAGCCGACATGGCGACTGTGGCTTGCCTGTCGGCTATTTGCGGGCGCTGCAACTGTGGCATCTCAAAAGGTGCCTGGATGGGGGCGATTTCTGCCGTCATAGCTTCAGGCCCCACTCGGTACTGCTGTGCTGATACATGATGACCTGTCAGCATAGTGATTGTCAGAATCAGGATAAAAGTTCTATTTGTCATATTGGCGTTATATTAATCTGCCACAAAATTAGGAAGAAAGTGGGAATAATTATACTTGTATCTGGAATTTTATTTAAGCCAGCGACGCCCGACGGAACAGAGCGGCCAGCGCCATTAAAATCGAAGTAAAAAGTCTTTTCTTCATCGTTTTATCGTTTTTTAGTTACTAATTCAAATAAATCTGATGCAAAAGTACCACATGTATATATTATAATAGGGTAATTTTGTATACAATGGTATAAAATCGTACCTTTATAAGCAATCTAGACGGGATAATAAGAAAGATCCACACAGAGAAAATCTGTGAGGATCCTTCAGTTTATTTCGGCCCACCCTCATAGCAGATGCCCAATGAGTGGGCGTTGTGGTTCTTCCTGACTTCGGCGATGCATCACCCAAAAACACTAATTGAGGTTAAGCAGGAGCTCCCACATAAATCTATCGTGAATTGACCGCCTGCTATTGTCTTCAAATTGACATGAAAACTGATCGTTTTTGAAATATGTTTACTCTCTAAACCTAATAACCTAATATACTTTGGGGAAAGTCAATTCAAGCGAGTCAACCTCTCTGAAATGTTAAAACCGCCGAAGTCAGGAGGTAAAATCCGTCCAAACAGGGGTAATTTTGTTCATCTGACGACTATTTTGCGCCCGTTGTGGATATAAATGCCTTTCGAAAGCTAGTTTTCATGGAGTTTTAAGATTTTCTTCATTATATTATTGTTCTTTGTTATTTTATTAATATGGTGTAAAGGTGTGGATTAAGGCGACAGGGCATGGGGTAAAATCGTATAAAAACGGGTAATATCATGTTGGACGATTCTGACTTACGCGTACTATATTTATCTTTGCAGCACAAAACAATATCTAAAAACAGTCAGTTAATAATGAAAAGAAACAGATTCCTTTTGGTCCTGACGGGACTACTGCTCTCAGCCTCGATGATGGCAGAAGGGCAACGTGTAAGCCAGTTGTTCAATTTCGACTGGAAGTTCAAATTAGGCGAGACTGCCAATGCTGAAAGTCCACAACTTGACGACTCTGACTGGCGCAGTCAGGACTTGCCGCACGACTTCCAGATTGAGATGCCGTGGTACAACGACAAGACTGCCCGTGGGCGCGGCTTCAAGCAGATGGCTACCGGCTGGTATCGTAAGACGTTCAATGCCGATCCCGCCTGGAAGGGCAAGCGCGTCATCCTCGACTTTGAGGGTATCATGCTGCATGGCGATGCCTATCTGAATGGTAAGAAGATCGGTGGTACCGACTACGGCTACTTAGGCTTTGAAGCCAACATCACGAAACTCCTGAAATATGACCAGCCTAACGTGCTGGCCGTGCACTGCTCGACTGGCAATATGCCTAACTCGCGCTGGTACACGGGTGGCGGCTTGTTCCGCGACGTGCATCTGGTGCTGAAGGACTCGGTGGCCATTGCCCGTCACGGCATTTATATCAACACCCCGCAGATCAGTGAGCAGGAGGCTACGGTCAACGTGCAGGTGGAGGTAGAAGGCATCAAGAACAAGAAGTACGACCTCGTCATCCAGGCCAAGATCTTTGGCCCTGACGGACAGCAGGTGGGCGAAACCCGCATCGATGCGCCGAAGGACAACAAGCAGCCGACGGTGGAGGTGCAGCTGCCACAAGTGAAAGTCAGCCATCCGCAGCTCTGGTGGTGCGAGAAGCCAAACCTCTATACGGCAGAGGTGTCGCTGATTCTCGAAGGGCGCACTATCGACCAGCTTTCCGAGCGCTTCGGCATCCGTACCATCGAATTCTCAAACCAGTTCGGCTTTAAGCTCAATGGTAAGAAAATCTTCCTTCAAGGCATGGCCAACCACCACGACATCGGTGCTCCGGGAGCTGCTGCCTATGAGACGGGTATTGCGCGTATGATGGATAAGATCAAGGCTTTCGGCTTCAACCATATCCGTACCAGCCACAACCCCTATAGTGAGGCCTTCCTGCGACTGGCCGACGAGAAGGGTATCCTGATAGTGGATGAGCTCTATGACAAGTGGAGCAACACGCTGGCATGGGCAGGCCGCCGTCCGTGGACGGAGATGTGGTGGGAGAACCTGATGGAATGGGTGAAGCGCGACCGCAACCATCCGAGCGTCATCATGTGGAGTCTGGGTAACGAACTGCAGTTCCAGGAGGAGCGTTGCGGATTCCCGACCCGCGACTGGGGGTGCACCACCTATGATATCATGAACACGCTCGTGAAGCGCCTCGACCCGACGCGCAAGACCACGGTGGCCATGTATCCGGCCCGTGCAGGCGGTATCGTGAAGCACAGCAAGGAGTACCGTCTGGAGGAGAACATCATCCCGCCGGAACTGGCACGCCATACCGAGGTGGCCAGCTTCAACTACTGCTGGGAGGACTACGACAAGTATATGAAATATGCCCCGCACATGATTCTCTATCAGAGTGAGGCAACTACCAATGAGCTGACTGCCCCCTGGGCGAATATGGACCGCGAGCACATGGTGGGCCTGGCCTACTGGGGCGCCATCGAGTACTGGGGCGAGTCGAACATCTGGCCGAAGAAAGGCTGGGACTACAGTTTCTTCCGCCATTCACTGGAACTTAACTCACAGGCTTATCTCATCAAGACCATCTTCAAGCCCGAGGAGCCGCAGGTGCATATCGGCATCGCAGGAAAGGTGGACACCCTCTGGTGGAACGACATCGTAGTGGGACAGACCCGTGTCTCCAGTCACTGGAACCGTGAGGAAGGGCAGAAGTATAAGGTCTATACCTATACCAACGGCGACGAGGTGGAACTGTTTGTGAACGGCAAGAGCATCGGCGTGAAGAAGAACAGTGATAAGCGCAAGCCCAATGTGATCTACTGGGATGGCGTGCAGTATGAGCCGGGTACCATCAAGGCCGTTGCTAGGAAAGACGGTATGGTGTATGCCGAGCATCAGCTGGAGACAGCCGGTAAGGCCGTCCGTCTGATGATGGAGACGGAGATGCCCACATGGAAGGCCGACGGCATGGGCTTGCAGTATGTGAAGGTATATGCTGTGGATGTGAAGGGGCGCGTGGTCCCAACATATAATGGCAAAGTGACCTTCAACGTGGAAGGCCCGGCCCGCATCATCGCCGTGGATAATGGTAACCATTCGAGCGACGATCTCTTCGACGGTAACCAGAAAGACCTCTACGAAGGCTTTGCCATGGCTATCCTCCGTTCCAGCAAGGATCAGGCCGGAAAGGTCAGAATCTCTGCATCATGCGGAGGCTTGAAATCTGCTTCTAAAACCATCTTGACAGAATAATTACAGAATTTGTCGATAATTCTAGGAGATTTGCAAATAGTTTCATATATTTGCAAAATGAAACTGAGAAGACTAAGAGCTAAATATTTAATCAACCTTATCATGATTCTCTGCACCCTTCCGATGGAGGGTGTAGAGATCTTTTCGCGGAAGTACAATTCCGGCAACGGCCTGCCAGACAATAACGTACGATTTCTATTGCAAGACAAGAAAGGGTTCATCTGGATGGGAACCCCCGGAGGTCTGTATCGTTATGACGGCTATTTCTTTACAGCCTATAAATACGAGGCGACAGGAAATGCGCAGCTGCTGAACAATAATCATATTACCGGGCTCTATAAACTGCCAGACACCAGAATCCTGATAGCGGAGCAAGGTGGCCTGTTTTCTGTGTTTGACATTGACAAAGACCGTTTCGCCGATGTCGCTGACGAATACAAGCAGGAACTGTATGATGCCTGCCGAAAAGGATCTACAGGCAATCTTATCCATGACAATCTTGGAAACGAAGTAGAAATAGGCTCTACAGGGGATATCCTTTACCGGGATCGAAAAACGGGAGAGACCATCAGCATGCATGTGTTCGACAAGGCTCTGATACCTGTGATCAGTAGCAAGAAATACAAGGTGATTACTTCGGAAAAACTTCAGCAGATATGGGTATCCACCAACGGCTACGGCATCACCATCTACGACCGTAAGACCAAGACAGAGCAGCATATTCACCAGTCGTCTGGGCTGATTTCTACAGACTTCATCCTCGATATGATTCTGGACAAGGATGACAATATCTGGGTAGCTGATGAATTCCATGGTGTGGTCTGTCTGTCGGCAGCCCAGCCGGGTTTCAAGTCGCTGCTCCTCGATCCAGACAGTAAGTTGCTAAGAAGCAATCAGGTGTATATCATGCAGCAAAGACCTGATTCGACATTGGTTGTTGCCAACACCTTAGGCGATATCTATATCACCGACCGACAGCTCAACATTATGCCAGAGCCAGCGTACAAGGGCATCGATGTCCATGCTCTCTGTTATGATAAGATGGGACGACTCTGGATAGGAACGCGACAGAGAGGTATCAGAACTGCCGATGGGCAATGGCTGACCCACGATGAGAAGGATGAAAAGACTATCTCTGACAACAATATTTACAACATGGTCTGCGACAAACGGGGTAGGATATGGGCTGCACCTGAAAACGCACATCTTGATGTCATCTTCTCCAACGGAGATGGTCAGTATAGCGTACGTCATCTCTTCTCCAAGAACTTTTCTGCCAAGGTCATGTTGCTGGATCATAACAACATGATGTGGGTAGGAACCAAAAACGGACTCTATTATTTTAGCCCAGACAAATTGTTGGAAGACAGTACCAGCTATCGGTGCCTGCTCTCAGCAAAGGATTTGAGTTATAGTGACGTAAACTGCATTTATGAGGATTCCCGTCATCAGGTATGGATAGGCACCGGTGGTAGCGGCCTCTTCTGTATCAGCAATAAGGAGGATCAGCTCGGGAATGAGCCTTTGGGCAACTACACCCAGACGGTGGGCCTCAGTTCCAGCGAGGTACATGCCATTATCGAAGACAGAAAACAGGTGATGTGGTTTGCGACCAAGAAAGGCATCACCTGTTATAACCCCCAAGACGGAAGTATCGACTACCATTATGACGAGCATAACTTGATGCGCAATTACTATGTCGATAATAGTGCCTGCATACTCTCTGATGGTCGACTGGCTTTCGGCACGAATGCAGGCATCGTCGTATTCCAGTCAGGCGAGAAAGCACAAAACAGGAAGAAGGGACTGCTCACTATCACGGATATACTCGTCAACGGCGAGCAAATAGGACTGATGGGAGAGAATAGACCTATTGACTGTGCACCCGATGATGCTGATGAACTGAGGTTGTCACACGACCAGAATTCACTGACTGTCAGATTCTCCGACTTCAGCTACCAGGCAGCAGGTGGAACTCGCTACGCTTACTATCTCGAGGGTTATGATAGGGGCTGGAGCGAGTTGAGTACATATAGTTTTGCCTCCTATAAGCACTTAGAGCCAGGGCGATATGTGCTGCATGTTAAGGCATACGGCACCTACATGAAACCAAATCAGGAGAAGACCCTGACAATCATCATTGCCCGCCCTTGGTGGGCGACATGGTGGGCTTATTTGCTCTACCTGCTGATTGGCATCGGCATCGGCTATGCCATTTTCCGGCATCTGCGTACGGTCTATAGGTTGCGCCAGCGTATCAGTGTGGAGAAACAGCTGACAGAATATAAGTTGCAATTCTTCACCAACATCTCACACGAATTCCGTACGCCGTTGACCATTATCCGAGGAGCAATGGAACGTATCAAAAAACAGAAGACTATCCCTGCCGAGATGCGGCAGCCGGTGAGCAGTATGGACAAGAGTGTGAGCCGGATGCTTCGGCTGATCAATCAATTGCTGGAATTCCGAAAGATGCAAAATGACAAGCTGCGACTGGCTCTTGAAGAAACGGACGTGGTGAAATTCCTGAAAGACATATTCCAAAACTTCTGGGATATAGCAGACAATAAGCAGATCAACTACCAGTTCCTGACGCAGGAGAAGTCGCGAGTGATGTTTGTTGATCGCTCCCATTTGGACAAGATGGTTTATAATATCTTGTCGAATGCTTTCAAATATACCCCCAGTCATGGAGACATCATCTTCCGGGTAAGATTCACCGACAGCAGTCTGATTATCCGTATTGAAGACACAGGTGTCGGCATACCCAAGGAGAAGCAGCCTGAGCTGTTCAGCCGGTTCATGCAAAGCGCATTCTCCAGCAATAGCATCGGCATCGGGCTCAACCTGACTAAAGCGTTGGCAGAAGTTCATCACGGGCGTATTGAGTTTGAGCCGAACCTTCCCAAAGGCTCTGTATTCACAATCGAACTCCCCACGGATCCTGCGGTCTATGACAAAGCTGATTTCCTGGCATCAGACCATCAGCTACTGACCGAACCGGTTATGACACCTGCCGACAATTATCAAGAACTGGCTTTACAACCCATGAACGATCGTGACGTTCTGATCGTGGAAGATGATTCCGATGTCATAGACTACCTACGCAGCACGTTGCAAAGATATTTCGTCGTGCATACGGCAATGGATGGTGTTGAGGCACTCGAAACACTTGAGCATCTGCATCCCGACCTCATCATCAGCGACATTATGATGCCAGTGATGGACGGACTGGAACTGGCAAGTCGTCTTCGCGCTAATGAGGCGACAAAAGACACGCCAATCATCCTGTTGACCGCGCTGACAAGCGATGACAGTAAGATTAAAGGCGTGGAAAAGGGGGCTGATGCCTATATTACCAAGCCTTTCGACCCACAGTTGCTCGTTACGACAGCCGTGCGACTTGTGCAGCAGCGTGACCAACTGAAAGACATCTATATGCAGAAGACCGCCGATTCGAAGGCAGCACTACCAGAAATCATCACCGACGAACGCGACAGGCAATTACTCGACGTGATGAATATCTGGCTATCAGATCACCTTAGCAATCCGCTTATGTCAGTCGATGATCTGGCTGCTGCTATGGGCTATAGCCGGACGATTTTCTTCAAGAAGGTGAAGGCACTGACCGGGCAGACCCCTGCAGACTATATCAAGACCTTGCGTATGAACCGCGCGGCAGAGTTGCTGAAGAACGAGACTGTCACCGTCGCCGAGGTGTGCTATCAGGTCGGCATAAGTGATCCGCACTATTTTGCGAAGGTTTTCAGGCAACAATTCGGAATCTCGCCCAAGAAATACCAGCAAGGCACAAGAGAAAATAAAACGGATATGAAATCTAAGCTACTAATTATTGCAACAGCCATCCTGTTGCCATTCTCGGCACAGACAGCTACCAAACCAAGAACTTTGCAGTATCACCCTGACGGGCGTGATATCGTGTGTGTGAACGGCACTAACCGCTATACCCGTGCGCTCTACGGCGGATATACCGACTTCCGGATAGAGACGAGCGACCGTCCCATCTTCGGCACCTATCGGGGAAAGAACCATCGGAATGTCCGTTTCCGCCTGCATGTGAATGGAACGACCATTGAACTGGAGAACACGGCTCAGTGCGATGCCCGCTACAATGCCGGTATGCGCATCTATCGGCTGGCTGATCCTGCCTTCGGTAAGGGCACCTTGTCAATAACTGCTCTGGCCATGCCCGACCGAGAGGCCGGTATCTGGGCATTTCAGGCTGACGGGCTCCCTGTGGATGCGACTCTGGAGTGCGTGGTGTGCGATGTCAAGGTAAAATCGTTTCATCGCTGGGGTGACATGAACGCAGATCCAAGAGACGGCTTCGACCCTGCTCCAGAAGAGGCTCACAAACAGACGGTCACTTGGACCGTGGGCACAGGGGCGACATACGCGCTGGTGACTGTCGATGGAAGAGGCTCGTATGCGATCAATGTTCCCGACGGGACTGCTGCCCTGGAGCTCTTCGATAAGGCCATGAAACACCATGACTGGCTGGCCAGTCAGATTGTCTTCGACACCCCCGACCCCTATATTAACACACTTGGCGGAACGCTGATGGCTGCTGCCGACGGCGCATGGGATGGAGAGGTGTGGCTGCATGGCGCTATCGTCTGGCGCATGACACTCAATGGGTGGCGGGCAGGCTTCCTCAGTGATGTGCTCGGTATGCCCGACCGGGCCATCTCGCATTTCACGGCCTATGCCAACAGTCAGGTGACGGATGTGAAGCCTGTGATTCCTCATCCGACGCAGGATCCTGAAAAGGGACTGGCTCGTGCCGCCAAGACCTGGGGCACGCAGATGTACTCCAATGGCTATATCTGCCGCAATCCCAACCGTCGTGACATCATGCACCACTATGACATGAACCTGAACTATATCGACGAACTGCTGTGGCATTTCCAGTATGATGCCGATACGGTCTATATGCGCAGGATGTGGCCCGTGCTGAAGCGCCATCTCGACTGGGAGAAACGCAACTATGACCCTGATGACGACGGGCTCTATGATGCCTACTGCTGCATCTGGGCCAGTGATGCCCTCTATTATAACAGTGGGGCCGTCACCCACTCGTCGGCCTACAATTATCGGGGTTTTGCTCTGGCAGCCCGTATCGCCGAGCTACTGGGTGAGGATCCAGCCTACTACCGGCAGGAGGCAGCGAAGACCCTGAAGGCCATGAACGAGCAACTCTGGCTGAAGCATCGGGGTCACTGGGCAGAATACAAGGACTTCATGGGGCTGAAGCGCACCCACGACCATGCCGCCCTGTGGAGCATCTATACCCCGATCGACTGTGGTGCCGCTACCGAGGAGATGGCGTTCAGGGCGACGCAGTATGTTGACTCCTGCATTCCCCATATCCCTGTGGTCATGGCTGAAAAGTCGCGCAAGGCGCCAGCCCTCTACACCCTCAGCACCACCGACTGGCTGCCCTACGACTGGAGCATCAACAACGTGGCAGCCGAGGAGGTGATGCACATGGCACTGGCCTATTTCCAGGCGGGGCGCAGCGAGGAAGGCTTCAGGCTCGTCAAGGGCAACATCATGGATCAGGCCTATCTCGGCGACAGTCCGGGTAACTTCGGACAGATCAGCTACTACGACAAGGCGCGCGGTGAACTCTATCGTGACTTCTCCGACAACTGCGGCATCTCAGCCCGCACGTTCATACAGGGACTCTATGGCATCATCCCCGATGCCCTCCATGGCCGTTGTATCCTCCGTCCGGGCTTCCCTGCCGAATGGAAACATGCTTCTATATCGACGCCTTATTTCAAGTATTCCTTCCGTCGTGAAGGCAATAAGGAAATCTATGAGATAGAGCAGAACTTCGCCCAGCCCCTACAGATTGTGCTCCGTCAGAACACTGGCTTTGGCTATGTGGAGACACTTGGAACGAGTGAGAAGCGGCAGACCATCGTCGTGTCGCGTCCGAAGCATCAGGCAGCTCCACGCCCCCTGATTTATGCTGAACGCCTTGACGGCAGGGCATGGGGAAATGGCTTCGACGACGTGGAAACCGGCAAACTACGGCCGATAGATATCAGCAGCCAGTTCAACAGTCAGGTATCGGATATCTTCAAGAACTTCTATCTTTCGCCCCGTTCCTCCTATACCACGCTTCAGATTCCCGTTCACGGCATCGGGGAGTGGTGCCACCCGGAGATGATGGCGAAAATCGACGATACGGCCTTGCGCGAGAAGGTGACGGATGGTCAGCTCACTATCGGGATAGGCGAGGGCATACCTTTCCTCTATCCCAAGACGGGCCGTAATATCGTCTATACTTCACTTTGGGACAACTATCCGGATGCAGTCTCCATCCCGCTCTCTGGTACAGCCTCCCATGCCTATCTGCTGATGGCGGGCAGCACCAATCACATGCAGAGCCGTATTGACAATGGCATCGTCGTCACTCTGTATGCTGATGGCACGGCAGACACGCTCCGTCTGCAGAATCCCCACAACTGGTGCCCTATCGAACAGGACTATTACGAAGACGGCCTTGCCTTCCATGCCGCCCAGCCCCGTCCATACCGCATCGACTTTGCCTCGGGGGCTGTCTCGCGCGAGTTGCAGCCGATGGGGGAACACTATGGCCGTCCGGCTGCCACAGGCGTGGCTGCCAGCTATTTCGACCGCAATTTTGAGCGAGGCGCAGGCATCATCCTCGACATGCCGCTTAATCCGCAGAAGACACTTCAGAGCC